>Ga0207996_1001879_pt1 | contig 13677 bp, 10 predicted proteins | sample AntAceMetag02UKG_FD_184773 | JGI IMG/M metagenome (GOLD analysis project Ga0207996, IMG submission 184773) | Saline lake microbial communities from Ace Lake, Antarctica - Antarctic Ace Lake Metagenome 02UKG (SPAdes) (version 2) | ecosystem: Environmental > Aquatic > Non-marine Saline and... | reverse complement strand
GTGCCCGCAAAAAGGGTTTGGACAATGGTTTTAAATGCGGACATTTCTAAATGTGGTTGACAAAATGCTTGATTATTTAACACCTATGAGATATATTGAGAATCACAATAAAAATCTTAACAAAATAGAACATTTTTAAGTGTTTAATTTTAACTACATTTGTAGAAAAAGAATGATCAATGAATTATCGTAAGTTATTTCAGAAAATAATGAATTATGGTCAGTTTGATCGTATGCCAGTAATTCATTGGTGTGGGTGGGATGAAACACATAAAAGATGGTATGAAGAAGGTTACCCAAAGGATTGTAACGCACATGACTATTTCGGAGCTGTACCACAATGGACATCTTTTGGAGCCAATCTAAGTATATTTCCTAGATTTGAAAAAAAAACAATAGAAGAAACTGAAGAATATCGAATTTTCAGTGATAGTGCGGGAGTTATTTGCCAAGATTGGAAGAAGAAAAGTTGTATCCCGCGTTTCATAGACTTTACTTTAAAGACAGCAAAGGATTGGCCTCAGTTCAAGAAACGATTGCAACCAGACCCAGCTCGGATTCCAGATGATATAGAACAAAGGATACGCGATGCTGATAACTCAGGTCTTCCAATTGCGATTGATGTTGCATCGATGATGGGGTGGATTCGCAATTGGATGGGTGTTGAGAATATGAGCTATCTCATGTATGACAATCCGGAAGTCTATACAGATATGGTGAATACACTTGCTGACTTGACGTGCTGGAGTCTTGATGAAATACTGCCAATAGCAAAAGCTCAAGGCGTTGTGCCAGACATGGGATTTGGATGGGAAGATATTTGTGGGAAAACCGGTCCTTTAGTAAGTCCATTAATCTTCAATCAATGCGTTGCGCAGGGATATCGCAAAATGCGTGATAAACTGGAATCCTATGGGGTTCATTTATTAGGACTTGATTCCGATGGAATGGTAGAGCCGTTGATCCCTGCTTGGATGGTCGCTGGAGTTAATGTTTTCTTTCCTATTGAACCGGGCACATGGAAAGCTACGCCTGAGCATATGCGCAAGCGCTTTGGCAAAGAGATTCGCATGATTGGAGGCTTTGATAAGCTTGTCCTTGAAAAAGATTTTGCTGCTATTGATGCAGAACTTGAATCGCACATTAGCTTAATGAAAAAAGGTGGTTTTATTCTCATGCCTGATCATTTGATTACACCTGGTACACCACTTGAGAACTATAAATATTACCTAGATCGCGTTCGCCAACTTCGCTTTTAATTATATAAATAGAATTTTGCGATCTAACAAAAGGAAGGTCGATGTTTTTAGATACATATCAAGCATTTTATCCGTAACACCAAAACGATGATATCGGCTTGACGCACCAAACAGAATGGGGTTCTATTATCTATGCTTTTCCCAGCTATTAAACAATTAAACATACGGTGTTTTGCGTGCTGTCTTAGGTATGCGTCGTTATAATCGCCGCCTTTTTCCAGCTTGCTCCATATTGCAAGATACTCGTCCTGAAAAGCATTTTCTCTTAATTGTTCATCCTTTGTTAATTTAGCCGCAATGCTTCTCAATACAGGTTCAAGTTCGACTAATCATTCTTCAATCTGTTTATCATCCATGATTCCCCCCCTTTTGTTTATTAGTGGTTGACTGAAAAACTTCCTACTCACTTTCACTGGTCTATTTTTTAGTTTGCATTTTCTTTTTCTCCCCTTTTTATTATACATAATGTGTAACACATGATGTGTAATTATTATATCTTTGTAATCCGGACTTTGTTAAGAAATGCCCAAAAAGATTTATGACTTATCCTGTAGTTTTTTACAGTAATGAGAAAAAGCAACAACATAAGAAAGGATATAAGCAATTATAGTAAAGATGATATGATACCTTGGTTAATAAAAATTTTGTTGTTTCTGTTATAAAATAAGCGTATGTTTTAAAGAGATAATTGAGAAAATTCCATGGCATTAATAATTTTATTTATTTTTCTTGACAAGTTTATAACTGATATTATAGCAATTTTTCAAGGAGATATTCAGCTTTCAGATTGTATGCTCAGAAACAAATTATGCGATAACCGTTTAAAAAGATTGCCATAAGTATTAAAGGCGCGAGAAGTCAGAGCATGGAAGATTTGTTGCTTGAATATCAAAAGCGCAGACCTGCAATAAAAAAACGCTTAAAAGAGTTTGCCAAAATATATCATATGACTAACAGTGATATATTTGCTGAACTTGCATTCTGTATATTCACTCCTCAGTCAAAAGCTCTTTCATGCGACACGGCAGTTAAAAATCTTAAAAGCAAAGGACTTCTTTTTGATGCAGCAGCTCAAAAAATAAGCCACAATATAAGCGGCGTGAGGTTTCACAACAATAAAGCAGCATACTTAGTCAAGGCACGAAACATTCTTACTAACAGCAAAGGCATCGATATAAAGTCCAGAATATATAAAAAAGATATTTTCAGCACAAGAGAATGGTTTGTTAAAAACATCAAGGGTATCGGATATAAAGAGGCGAGCCATTTTTTACGGAATATCGGACTTGGTAAAGATTTGGCTATACTTGATAGGCATATACTGCGTAATCTTGTAAAATATAAAATTATAAAAGAATCTCCAAAGACCATAAGCAGGAAAGTATATATAGATATCGAAAATAAAATTCGGAGATTTTCTGAAGAAATAGATATTCCAATGGATGAACTTGATCTTTTGTTTTGGGCAAAACGAACAGGGTATATATTTAAATGAAAATAAAAAATACAATTTTTAATTGATAAAAAATATGCTCGTATGCTATAACTTAATGAATCAACAGGGAGATATTATGCATAAGATTAAAAGAGCGCTGATAAGTGTATCCGATAAAACAGGAATTGTGGATTTTGCCAAACAATTGGATAAGATGGGGATAGAAATCCTCTCAACGGGAGGCACAAAAAAGGCGCTTGAAGAAGCAGGTGTATCTGTAAAAGGGGTGTCTGAATTTACCGGTTCTCCTGAGATGCTTGACGGAAGAGTGAAGACGCTTCATCCCAAAATTCATGGAGGGCTTCTCGCAGTCAGGAGTAACAAGAATCATATGAGACAGGTTGAAGAATATTCTGTTCCGCTGATTGATATTGTCGTAGTGAATCTATATCCGTTTCAAAAGACCATAACTAAGGAAAATGTCAGTCTTGAAGAAGCGATAGAAAATATTGACATCGGAGGTCCAACAATGCTTCGTAGCGCAGCAAAAAACCACAAGGATGTTGTCGTTGTGACTGACCCTGATGATTATGTCACCATTATTGATGAACTTAAAAACTCGGGAGAAATATCTCTTGAGACAAAACAAAAACTTGCTGTTAAAGTGTTTAGGCACACTGCAGATTATGACAGTGCTATAGACAAATATCTCAGCGAAAACTTGTCCAAAGAAAAAGTATTAAGACTTAAATTTACTCAGGGTGTAGCTCTAAGATATGGAGAAAATTCGCATCAATTAGCCACTTTTTATATGAATAAAGATTGCGCAGAATCAAACCTTGCCTCGGCAAAAATTTTGCACGGCAAGGAAATGTCGTACAATAATTATGTAGACGCAAACGGTGCTCTCGAGGCAGCAAAAGATATTGCAAACCAGATCGGAGCGGTTGTGGTAAAACATACAAATCCGTGTGGATATGCGACAGGAAAGACATTAAGGGAAGCTGTTGAAAAAGCATGGATGGGAGATCCAATATCTGCTTTTGGATCAATTGTTGCCGTCACAAGAAAACTTGATTTAGAGACCGCAGAATTCCTAAAAGGAAAGAATGCAAAACACCTGACCTATACAAAGCAAGGGGATAGGTATGTGCCGGAGGAGGTTAAAACAAAGCATGTGGAAGTTATAATAGCTCCGGGATACGATAGAGACGCTTTAGAGCTTTTAAAGTCCGAAGGCAAGGTATTGCGCATTCTTGAAGTAGCGCCTCTTGATAGCGACAAAAGTGAAAAGTTTACCTATCGAAAGATTGTAGGCGGCATACTCGAGCAAGACAGGGATTTAAAAATCTTTGATACATTTGATATCGTTACAAAAGCATTGTTTCCTGATGATAAAAAAGAATTAGCCAAGTTTGCGTATAAAGCGTGCAAGCATACCAAGTCAAATGCAATTGTTCTTTGCAGGGAATATGCGCCAGGATGTTTTCAGATATTGGGTATGGGAGCCGGTCAGCCAAACAGAGTTGATTCTTTACGTAAGTTAGCAATTCCAAAGGCAATGGAAAATCTACAGATTGAGTATGATATGCTGAAACCGAAAGGCTCATTGGATGATTATATAAAAGGAGTAATGTCCGAACTGGTTCTTGCTTCTGACGCATTCTTCCCGTTTTCCGACACTGTTGAAGAAGCTGCTAGTTTGGGTATTAAATATATTATTCAACCAGGCGGGTCAAAACGTGACGATGCTTCAATATCCAAGGCTGACGAGCTAGGCATATCTATGGTATTTACCGGAATGCGGCATTTCTTGCATTAAATTAAAACCTGTTTGGATGTAAAATGTTTCTAAAAATAAGTCGGCATAGCAGTTATCCCCGATTCCGAAATCTTGTTCAAATAATTCTCGTTCTCGTTCTTCTGGCTGTCTTCAATTGGGCAATTGCGAGCTGGCTGTTATGGTCAAACTACAATCGGTTAGCTGTTTCACTGCGGGATAGTCAGTGGCCATTTGAAGAAGACAAAGTCAACATAGCCGTATTCCGGGAAGAGCCGGGCTCAAAACAGACGAAATTATTTGGACACCTGGAGGTTCTGCAGGGCATTGACTGGTTTTACCTCCGGATCGAGTCTGAAAATAAAAAATTTGAGATTGGTGCAGGCGATACCACGCAGCTCTCACGACCAGAGAGAGGTGTTCATTTTATAGCCCAACCAACTACCTTTCCAGAATCCCGCCAGGCCTTAGCTGAAGTGGCAGAATGGATGTCACGGCTGAGATGGTGGCAACGTATAGTCCTTTCAGTAGCGTCTCACCCCGTGATTACAGGATTGACTTGCAAGGAGGACGGTCTTTATTGGCGTATTGCTCTTCAAGGCGGGAATGCTACTGTGGCCATGGACCGATGGCTGAATGAACTTTATGTGAAAAAACCTGACTCTAAATATGCTTTGCATATTATCCTGCAGCGTCAATCGGTTATTGAAGATTCGTCAGTTTTTCAAATACCTTCTGTTTCGTCAATCAAAGTATCTGCAAACGAAATTGATAAGTCTTTGGCCGCAGGGATACGAATTCTATGTTTAAATTTTCAGGAAATCAAACCTGAGCCGGATGATTTGCAGTATGAAGGAAAGGGTTGGCTGGTTGTGAAGAATGGGCAAAAATTATTACATCTTGAGGGCACAGCGTACGAGATCGGTTATCAACATGGCAGATTGCTGTCATCTTCTGTTAAGCGGCTCTCAGAGCGCATAGTTTACGGCGTAGGTCTCTACTCTTCCATGGAGAAAGCACAATGGTTTCTTGACGAGGCCAGAAAACTAGTCAAACGACAGCGACCATTCATCGCTCCTGAATATTTTGAAGAAATGCGCGGTCTTTCGGACGGATCAGGCGTACCTTTGGAAATAATACAAGTAGCTAATATATTCCCTGAATTCTTTCATTGCAGCGGCGTATCTGTATTTGGCCGGGCGACCAAAGACAGCAAACTCCTGCACGCGAGAGTGCTGGATTATATGACTGAGGTAGGTCTGCAGGACGAGGCCGTAGTTATGGCAATACACCGCAAAGGAGCGTTGTCTTTTGTCAATGTGAGTTATGCCGGTTTCATAGGTTCTGTCACGGGAATGAACGAAAAGAAGATTGCCATTGGTGAGATTGGCGGACGTGGTGAAGGACTTTGGGATGGAACACCTATGAGCCTGCTACTTCGGGGAGCACTTGAACATGCAACTACACTTGAAAAAGCTATTTCCTACATGCGTGACCGTGCCAGAACCTGTGAGTATTATTATGTAATCAGCGACGGAAATATTCCAGACGCAGTTGGAATTATCGCTAGACCTGATGCTTTTCAGGTTATTCAGTCAGGAAAAGCTGTAAAGATTCTGCCAGAAGCAATTGATGACGCAGTGTTGATGTCGGGAGGAAGTCGGTATAAACACCTTGTCCAACGTATTCGTGAGCACTATGGACAGATTGACGCACGGAAACTCTTTGAGATTATAAAAAGACCTGTAGCTATGCAATCGAATCTTCACAATGTTATCTTTGAGCCGCAAGTGCTCCGGGTATGGGTGGCCAATGCTACACGAAATGAACCAGCTTGTGACCAAAAACCAGTGATCTATTCATGGTCGGAACTGTTTCCCGAGGTGGAGAGTAGGAAATGAATCGAATAAAAAAACGTATTTGTTTCATTCTAAATAGATCTTTTAGGATGCTGGTACGATTGTGTTCATAACCGTATTGAGAAAGATGCGGTTGTAAACATTGTCCACGACGACCTTATATACATATCCAGAACAATTTTTTGTGAAGAATTAAGCTTTATGGTAGGATATCCTCTAAAATAAAGCGTCTTAATTATGCCTATATCTCAGTTAGATAATTATGATAAACAAAAAGAGCAATATAATTTTATGCTATGAAACATAAAAATGTGCTGGTTGTCGGAGCAGGAATAGCAGGCATTACCACAGCCTTAGAGATTGCAGATAGAGGAATAACTGTTCATTTAGTGGAAAGAGATTCCTCTATAGGCGGACATGTTAAAAGATTTTGTTGTAAAGCTGTAGATGATGTTTGCACAAAATGCGGGGCTTGCCTTCTAAAGGATAGGATAGACAGAATAAAGATTCATCCTAATATTAAAATATATTTAAGTTCAAACATATCCGATATTTCTAAGTCTAAAGATAAATTTTTTGTTCAGATAAAACATAGTAATAAAATCAATCCTGTGGAAGCGGATGCAATAATCATTGCAACCGGTTTTACGCCATTTGACGCAACCTCAAAGGGCAGATTTGGTTATGGAAGAATCCCTTATGTTTTTACAGGGCTTGATATTGAAGAGCATTTCAAAGAAAAGGGAAAATTTAATCTCTTGGATGAAATCCCAAAGCGAGTAGCATTTATACAATGTGTAGGTTCAAGGGATGAACACTTAAATAAAGGGTATTGTTCAAGAGTATGCTGTCGTTACGCTTTGAGGCTCGCCATGATGATTAGAGAGGCGTTTCCCGAAGTTAAAGTAGATATCTTCTATATGGATATTCAGTCTTCAGGTAAAGAATTTAATATGTTATATGATCAATGTAAGGATGATTCAAAAATAGAGTTTATAAAGAGCATACCAACAAAAGCGCAGGAAATTCCTGAGACCAAATCGGTAAGAGTTTTGTATGAAGATATGACAGAGACTAAACTTGTTGAAAAAGATTATGATCTTCTTGTTCTTTCCATAGGCATAATGCCATCGAAGGATAATCAGATAATTGAGAGTCTTTTTGGGATTAATACGGACGAATTCGGGTTTTTTGAACCAGTTGATAATTTTTCTACAAGGACTAATGTTCAAGGCGTTTTTCTCTCAGGCGTATGCGAAGGGCCAAAGAGCATATCGGAAACTATTCGGCATGCAGAGAAAACCGCAGTAGATGTAATGGAGTACTTATGAGCATTCTTATACTCGGCGGTGGTATTGCGGGAATAAATTCTGCGGTATACCTTGGGGAACAGGGGCATAAAGTAACGCTAATTGAAAAAGAAAAAGAATTAGGTGGCAAGCTAAATAATCTTTTCAGCGAATTTTATAACGCAGTAGGCATGAACATTTTGAAGAATAAAGGCGGAGGTAATTATCCGACATTTGAGGAGGCAGCAAATGAATTAGTAATATTGGAAGCAGCAATTAAAAGCAGTAAAGAAAAACAGTGGATTAATATAAATAACCATTAGGAGAAAACAAAGATGGCAGGATTACATAAACAAGCGAGATTATGAAGGATTGGTTATGATCCAGCTACTTAAGCCAGGAGCTAATGTCATGTATGCCAATTCATGGACTACAACTGATATGCGAACAGGCGCTGCTCTTGTTGGCTCGATAGAGACTTCCATTTGTCGTGTTGCAGGTGCCCAGTTAGCCAGATTCTATAGTGTGCCTTCGCATACTACTGCTCCGAATTCGGACAATCACGCCCACGATGAGCAGAACGCTTGGGAAAAAACATTCAGTATGTTTGCAGCAGCAGCTGCAGGTAATGACCTTATAGTCAACTGTGGCATGTTTGCTACCGGAATGACTTGCAGTCACGAGCAGTTGATCATGGACGAAGAAATATCATCCATGGGCAAGAGAATCACTGCGGGGATCAATGTAAATAAAGAAACTATTGCTTGCGAACTTATAAAGCAAATCGGACATGAAGCTAATTATCTAACTGCAGAGCATACCCTTAGTCGGTTACGTAGCAATGAATATCTTATACCCCGGGTCTCAGTACGCGGACCAAGGGCTTCCTGGGAAGCAGAAGGCAAGAAAGATACTTATATGTTGGCGAAGGAGAAGGTAAAAAAATACAATGAGTCCAATGGCTCTGTGATTGAGCCGCATCGTGCCGCTAAACTTGCCGAGATTATTAGTGGGTTTAGTAAAAAGATAACAGTTTAACTACAATTAAAAAGGAATAAATATCATGAAAACAGATATTATCGCAATAAAAAATGAAATCATTCATGTAGAGTGGGAAAATGCCGCTCATGGACCGGTATTGAAATATATTGAATATAATAATACGCCAACCAGGGATTGCTTTAATTTTAGTAATGCTAATGAATTTCAGGTCGTATTGCTTGACGAATCACAAAAGAATGATCTCCATTTTAAAGTTATCTGGAAAACTCAAGATAACTTTCAGTTTGAAAAAGCAAACAAAATTAGTGAGAATAAAATTGAATTTTTGTATAAACATTCTCTTGTTTCAATTAAAATCATTTATGAATTGCCAACAGGAAAAAATTTTCTAAGCAAAAAGATAATATGTAAATCTGTCAACAAAGATGTTTATGTCGCAGGAGTTCGTTTATGGATTTTAAAACCGGATAATGAATTAATCATTGAGAGAATTGAAAAACAACCAGTTGTATTATTAGCGGATAGTTCAGGATGTTTTATCACTCTGGGAATGCCAGGACCATATGTGTCAAATGAGGCCGGTGAAATAATTTTAGAATATAGACCCGGATATAAACTTACATCTGAAAAAGAGCGGGTAATATCTCAGGGAATAATAGGTCTTTTTTCTACAAATAATAATGTCCTTGAAAAAATTGAAATTGCACGAAGATCATTTTGTTGTTATTTAACAGATGTTGCCAAACCTCAATTACCCTTCCCTGTAAAATTTACAACATGGGGGCCATGGCTCATGTGGGTCAATGAAAAAAGAATAGTTGAAACTCTGGATGATATCAAATATGTAGGGACTGATCTGCTTCACCTGGATGCGGGTTGGCAAACTCCTTATTTTCCATACAGCGAGAAACTTTATCATATGAAGGATGCCGATGATTTTCTTTGGGATCATACAATGATAGAGACAACCAGATTGCCGAACGGTTTACAAAACATTAGAAAAGAAATTGAGAAAAGAGGCATGAATCTCTCTTTCTGGTTTGATACTTGTGGAAATGTTTTTATACGCGAGGAAGAGAAATGGGCGGTTCAGGATGAAAATCGAAAACCATCATGGAAGCCAAGCTGGGAAAATCGCTGGAGGAACTTGCCGTTACAGTCACTCTCTTCCAATTATGCAAAATTTTTTAAAGAATTTATTATGCAAATGGTGGAACGTTACAATGCGAAAGGTGTTCTGTTTGATAACCAGCATTTTGGTATAGACCATGCATCTGGTCGTTCATCAATGGCAAACGGTTGGAATTCTACTTATGTACAATGCCGCATCCTCATGGAAATTTTTGAAGAAATTAGAAAAAAATGGCCGGGGATATATCTTTTTTCATGCGGAAGCAATGTCCCAATGACTTTGCTTTTTGCTACTCATATCCATGCTGGTGATCCTGGAACCAGTAAAAATAAAGCATTGGCAACAGATTTTTCTTTACGAGCATTAGCATATGAGCGTCGTTTGGCTTGGCGGTGTCTGTATGAAGATCATTTCCTGCCATCGTGGAGTATAAAAGGAGATATCGCCGGTTGGTCTGTTCAACAGGGCTCCTATGTTCCAATTAATTCTACTGATCATGATCTTGTCCCTGGTCTTGGAGAAGGTTGGACTCAGAATATGTTTACCTGCTTTGCAACAACGGTTGTTTGGGATATTCGTTTCTGTTTTGCGCAAATGCCGAAATTTGACCGTGATATCCTAAAAGAATGGTTAGAATGGGACAGGAAAACTAATTCTGAATTTTCTCTTTACTCTCGACCTGTAATTAAAACTCGCGCAGGCATGCCTGATGATGGGATATGCTGCATTTCACAAATTTATAATGGGAAAGGAATTATTTATATCTTCAACCAGTCGTTTCAAAGCCTGGAAGCTGAAATTAAATTGGATGAAATAGCAGGATTTTGTATCGATGATAAAGATATATCTGCAACGATCATCTATCCTGTCAAGTCTCCATTATCTCCAGATAAAGTTTCTTATGCTGATATCATCAAAGTACCTTTAATAGGGAAAGACTGTTTAGTGATTGAAATCGGGTTGAACCCTGTGTCTCATACCCATGCATATGAAGATTATGTTCACTTAACAAATCACGTTTCCCGGTCATTCAAGCCGATTTACATTGAACCGGAAGCCGAGCTCTTCAATCTCGTTTCCCGTAAAAATATAGTGCTTGAAACAGGAAGCATTTCAATTGACAGAAACCTTGCAACATTAGTGTTGGAACCAATAAAAGCTGCTGCTTGCAAATCTGTTGCAGGTGATTCGGACTCTCAACCTAATGCCCGATTAGTGATAGGGACTTATGATGGTTTGTATCACCATCCGGAAATCGGAAAATACTTTATTGAAACACTATATAACAGATATATCAAATTGAAGGAGAAATATTATTCTGCGCCTATTTTTTTCAAATTAGAGTCTTCAGATATTGAGACATATTGTGTTTTAGGTCCTCGTCCTGAACACCTTATGCAAATGGCTACGGCGTTAAATGACACCTTGATAAATCAGTGTGAGGTTGTATGCGAAAATGTCTGTCAGGAAAAGCAAGATTCTTTCATTGTGTTTGACTATAACTTTTCCCATGGTAATCACCTGCTTCGTTTCCGTCCACTAGTCAAAACTGTCGTAGGATTTCCCGTACCTAATAAACTTGGTAAAATCCGATTTAAAATTGATGCTATAGAAGATGATAAAACAACTAATTTATGGAGCGAAGATATTTCCCCATTTTTATCATCGACAAGGTATCGTTCCAGTGGATGGTGGAATGAACGGGTTTTGGATTTGTCACGATTTTCAGGCAAAAAGGTATCGTTCCGTCTTTATGCTGGTTATTTGAGTGGAAATAGTCAGCCAATACTGCAATTAGGATATGATAGAATTGCTGTTATCAGGAAAACGAATAATGCGTAAACAAAAAACAGGTAAAGATCTAGGCTCTGCAGATATTGTTCCCGGTGGTAATTTTATTGTTAATCATCCATATTCATGGAATATTGTATATATAGTCGGTAATAAACAAATACTGCCGGGAGGCGGGCTCAGAATTGTCATTCCTTATGGTTTTACAATGCCGCAGATTCATTGCCCGACAGGTATGGGGTTTACTACCGCTGAAACATCGTGTTTAAATGCAAAAGTAAGTATACATCTGCAAGATCCTTTTGTAGTAACTTCCATACAACCATCACCGGTTACTTGGGGGAATTTTAAAGATACTCAAGATACGTTTGGAGTCTATATATATGTAACAGTTCATGATGCTATACTTCAAAATGCGGATAAAATCTTTGTTAATTATGGTGGAAAAGGATTGAATGAAGGAGCTTTAACTCGATATTTTGAAGGGATCGCTCAATTTACTGTTTTTGTTGATACCGGTAAAACTCAGAAAAAAGCTTCCGAACGATTTCTGCTTTTAGATAGTAGCCAGCCTGAAATAAATCTAATTAATGATAAACCCGCTAAACTTAAAGTTACTCTACCTTCTATTATACAGACATCAGAAAAGATTCCTGTCAAAGTTTCTGTAAGAGATTGTCTGGAAAATTCCATCCCAGATTATAATGGTTCAATTATCCTAGAAAGTCCAATAATAGAGAAACAAATATCCAACATAAAAAATGGTGTTTTACATAAAAATAATGAAATAATAACTCATGCTCAAAAAACTGGAATTTTACAACTCAAAGCAACTTCTACTGATAATGAAAATCTTAATGGATTATCTAATCCAGCAAAATTGGTTTCTGATTCACCTGAAGTGAACCTATACTGGGGCGATCTTCATGTAATGACTGAAATTTCCGCTGGTTTATCCCGGCCCGACCCTGCTTATAGATATGCTCGAGATGTTTCTCATCTTGATTTCTGCGCAGTAACAGATGGGGATGATTGGGATTCATATTTTTCCGATGAAGAATGGGAGGAAACTAAGGAAGCAGTAAAAAAGAACTATGACTCCGACAGATTCGTTACTATTTTGGCCTCAGAATATCATGAGCGAAAAGTCGCCGGCGATAAAAATATTTATTTTCGAGAGGATACTGCGCCACTTATACGCTGGAGTGATTTGAAAGGACCGCAACCAAATACCCTTTGGAAAGCGCTTAAAAAGCATCGAGCTTTAACTATCCCCCACCACACAACGTCCAACAGTTATAACTGCCGTCCGTGGGAATTCCATCATCCCGATTATCAAAGACTGGTCGAAATCTATTCGGTATGGGGTAACGCTGAAGCAAAGGACACTCTTTTGTCAAACTATTGGGTGAATAACTATGAGAACAGTGTTAGAAACGGATTGGCAAAAGGCTATCGGATGGGTATTGTCGCCTCAGGGGACTCCCATGATGGACTTTCCGGAAACTCAAATTGGATGAGAATCAGAAAAGGTTATCGCAATGGATTAGCGGCAGTATATGCAGATAATCTGAGTCGAGAAACGATTTTTGATGCCTTATGGGACAGATATTGTTATGGAACTACTGGCAGCAGAATAATACTCTTTTTTAATTTAAACAAAGCTCATATGGGACAAGAAATCAGTGGGGAAGAGAATAAGGCAGAACGGAATCTAAGTATTGATGTTATTGGAACAAATACTGTTTCTGAGGTAACAGTTATACGTAACAGTAAAGAGGTATTTGTTGAAAAATGCAATAGTAGTCATGAGACCATCAAATGGCAGGATAAGGAAGATTTTGATAAAGTTTGTCTTCACGGCTACGATGGTAAGTCGTTTATCTATTATTATGTGCGTATTGTTCAGGTTGATAGTGAAATTGCTTGGAGTTCGCCGATATGGATATCGTGATTAATATTCAAAAGATTTTATTTTCGGATAGTGTCGGGAGTGCAATTTCTTGTGAAGAATTAAGCTTTATGGTAGGATATCCTCTAAAATAAAGCGTCTTAATTATGCCTATATCTCAGTTAGATAATTATGATAAACAAAAAGAGCAATATAATTTTATGCTATGAAACATAAAA
>Ga0207996_1001874_pt1 | contig 13690 bp, 9 predicted proteins | sample AntAceMetag02UKG_FD_184773 | JGI IMG/M metagenome (GOLD analysis project Ga0207996, IMG submission 184773) | Saline lake microbial communities from Ace Lake, Antarctica - Antarctic Ace Lake Metagenome 02UKG (SPAdes) (version 2) | ecosystem: Environmental > Aquatic > Non-marine Saline and Alkaline... | reverse complement strand
AGAAGGTTCGATATGAATATCCGAGGCATTTTCGCGAAAAGCCCTGATCAGTACCTGATCCACCAGCTTGACCACCTGGCTGGCCGACTCATCCAGGGACTCGGCTTCCTCTTCGATCTCTTCCTCTTCCTCAAACGATATATCCAGCAAAAGATCCTGATCCTCAATGCTTTCCTCAATGGTCGGATCAGTCTGTTTTTTAAAAAAATGTCGGATAAATTTCTCCACATCTTCCTTAATACCCACATACAGCCTGATGTTAGGCGTTTTTATCAAAGCCTTGATATGGTCAGTCTTCCGGATATCCCTGGGATCATCCAACAGAATATCGATCCCGTTTTTGGTCCAGCCGATGGGCACCCAGAGATCATGCAGTAAAAAAGCCTGCTTCAGGTTGCGGATCAGCTCAACCGGAACGGTCATTTCAGGATCAAAGCTTTTGAACGGGCAGTCGTAATATCGGGAAAGGGATTGCCCCACATCCGCCTGTCCGATATCAAACTGTTCGATCAACACCAGCTCAACGCTTTTGCCCGATTTTTTGGATAAATGCAGGGCATCCTGCAATTGTTCGGCCGTCACCAGCTTTCGTTTGAGCAAGTCGTCATAACAAGATTTTGAAGGACCTCCCGCGGTAGGGGACGCGCATTTGAGCCTGATCTTTTCATCTTCGGGATTCAACTGCAGGGCCGATTGGAAAAATTTAAGGGCCTGGTCAGTGCGCCTCTGTTTTTCCGCCTCCAGTCCCAGCATATACAAAATTCGGCCCTCTGCCCTGGTCCCGGCGATGTTCAGCCTTTCTGCCAAACTCTTCATGCGGTTCGCAACCGTTGGAATCGAATGCAGTTTCAACAGGCACTGTGCAAAGGACAAAACGGTCGAGATATCGTCATAGCCGGCATCAAAAGCTTTTTCATATTCACGGGCAGCCTCCGTCATGAGCCCCAGCTCAAGGAAAGCAGCCGCCTTGTCAGACGGAATGGAAAAATTTTTATCACGGCCAATGGTTTGTTTGATAATGGAAAGGTCGCGAGAAGACAGATCGGAAATTGTTTCCATATTCGGAGAATCAAGCTCTTTTTTCAACGCATTGATTCGAAGCTTGATTTTCTGTTGCTGTTCGTTTTCCAGCGGCGGCAGGTTCATAAGAATATGTTCATAGATCACAAGGGCTTCTTCGAGCAGTCCCATGGCATGACAGGTTTCGGCTTCGTGAAGTTTCGACTCAAACGACTGGTCTATATCCGGCGCCACGCTCATTTTTCACCACCTCTGTCAGAATACGGGTTAATTCATTTTCTATTGCATTGCCTTGCGCAAAGACAGCAGGGTAGTTGATGTTATTTTTTTCAGAACCGCTGATATATTGATACCCTTTAATGCACTGGTTTCAAACCAGGGGGCCTTTAACCGGCTGTTCAGGTCACGGTTGAGATTATCCGTATCCGTGAGCGGAATAGCCTGATCCTTTAGATCAATTTTATTATACTGCATGACAATGGGCATTGTAAAAATATCTTTTTTGTACATTTCAAGATTTTCCTGGAGGTTCTGAAGGGAAATAATATTCTTCTCTCTTTGAACGGCCATGGAATCCGCCACAAATACAATGCCGTCGACGCCCCTTAGAACCAGACGCCGGGTGGCATTGTATTTGACCTGCCCGGGAACCGTATAGAGCTGAATTTTAACGTCATAGCCATTGACCTTTCCGATTTCAAAAGGAATAAAATCAAAAAAAAGAGTCTGGTCTCCATGGGTTTTGATGCTGACAAGTTCAGCGTTAATCAAATCGCGATAGCTCCGGTAAATACTCTCCAGACTGGTGGTTTTGCCACCTCTGCCGGGGCCATAGTAGACAATCTTTGTCACGATTTTTTTCGTTTTCAGGTTAACAACTGCCACTATTTCCTCTCTATCAAATGGGATTTATCGTGGGGCTCGCACATTAGTCGAACGTGGGCAATAATCTACCGCCATATCGTTGCTGTAATCCGACGGTTCCATCGTCGATAGAATCCTCAGATAACCATGCATATCAATTCATCAACCCGGCCATGGCCGATGCGATTTCATCCAGAAGCCGCTGAATCCGTCCCGGGGTGCAGTCTTCGCCGACCATAATCCCGAGATAGACATCTTTCGCCAGGCAGCGACAGGCAACCCAGCGTCTATCGGTCCGCACAATGGCTTCCCGCACCTTGTCGCACCGGCTGACTTCCTCCATGGGTTCAACCAGCATGTCCATAATATCAGCCATCCGGGCCGCAAAAAGGGACATCTCCATGCCGGTAGGACTGTGTCCGGCAATGAATTTGCCATCCATGTCCGCCAGGCAGATAATCATGATATCACGAGCCCTGTCTGCCGTTTCCCGGAACAGATCCGCCATCTTCCCGGATTTACGGCCGGTTTCTTCGGCTCCGGAAGGTTTGGTCCTCTTTTCAATCAGGTTGTCCCCCCTGCGAAAAATTATTTCCGGAGAACCGTCTCTGCGGTGGGTCATTGACGCAAAATCAATTCCATATTCCTCCCGGGCTTCATCTTTGTTCTTTGAGGCTTCCATTAAAATCGACATCAGCCCGGTTGTAATGCGTTGTTTTATTCTTTTACCGGGCAAATTTTTAAAATTCAAACGGACATTTTCCCACGTGATCATTTCAACGGCAGCATCCTGCCCCTTGAGGTCACCGAAGGATGCATCATAGAGCTGACCCTTATAAAAATAAAAAAGACCTTTTTGTCGTTTTTGATCCCGGACCTCCAGCAAACAGGTTTTCTCCTCCATCTCAATCAATTGCAGGAAACTATCCACAGATATACCGCTGAGTGAACCCTGTTGCGCAGCATAAGCCAGCCCCTCTTGCACCGTATGAACCAGTTCCTTAAAGTGGATCGGCTTTTCAAGTATTCGCAGGACCCCCATGGCCTCGATCTGAGCCACTATATCAGGTGGCTCGCAGGCGCTCATCACGACCACCGGTATTTCGGGAAACCGGCTGCTCAAATAAGCCAATAATTCAAATCCGTCCATTTGCGGCATCCGAATATCGGTTACCACCAGATCCATGGCAATCGATTCCAGAATTTGCACGGCAGCTTTTCCGTTTTTAGCTGTAAAAATTTTTATATCGCCCTGAAATGCAGCAAAACCGGTTTCAATGCTGAAAAGCAGAGATGATTCATCGTCAACTATTAAAACATTATTCAGCATTATTTTCCCCTGAGCCAAAGCCGCTGACACCCGATCCCGACAAATTTGGAAAAACGTTTTACACAAGCATTTTTCCTCAACACCGGGTGCCGATCTCAATCTCGTTTATGTGTACATTCACGAGCATGAGCACGTTTATGGCAAAGCCGTTTAACTCTGATCCTGCCCAAAGGACAGGGGTTTTTCAGTACAATAAAAACTACCAAAAAACAGATTAATTTAAAAGAACTATCTGTTATTATCATAAATTACGATCCAAAGACAGCCCTGCTGCTAAAAATCACCATAATCCTTGAATTGTTTCAATTTTACTAGATTCACCTCGTTACGGACTTTGTTTAATAGTTGGCGACCTGCGCATTACACGATCTCAAGGTACTTTTAATACCTGCCGTCACGAAAAATATACCTTGCGCAACTGCTTTGACTTGACTTTCCGGCACGGGGCCATGTAGGTTCATTAAAATTTTAGACACCCTAAGCCGGACAAACCCGCCAGAGGCGGACAAGCCGGAAATAACAAATTACAAGCACCAAAAGACAAACAAATTCCAAATGCCAATATCTAAATCTCAAATAAGAGCCAAAGCAAATTATTTGCTCACACATAGCCTGGAGTCGTTTTGTTATTTTGGTTTTTTCCTGTTTTGAAATTTGGAATTTTAATCATTGTGATTTATTTGTCATTTGTTTTTTGATTATTGTGATTTACTTTTTGACATAAAAAACACGAATCTCAGAACTTAGTTACTAATGAGGATACTATGAATTCTAATCATATTTCCCGGATAAGCGTGGAACTTGCTTGTCAAACCGCCCAGGTGGAATCCGTGGCACAACTTCTGGAACAGGGCGCTACCATTCCCTTTATTGCCCGCTACAGAAAAGAAACCACCGGCAGTCTGGACGAGGTAGTCATCACCTCAATTCGCGACCGACTCGCCCGGATGGCAGACATTGATGTCCGATGCCAGGCCATACTGAAATCGCTGGACCAGCACGGCCATCTCACCGACGAACTGAAAAAGCAGGTCATGGCTGCCGAAACCATGGCGATTCTGGAAGATATTTATCTGCCATTTAAGCCAAAACGCAGAACAAAAGCCACTATTGCTCGAGAAAAGGGGCTGGAACCTTTAGCCTGCATAATTTTGGATCAGAAAGAAACCGATCCGTTGGAGACCGCTCTGGCGTTTATCGACCCTGGAAAACAGGTGGAAACAGTTAACGATGCCCTGTCGGGGGCACGTAATATTATTGCGGACACGATCAATGAAGACCCCAAAGCCCGGGCCGCCATGCGGCAGCTTTTTGAAAAAAAGGCAATATGCCAAAGCATTGTTGCAACCGGCAAAGAGTCCGATGGCGCCAAATACAAAGATTATTTTAACTGGCAGGAGCCTGCGATCCGTGCCCCGTCCCACAGAATTCTGGCCATGCGCAGAGGGGAAAAAGAAGATATTTTAAACCTTTCCATCGCCCCTCCGGTTCCAGATGCCCTGGCACTTCTTGAGGACCTGTTTGTCAAACACAATAATGACAATGGAGCCCAGGTACGGCTGGCAATAACCGACTGCTACAAACGATTGCTCTCCAGATCCATGGAAACCGAAATGCGGCTCTCAACCAAGCAGAAAGCCGATACCGAAGCCATTCGCATATTTGCGGAAAACCTGCGCCAACTGCTTCTGGAACCGCCTTTGGGATCCAAACGGGTCATGGGCATAGATCCCGGTTTCCGGACCGGATGCAAGGTGGTCTGCCTGGACCGCCAGGGGAAACTGCTGCACTACCGAACCATCTATCCGCACATGTCTGAAAAAAAGGATCTCGAGGCAGCCGAGCAGATCATGCTCCTGGCGGCCCGCTTTGACATAGAAGCTATTGCCGTCGGCAACGGTACGGCCGGTCGGGAAACCGAAACACTGGTAAGAAGCCTTAATCTGCCCGAACCTGTGCAGATCATTTCGGTAAATGAAAGCGGCGCATCGGTTTATTCCGCATCGGAGACGGCTCGGGCGGAATTTCCCGATCTGGACCTGACGATCCGCGGGGCTGTTTCCATAGCCCGGCGTCTCATGGATCCTTTGTCTGAACTGGTCAAAATCGATCCCAAATCCATAGGCGTAGGTCAGTATCAGCACGATGTGGATCAGTCCGATCTGAAACAGGCGCTGGATGATGTCGTCATCAGTTGCGTCAACCGGATCGGCGTGGATCTTAATCGCGCCAGCGTAGAGCTTCTGACCTATATATCGGGCCTGGGCCCGAGGCTGGCCGGAAACATCGTCGCCTTTCGGGATAAAAACGGCCCCTTTAGCGACCGTGAAGGACTCAAAAAAGTTCCCCGTCTGGGCCCAAAGGCATTTGAACAGTCCGCCGGCTTTCTCAGAATACCTGCCGGGGCCAACCCGCTTGACGCCAGTGCGGTACACCCGGAAAGCTACCCTGTCGTATATAACATGGCCAGAGATCTGAATTGCGATGCCGCCGCGCTTATGGCCGATGCCGACTTGCGCAAAAAAATCGATATCACGAGCTATGTGACCGACAAAATCGGCATCCCGACCCTTACGGACATCATGGCGGAACTGGCAAAACCCGGACGCGACCCCCGCCGGCAATTCGAAGCCTTTGCCTTTGAAAGCGGCATCGAAAAAATTTCAGATCTGCGAGTCGGCATGCAGCTACCGGGTATTATAACCAATATCACTGCGTTTGGCGCTTTTGTGGATATTGGCGTGCATCAGGACGGTCTGGTACATATCAGTAAAATGGCAAACCGATTTGTTAAAGATCCCTCAAAAGTGGTCAAGGTGCATCAAAAAGTTAATGTCAGGGTGATTGATATTGACCTGCAGCGCAACCGAATCGCGCTTTCCATGCAATCCAAGCCTGCTACTGAAAAACAAAAGAAAAAATTGGTTTCTAAAAAACCGCCCGTAAAAAAAACCAAACCGGTAAAAAGCCGGCCCAACCGCCCGTTCCACAATCCTTTTGCAGGTCTTTTGGGCGGAAAGGATAGAAAGAATTGAAAATTGAATAGTGAGAAGCGAATAGTTGTGGAAGTCGCTTCGCTATGTCTTTTTATAAATACAATGGATAGAATACCTTTAAATCTGTATAATTCTCCCGAGGCGGACCCGGATTAAAATCGATAGAATTCCTTAATTTTTCACTTCTCACTTTTCACTTCTCACTTTATAGGCGGGATCTTACACTGACGATGGTTCGTTTGTCCTTAAGCAGCGGAAGCGGGTATTGCCGAAGGGTAAGGAACATGGCATGACTTTTGATTAATGATTTCAACGCCTTGATCTCCGCATCCTCGACACTCCCCTTGAGCGCAATGATCATACCGTTTTCCGAAAGCAGGGGCAAGGCCATGGCAACAAAGGATTCTAAAGAAGCCAGGGCTCGGCTGATAATAATATCGAAGTTCTTTTCAAACCCGGTCGTACCGGCCATCTCTTCGGCCCGGATGTGAAGGGCATCAATATTTTCAAGCTTCAGCGTGCGGATCACATGTCTTACAAAATTTACTTTTTTTCGAGAAGCATCAATCAGGGTGACGGACAGGGACGGGATTAGTATCTTTAGCGGGATGCCTGGAAATCCCCCCCCGGAACCGATGTCCAGCATTTTTTTTTTATCCGTGGGTATTATCAGTGAAGGAATGATTGAATCAAGAACATGCTTTACAGCAATTTCAAGCGGCTTACAAATAGTTGTGAGATTAATTTTTTTATTCCACTGCATCAATTCAGCGGCATGCGCTGCAAATCGATCCATTTTCTCCGAATCAATTTGAATATCGAATGTGTCGGCGCCGATGTTTATGACTTCTTTCCACTTATCCGATCCAATTTCCATATCAGCAGACAGATGCGGCATCTTTATTTTGGTCGTCAATACTTATGCTGTCCTCAAAATCCATCATAATGGTGATATCACTCCCGCCGCTCAAAGATGTTTTGGCATTAGGATAGCGTTTTTTAAAGACATGAATCATGGCGGAATTTTCACGCAGGACCGTGGCTGAAAACTCCTTGTAGCTATTTTCACGGGCAATGTCTTCAAGCATTCCCAGAAGATAAGAGGCAACCCCGGCCCCCTGCAGGTCTTCCCGTACGACAAACGCCACTTCGGCTTTTTCTTCTGTTTCCATGGCATAAGAGGCGATCGCCATAATCTCCTTATGCCCCCCTTTTTGTACAAGTCCGATTACGGACATATTTTTACGATAATCGACACTGGCCCACTGCTTCTGGATCACTTCATGGGAAAACAGTTTCATTTTATAAAAAAATCGGAAATATATGGTTTCCTCCTGCAGAGAATAGAAAAAATTTCGATAAGAAAATTCATCAGATGGCAAAAGCGGCCGAAAGCTGATGCTCTTACCGTTTCTCAAGGTCAGTGTCTTTCTATATCCTTCCAGGAACAGAAGGTCGTCCTGGGAAGGGGGCAGCTGGTCAGAGAAAATATAATGACGCTTCTTGGCGGTTTCAATCAGTTCTTTACGAAACTTGGGATGCGCAATCTGAGCCAGACCCATAACCCGCTGGTAAATGCTTTTACCCTGCAATTCCGCAATGCCGTACTCGGTTACGATAAAATTAACATCTGCCCGGGTAGTGGCAACACCGGCACCCTCGCTCAAATGGGGCATAATGCGGGATACGGTCCCGTTCCGGGCCGTTGAAGGCATGGCAACTATGGAAAAACCGTCTTTGGACATGGCGCTGCCGCGGATAAAATCAACCTGGTCTCCAATACCGCTGTAGAACATATGCCCCATTGAATCCGTGCATACCTGGCCTGTTAGATCCACCTCCAAAGCCGAGCTGATGGAAATCAGATGATCGTTACGTGCGATGACGGTGGGATCGTTTACAAATTCCGAAGAACGGAAATAAAACATTGGATTATTGTCAACATACCGATACAGATTTTCAGATCCCATACACAGGGATGCAACCACCCGGCCCGGAAGCAGCGATTTCTTCTTATTGGTAACCAAACCCTTTTCAAAAAGCGGAAGGAATCCGTCGGTGATCACCTGGGTATGAATTCCAAGATCCTTTTTATTTTCAAGATATTGCAATATGGCATTGGGCAGGTAGCCGAATCCTACCTGCAGCGTAGCACAGTCATCCACAAGCTGATTAATATAAAACCCTATTCTACTGGTTATCTCATTATTTCTTATATACGGCAGAGATTCCACCAGGGGCTCTTTACAGGGAACCAGATAATTAATATCATCCACATGTACAAAACTGTCGCCCCATGTTCTGGGCATCTGCGGATTTACCTGAGCAATGACAATACTTGCGTTTTCCATTCCCGAACGGGTAATATCGACCGAAACACCCAGGCTGCAGTAACCGAACCTGTCGGGGGGACTCACCTGAACCAGGGCTACATCAAGGCCGATGCGCTGATTTTCAAAAAGATGCGGAATCTGCGACAGATAAGCGGGAAGATAATCTATCTTCCCTTCAAAAGCAGCCTTGCGCATTTTTGTGGAAATAAAAAAAAGTTTAAGGGAAAAGCGTCGTAAAAAACTTTTATCTTCCATAAATTCCGAAAATGTGGATGACAGCATCTGATACACCATGATATCCTGCATGCTCATATCAGATACCATGGCGCGTATTAAAGCCTGGGGTTCGCCACATCCGGTGCCCACAAAAACCCGGCTCCCCCGGCCGATTTTCGACACCGCCTGTTCCGGGGTCATTACTTTTTCGGGGCAGTATTCATTTAAATCCATGGATAAGTCTCCGCAAGTTATATTGGCTACCTCATAATAAGATATCCTTCAGATAGCAACCAAAATTGAATATTTATTTACAAATCGATTATAACAGGGTATCAGTGCAGTCACAAGTTGTCAGGAAATCTGTCGGAGCGGACAAACTGCGGTACAGCGACGGAAACAAATTAAAAATTAAATGACTAACCAAAATCGAGACGGACCATGAAAATACAACATTATTCCGATATACAATTCACGAAATTAGATACTCCGGGTGTCCAGGGCACTACCGGAAGAGTTGCCATCGGCAAGGCAGATGGTGCAAACAATTTCTGCATGCGAGTATTTGAAGTGGAAAAAAACGGTCATTCTCTCCGACATATCCATGAGTGGGAACATGAAGTTTTTATTCACCACGGCAGCGGCGAAGTATATCAAGAAGGCCGGTGGACTCCCATTGTTGCGGGCAGCACGATCTTTATACCCGGCAATGAGGAACACCAGTTACGCAATACCGGCGACCGGACGCTTGTTTTTATCTGCCTGATTCCTGCAGGAGCCCCCGAACTGTAAAATTATGAAGCTCCAGCCAAAACACAGAAATCCCCTTCTCACGGTCGACGTCATTATTGAAATTGAAAGCCGGATACTGCTTATCGAAAGAGTCAACCCGCCTCTTGGCTGGGCCCTGCCGGGCGGATTTGTGGATTATGGGGAATCCCTTGAAACGTCCGCCATAAGAGAAGCACTGGAGGAGACATCTCTGGACGTTCAACTCGACGAACAGTTCCATACATACTCTGCACCGAATCGGGACCCCAGGCATCACAGCGTTACAACCGTTTATATTGCCCGGGCCCACGGCACACCGCGGGCCGCCGATGATGCCAAAAACATCGTTTTATGCACGGCGGACAAACTACCGCAGAATATTGTTTTTGATCACCGCAAAATTATTACCGATTACTATCAATACAAAAAAGGTGCGGCCAAACAAGACATTTTCCATCCATCCCGCTCCTGACACGGATAAACCGGCGCTGTTATTTGTTTTTTGCACCCGATGCAATGTTTGCATTTTTTTTTTGACATTCGGTTCAACAGTTCTCTATACTGGATTTGTCAATTCAATTGCAAACATATTTCCCACGGAGAAAATTATGAAAAAAAAATCCATCGCAGATCAGAAAAAAAGTTCGGCAAAACAGCGCCTGGGTGAACTTTTACTTGAATTTGGACATATAAGCTCAAAACAGCTTCAGGAGGCATTGAAACGACAGACCCAAGTCGGCGGCCAACTGGGATCTATTCTGATCGAAATGGGAATGATCAGTGTGGATGATCTTCTTAATTTCCTGAGCAAACAACTTGGTGTCCCCAGTGCCAACCTGTTTAAGCTGGATGTCGATCAAAGTGTACTGAAAGTTCTGCCGGTGGACAAAATTACTTCACTCAAGGTTCTGCCCATTGCAGTCGATGACTCGACCATAACCCTGGCCATGGTGAATCCGCAGGATTTTGTTACTATCAACGAATTGGAATTTTCCCTTGGCCGTAAAATAAAGCCGGTTGTCGTACCCGCCTATATGATGGAAGCCGCAACCAGCAGTATCCGTTCAGACACAAAAAAGAATCTGTCCGGTCGGGCCCTTGAAAAGGTAGCCAGAGCCACCCTGGACAAAATGGGTGAAGCCCCCAGGCTTGTATCCATGCTGCGCTATCTCGTAAAATCGGGTGCCAGCGATATGCTGTTCACGGCCGGTGCTCCGCCGTCGATCCGTATTCGCAATGAACTGAAAAGGCTTACCATGGCGCCTCTTACGCCGGCGAACTGTGAAAAATACGCCAGGGAACTGCTTCCGGATTCCGACTGGAATGAATTTTTAAACAAAAACGACTTTGATATCGGTGTCACCTATCCTGAAATCGGACGTTTTCGGGTCAATATTTATCGTCAGCGAAATTCGATCTCCATTGCACTGCGTCCCATTCTCGATACCCTGCCTTCGTTTAAGGAACTCAACCTGCCCGAATGGCTGAAAGATTTCTGTCTGAAACCCCAAGGCCTGATACTGGTGTCCGGGCCTGCCGGGCATGGCAAAAGTACGACTCTCTGCGCCATGATCGATTATATCAACTCCTGCCGGCGCTGCAATATCATCACTCTTGAAGACCCGGTTGAATACCTGCATAATCACCGGAAAAGCAATATCAATCAAAGAGAGATCGGCCGAGACACCCCTTCGTTTGTCGAAGGTATCCGACATGTGTTCAGGCAATCTCCGGACGTCATTGTCCTAGGCGAAATGCGGGATATGGAAACGTTTGAAATAGCACTCCAGGCAGCCAACACGGGACATCTGGTGATCAGCACGGTCCATTCGGACAACAGCACATCAATTATCGACCGTGTCATCAACATGTTTGAACCTTATCAACAGAGTCTTATCCGCCTGATGCTGGCCGATTCTCTCCTGCTCTCCCTGTCCCAGCGGCTTATTCCACTGAAAAACAACCATGGCCGAATTCTGGCCATCGAAAAACTGGTGAACAGCTACCGTGTAAAAAATCTCATCAGAGAAGAAAAGGCCCGCCAGATCAGGGCACAACTTCAGGTGGGCGCCGAAGATTTCACTTCCATGGATGCCGCAATCGCCGAGCTTTATAACAAAAACAAAATTGACTTCGAGGACGGACTCGCCCTTACCGAAGATCAAAGCCTTTACAGTGAACTGACCGGAGTTACTATTTGACAGTCAGGATACGGCACTTGGGATTGATTTATTATTGCTGATTGTCGATTGAAAAACTAAAAAACCACTAAATTGATAATCGGGTTTAGTAGCCGGAGCTGAAACCCGCGCCCCTGATTTCCCCTTTTTTTCAAAACGCTAGCATTATGCTCATCTATATCAAACTGCTGCTAACCGCATTTTTCTGGGGTGGAACATTTGTTGCCGGCAGAATGATCGCTGGAAATGTCGGCCCCTGTTCGGCTGCCTTCCTGCGCTTTCTGATTGCATCCATATTTCTTTATTTACTGACCCGCAGGGCCGAAGGCAAAATTCCGCTCATCAATTCCAGACAAATCATTGCAGTGGTACTGCTGGGGCTGACCGGTGTATTTGCCTATAACATCATGTTTTTCAAAGGACTTCAGGTAATTGAAGCCGGGAGAGCCGCTCTCATAATCGCCGTAAATCCAATCCTGATCGCCCTTTTTTCAGCCCTGTTTTTCAAGGAAAAATTAGGCGTCACCCGGCTTGTCGGTATTATAATTTCTATCACCGGCGCGATAATCGTAATATCACGGGGTGATATTACATTTTTTTCCAATGGAAGTCTGGGAATCGGTGAAATCCTTATATTCGGATGTGTGGCAAGTTGGGTCGCCTTCTCCCTTCTCGGCAAAACCATTGTTGGGTCCCTGTCGCCGCTGGTTTCGATCTTCTATTCATCGACAGTGGGAACCCTGACCCTGTTTGTCCCGGCATACCGCGAGGGGATGTTCAGCGACTGGAAGAACTATGTGCCGGCTGACTGGTTGAGTCTTTTCTTCCTGGCTTTTTTCGGTACGGTAGTGGGATTTGTCTGGTATTACGAGGGAATCAAATCAATCGGCCCCACCAAGGCCGGACTGTTTATTAATTTCGTGCCGGTCAGCGCCATTTTTCTGGCATGGCTCCTGCTGGCGGAACCGGTTACCCTGTCGCTGCTGGTGGGCGCCGTCTTTGTCAGCATCGGCGTTTATCTAACCAATACAGCCAAAACGTTGAACCCATGAATCTTCAATTGTGAACAGATTCAAAAGTTCATTTTTCTATGGCTGCTTTTTCCCTCAGTTTTTCAATATAATTTCCAACTGCCTCCTTAATTTTTCCCTGCTTCAAATGACTGTCGATTTTCTCTTTTACGGTTTCATATCCTTCTGTCGATGCTGCTTTTTTATCTGTAACCCTGATCAGGTGAAAACCAAAGTCGGTTTCAACTATGTCGGTGGTTTCACCAATTTGTGATGCAAATGCCGCATCTGCAAAGGGCTTGACCATTTTGTCTCGCTCAAAAAAGCCCAGATCTCCACCCTGTTTTTTGCTCGGACAATCTGAGAACTGCTTTGCCAGTTCGGCAAACGATTCACCGTCATTGAGCTTTTTCTGAATATCCTTAATCTTTCTTTTCGCCTCGTCTTTGACTGATACTTCAGCACTTGAATCACACTTAATCAAAATATGGCTGGCTTTTACCTGTTCGGCCCGCTTGAAATATTCAGGATGTGCATCATAAAACGCCCGATTTTCCGCTTCCGAAACAACAATGGTGTTAATAACCTGGCTGTCAATCAATTTTTTGGCTACAATCCCCCGCTTTATTTTAATTTTCAGTTCATCTGCGGTCATATTTGATTCCGCAAGAGCTTTTTCTAAAGCATCCGCATCATTGAATCTTTTCTGAATGTCGGCAAAAGCAGCCTCAACTTCTGCCGGTTCAACTTTAATTCCATGATTCTTGCTCTCTTGAACAAGTAATTCCTCGTTGATGAGGTTATCAAGGATACTGTTCCTGATTTGCTCCATCCGATCATCGGGAATTTTTTGCCCCTGGGCCAACGCCTGTTTTTCTACCTCGGCAAACTCCCTGTCAATTTCGGCCTGGCCAATAACCACCCCGTTTACAACGACGGCTTTTTTTGTATCTTCATCCTTTTCCTGTGC
>Ga0207996_1001872_pt1 | contig 13701 bp, 12 predicted proteins | sample AntAceMetag02UKG_FD_184773 | JGI IMG/M metagenome (GOLD analysis project Ga0207996, IMG submission 184773) | Saline lake microbial communities from Ace Lake, Antarctica - Antarctic Ace Lake Metagenome 02UKG (SPAdes) (version 2) | ecosystem: Environmental > Aquatic > Non-marine Saline and... | reverse complement strand
TGTGGAGATCAGCCATTTTTTCTCGGATATCGGTGTGACGGTTTATGATTGCTATGGGTTGACTGAGACCACGCCTGCAGCCACCATGAACTGTCCCACAGCGCACAGGCCAGGCACCGTGGGACGAGCCATTGACCAGGTGCGGGTGGAGATCGATCCGGTTTTGTCTGAAGAGGGAAGTGACGACGGGGAAATCATCGTCTTTGGCCCCAACGTCATGCAGGGCTATCACAACAACCCCGAGGCCACCAAAGAAGTGATGACCGAAGACGGGGGATTCAGGACCGGGGATCGGGGACGTCTGGACGAGGATGGCTATCTCTACATCACAGGGCGTATCAAGGAGCAATACAAACTGGTGAATGGAAAATATGTTTTCCCCGCTGCCCTGGAAGAGGAGATTAAACTGCTTCCCCAGGTGGAAACGGTCATGATTTACGGCGATGGGCGGGACTACAATGTTGCCCTGGTGATTCCCGATTTTGAGGTGCTTGAAAAATACGCCAGGGAAAACAATCTGCCCAGTGATCCGGAAGCCCTGGCAGGGAATCCGGATGTGCAGGAAATGATCTCTAACGCTGTTGCAGATGGGCTCAAGGGTAAATTCGGCGGATATGAAATTCCCAGGAAATTTCTGTTCATGTCCGAAACTTTTTCTTCTGAGAACGGCATGCTGACCCAGACCATGAAGCTGAAACGCCGCAATGTGCTGGAGCGGTACATGCCGGAGATCGAATCCTTATATGCCAACTGAAGTGAGTAGGGAATATTTTGGGTATTTCGATACAATTTGGTCTTTACATGTTGCTCCTGTTGGGTATCGGTTACTACTCACTGAGAAAAACCCATAACAATCAGGACTTTATTATTGGCAGTCGCTCCCTTGGCCCCATAACATCGGCCATCAGCGCCGGAGCCTCCGATATGAGCAGCTGGTTGCTTTTGGGTTTGCCGGGAGCGGTTTTCGCCGCCGGTCTGGTTGAGGGTTTTTGGATTTCTCTCGGACTGACCCTGGGCGCCTACATCAACTGGTATGTTGTCGCTCCCAGGCTCAGAGTGTACAGTGAAAAGCTGAATGCCGTTACCCTGCCCACTTTTTTATCGAATCGGTTCGATGATGCTTCCGGAATACTCAGGATTGTATCGACAGTGGTGATTCTTTTCTTTTTTACCCTGTATGTCGCTTCCGGTCTCAAAGGCGGAACGTTGCTCTTCGCTCACAGCTTTGGGGCCAGTGAACAAACCGCATTATTGGTAACAGCGCTGGTGGTGGTCTCCTATACCTTTTTGGGTGGTTATAAGGCTGTTTGCTGGACGGATTTGATTCAGGGGCTTCTCATGTTATGCGCATTGATCTTCTGTGCGCTTCTGGGATACATCGCCATATTCGGATCAGGCGCCGATATTGCGGCAAACAACCCGAAGGCATTTGCCATAACAACAACATGGCTCACCGGGGCGTCACTCATGGCCTGGGGCTTTGGTTATTTTGGGCAGCCCCATATCCTGGCGAGGTTCATCGGTATCAGAGACGTTAAAGACGTACCTAAAGCCCGGCGTATCGGCATTGCCTGGATGATTATTTGTCTTGTATTATCAACGACAATCGGATTGATCGGAATCGGATACAATGAAATAGCGCCGCTGGCAGGAGTTACGGGTCCGGATGGCAACAAGGAACGAATCTTCCTGGCCCTTACCACCGCTTTGTTCCATCCAGTGTTCTCGGGTTTCATTCTGGCGGCGGTATTGGCAGCCGTCATGTCGACAGCCGATTCACAACTGTTGGTTTTAACCTCGTCACTCACGGAAGACCTTCCCTTCTTCAGCAAATTCGAGGACAAACAAAAAGCTTGGATCAGTAGATTCGGCGTGGTGGGTTTTGCATTGATCGCCTATATCATCACGGCTTCCAGCGGCGGGACGATTCTGGCCATGGTCGGTTACGCCTGGGGGGGATTCGGAGCCGCTTTTGGACCCCTGGTCATTCTCTCATTATGCTGGAGAGGCACAACCAAATATGGCGCCCTTGCCGGCATGATTGTGGGTGCGGTCACAATCTTCGTTGTGAAGAACTATATCAAGATCCAGGGCGAGTACTTCTACGAGCTATTGCCCGGCTTCATATTGGCTTTTGTGGCCATCATCATTGTCAGCCTGGCAACCGCAAAACCCAGTGAAAAAACGTTACAGAAATTTGATGAATCTCAGCCATAATTTTCAGGCTTTTCATTGGTTTTTGCAGTAGAAAGCGCCATTTTATGCGATTCCAAATTGTCGGAATATTTGCAGTGGACGGCGTGCAGGGACGCCGGTGCGGTAATCGATGGAGGTAATTCATGCCAGCATTTGATCCCAAATTTACCATAACCAACCGCATGACAGCGGCCATCACTCAGATTGAACGGGCGCGGGGATTTCTGGAAGCAGCAAGACTATCCGATGACTGGGTGCGGGATATGGGAAATCAAGCCCTTATCAAGGAGGCACATCATACAACCCACATCGAGGGCACACGACTGACGCTGGATCAGGCTGAGCGCTTATGGAAAGGGGAGGTAGTACCGGAAGCTGACCCGGATGATACACGAGAGCTGTTGAATTACCGCTCAGCCTTTGAATTTGTTTCCGAATGTCTTGACAGCGGAGACCCCATTACCGAAGGGATGATTCGTGAAATCCATCGAAAACTGGTGGAAGGTGTTCGTGGGGGAAAAGCTGCACCCGGCGACTACAGGCGTATTCAAAATTATGTAGCCAATTCTGTAACTGGAGAAATCATTTACACGCCGCCATCTGCTGTGGAGATTCCCATCATGATGTCCCAGATGGTAAAATGGCTTAACTCAGATCTTGAAATTCATCCTGTTCTGGTCAGCGGGGTTGCCCAGTTTCAACTGGTTCATATTCACCCGTTTTTGGATGGTAATGGACGTACCTCCCGGCTGCTATCAACGCTCTGTCTTTACAAGACCGGATACGACTTCAAGCGCCTGTTTACTATCAGTGAATATTATGATCGTGATCGATCGGCCTTCTATGAATCTATCCAAAATGTTCGTGAAAATGATATGGATATGACAGGTTGGCTTGATTATTTCATTACCGGTCTCCAAATCCAGATGGTTGAGGTCAAGGAACGCGGTGAGCAGGCCATTCGACGGGATGTGTTGGTACAGAAACACAACTTGAATGATAGACAATCAAAAGCATTGGATTTATTGATGAAGAGAGGGGCTTTTCATATTTCAGAATTTGAAAAAATCTGCTCTGGGGTGACTCGACGCACCTTGCAACGTGATTTGAATCATTTGATTGAACTTAATCTGGTCCGATTGAAGGGATTAGCCAGACAATCCAACTATGAATTGGCTGATTAGTATTGCGACAAATTATGACACAGTATCGCGACATAATGTGTATTGCGTATTGCGTTCGTCAGGTTATAAATTACTTAAAGGCTTTCGGTTCTTTCCCTACAATTGAGCAGCCTTTTATGCAACTCTATACGAGTTTTGCGTGGCATGTAAACTTATAATCTGAAGTCCCCCATTACGCTAAGAATTAAGGTGGAACACGGAGACGATCCGGGTGATCTCACTGCTCTTAAAAAAGATATTGAGAATTCGGTACGTGAGAAACTGATATTCAGTTCGTCAGTGGAATTGGTTCCTCCCGGAACCCTTCCAAAATTTGAATACAAGGCAAAACTTGTGGAATATGCTTATTAAAAACTTTTAGGACAGGTTTTGCCGATTTGAAAATGGTTGACAAAGCATGGTTTTGGCAAGTATGGTGCGCGTGTAGAGATTCCATCTCTTTCAAAGCATTCTTTCCAAAGCCAAACCCTCTCCGAAGGAGCCGTCTATTATGAGCGAAAAATCCGATATCAGAGTTCTACTCGTTGATGATGAAGAAACCCTAATTGAGTATCTCTCAAAACGTCTATTGAGGGAAGGATACGAGGTGAAAGCCACTTTTTCCGGCGAGGAAGCCACTGAAGTGGCCAACAATGATGATTTCGATGTGGCCGTCGTTGACCTCAAAATGCCGGGTATGGACGGGGTCGAGACCCAGAAGAGGCTCAAGAAAATCCAACCCTTTCTCCAGTGCATTGTTCTCACCGGTCATGGGACCGTCGAAACAGCCCTGGAAAGTGGAAAGGAGGAAGCCTTTAAGTATCTGCTCAAGCCCATTGAATATGATAATCTGGTTTCGACCATCAGTGAGGCTTATGAGCACAAAGTGCAGTTGCAGAATGCCAGATTCAAAGACGAAGTGGAAGAAATCTACCGCTCAGGTCTCGGGGCCAGGGGTATTAAAAAGGCCATGAATAAATTACGAAAGATTTATGGCATCTCCTGAGACATTCCAGGCAAAACTGAAAAAAGCACCCCGGGTCCTCTCTGAGCAAGAGGAGGCGCTTCATCGGACCAGGGACTATCTGGAAAAGAGCATCCCCTGCGACTGGAACGACAGTGCGATTTTTCCACTTGACATTAAAAATGTATTTATCTATAGATTGGCGCGGCACAGAGATCAAATAGGTTGACACCGAACATTATGGTCAGATTACTTTTTTGGGTTAAACAGGTGGAGTTGGAAAGCTGTTTTGGAGTACGAAGCAATAATGGCTCTGTCTTTGAATAACCGATAAAAGATGCTCATCGCCGGTTTGCCCTGACTTTTAAACCCGCTGCCCGAACACAATCCAGGTGCCTAAGATTTTTAATTTTGGCAAGCATCTCAAATTGACCGAAGATATTACCATTGTATCACAGCTTGGTCTGACAATGGCGGGGTCGATTCTATTTTGTTTTGCCGTTGGTTATTACCTCGATAAATGGCTTGACACGAAAGGCCTCTTTATCACGCTGTTTATTTTACTCGGGATTGTGGGCGGGGGTTATACTGTTTACCGGCAGATATTGGAGATTACCCACAAAGATGGAGACGGCAAACCAGAAAGAGGGAGTTGATCGATTTCAGAGGAGAATCTGCTTCTGGGCCATGACATGTGCCCTTGCTCTGGCCTTTATTTTTCTCTTTTTCCATGAAAAATCTATTGCTAAAGGGATCGTGTTAGGCACATGTTTCAGCATAATTAACTTCTTCCTTATGGGGAAATCTATTCCCAAGATCTTAGGGAGGTCTCGAACAAAAGCTAGCGCGGTGGGGTTTATGTCAATTCTTCTGAGATATTTCTTTTTGGCAATACCCCTGGTAATTGGAATGAAATATGTCTCATTTAATTTTGTTGCGGTGGTGGTAGGAATTTTTGCCATACAGATTGTGATGCTGGTTGATCACCTGGCAATCAAGCTCATTCTGGAGAAAAGGTAAAAAGGAAAATGGAAGATCTACAAACATACCCCAGTTCACACTAAGTCTTATGGGTGTTGATCTGGTTTTTAACACAGTTACAATCTTAATGACTTGGATTGCCATGGCGGTTTTAATCGGCTTTGGTTTCCTGGCGACGCGTAAGATTGCTTTTGTACCCAACCCGTTTCAGGTCGTTGGGGAATTATTTGTGAGCGCCTTTTATGATTTGACAAGGGACGCCTTGGACGAGAAGATGGCCAAAAAATATTTTCCCTTAATCTGCAGCCTCTTCATGTTCCTTCTTGTGAGCAACTGGCTGGGGATTTTCCCGAAGCTCTCCGAACCGACACAAGATCTAAACACACCGCTTGGGTTGGGTCTTTTGGGTTTCTTTATTGCGCACTACTCCGGAATAAAAGCGAAAGGGTTTAAAAAATATCTCAAAGAGTATTGTGAACCGATGTTTTTCATGGCCCCTTTGAACATTATTGGTGAAATAGCAAAGGTTGTATCGATTTCATTTCGTTTGTACGGTAATATATTGGGCGGCGCAATCATTATTCTGGTTGTGTCTCACCTGATTTACAGCTTGATTCTTCCACCCCTGCTGATCTGCTTTTTCAGCCTGTTTATTGGAACAATTCAAGCGTTTGTTTTTACTATGCTAACCCTTGTGTACGTATCTGTTCAGGTTAAATGATGACTTTTGAAATTGCTTCAATGGTAGAGCTGGCATCCTTCGCAGGGGCTGGTTTGTGTATCGGTTTGGGTGCTATTGGTGCCGCTTTAGGGGAAGGATATACAGCGGGTTTGGCCAACGAGGCGCTGTCGAGCAGGCCTGAGAAATCAGGGGAAATATTGAAAAACATGCTCGTAGGACAGGCAGTGGCAGAATCTGCCGCTATTTTTGCTTTGGTTATCGCCATTCTACTGATTTTCCTGGAATCTCCAGCGGAAAGTCTCTTGACTGCTTCGGCACTTCTTGGCGCCGGGTTATGCATGGGCTTTGGGGCCATTGGGTCGGGTGTAGGAGCTGGCTATCCGGGTGGTGAGGCGTGTCTCGGAATAGCAAGACAGCCTTCGGTTACTGCCCGTTTGACAACCAATATGCTGATCGGTTCAGCTGTATGCCAGACCCCGGCTATCTTTTCCATGGTCGTTGCGCTGATGCTTATGTTTATGGACTTTGGGTCTCTACCTGTTTCGCCTACCTGGGCGGCTTTTTTGGGGGCCGGTCTAAGCACAGGCCTGGCTGCCATAGGGTCCGGGCTTGGTGGAGGTTTCGCAGCCGGAGCAAGCTGCGGTGGTATAGCGAGGAATCCGGGTACCTTTAGCCAGGTGACGACGACAATGCTCATCGGCCAGGCAGTCGCTCAAACCCCGGCTATTTTTGGGTTACTTATAAGTTTTGTGCTGATGTTTAAGGCCTTTCCCGCATATTCGGGGTTGAGCGTGCCGATGGCACTTCTCGGGGCTGGTATATGCATGGGATTCGGGGGAATTGGTCCGGGGATTGGGAACGGACTTACTGCTCAAAATGCAGTGAAGTGGGTTGCGAGGAATGAGGAAGCGACCGGGGACCTAACCCGGACCATGCTTGTCGGTCAAGCGGTTTCTCAGTCAACGGCGATTTATGCCATGGTAATAAGTTTGGTTCTTATTTTTGTTGTTTAAATGGGTGATTGTGCGGTTTTCCGCCAATTATAATAATAACATTCAGGAGGAAAAAATGGCAATTGAAGGTGCGGATCTTATAAAGGCGGCGGCGTTTTTAGGTGCTGGTTTGGCAATGGGGCTTGGGGCTATTGGACCAGGAGTTGGTGAAGGATTTGTCGGTGGCAAGGCCTGTGAGGCAATTGGGCGAAAACCGGAGGAAGCGGGACTCCTGACCCGGACGATGCTTGTAGGCCAGGCTGTTTCAGAGTCAACGGGCATTTATTCGCTTGTGGTGGCTTTGCTTCTCCTCTTTGTTGTTTAGGCGGTATTAGATAATGATAAGCATCAATGCTACCTTAGTCATTCAAGTGATCCACTTTCTTATCCTGCTCTATATTCTGAATCGCTTCATGTTCCGACCCATTTTGAGATTGATGGATGAGAGGGATGTGCATATCGAGAAAACAGAAAATGGAGCGGATGAAGCCCTGGACAAGACTGAAGTGCTGAAAGAGCGCTTCGTGTCGAAAGTGCATGGGGCGAGGAAGGACGCCACACAAGAGAGGACCGAACTGAGGGAGACAGGTATTGCAGAAACAAAGGAATTGCTGGAGCGTTATAAGGAAAAAGCCGCAGGAATAAGGGCGGAAACGGACAAAGAGGCGGACAAGGAAGTAGAGATGGCGCGCCCGTTGATGCATGATCAGGTAATTGTTCTGGCCGAAGGGATAATTGAGAAAATGCTCGGGAGGAGGCTTGAGGTTGAATCTGAAAATTAACAAATTTATTCTCGCAGAGATAATACTGTTGCTTGGGGTGTGCTGGTTATTCGCCCCTGATGCTGAAGTTTTCGCTGCCGATGAATTGAGTTCTGGCAGACGGCTGTGGGATAATATTCTTTTGTTTATTAATTTTGGAATCCTGGTTTTCTTTTTTATCAAATACGCCAAAAAGCCGCTTATGGATTATCTACGCGGTGCTCGGACAGATGTTGAGTCGGGCCTGAATAAAGTCGAGGCGCGACTCAACCATGCAACGTCCCTTAGAGATGCAGAATTAGATAAATTAAAGAATATCCAAGCGCAGATTGATAAAATTAGAGCAGATATCCTTGAATTGGGGAGATACGAAAAAGAAAAGCATATCGAAGAGGGTAAAATAGCGGCTGAAAATATGATTGAACAGGCAAAAAATTATGCACAACGCAGGATTCAGGAAGCCAGGAAAGTTTTGGCGGATGAAATGATAGACCGCGCATTTTCAACCGTTGAGAAGGCATTTGTAAAAGAGTTTTCGCCAAAAGACAACGATAATGTAGTAAATCAATTCCTTAACGACTTGAAAACCACCAAACAACATCTGAGTTAAGACGTTCTGCTACACTGTACTTGGCTTATCTACGTAGGAAATAGGCCGGATCAGACCCCACACGCCAGCGACTTGATCGGCAGTGATTCGCCGGAAAACAAGGGAGGTGGAATGGGAAATTGTTTAACTTGGGTGACCTGCTTAGTAAATCGTTCACAAAGAGATCTTCAAATCCTTTTTTCCATTAGAAGAGTTGGCTATTATTGCTTGTTTAATGTTCTTGTGATATTTTGGACTATGGGTCCAAGAATAATGCGCAAGGTGAAAGAATGATTCGAACTTTACTGGGTTCAAATATCGCCATCGTTGGAGGTGGAAGGATCTGCAAGACAATTTTGCAGACGCTGTCAAGTGAGAATTTCAGACAGAAAAACTTCACCGTATCAGGGGTGGCGGATATAGATGACCAGGCTGTGGGTCTAAAATATGCCAGACAGCTTGGGATTTTTACTACTAATGGCTATAGGAGGCTGTTCAGGTTAAAAAATCTCGACTCGATAATAGAGTTGACCAAGGATGAAGATCTCGGTGTAAACATAAGAAAATCCATACCCCCTGGAATTAGATTTTTCGATCATTGTGAGGCCCGGTCAATATTAGGCTATCTGCAAATCGAAGGGGAAAAGACATCGGTCTTGAGGAAAATACGGGATAGCCAGAACGACATTGAAAAAATTGAAGAATTATTTGAGGAGTTTTGTGATTTTTTCCTGAAAATTTCCAAGGAGAAAAATGAGTATTCTCAGAGAATACGCGCAGAACTATCGGCCCGGGAAAGGGCCATCTCCCAGATAGTCGAGGGAAGTACTATCCCCACTTTTGTCATAGACAAAGGCCATATTGTTACCCATTGGAACAAAGCATGTGAAAATCTGACCGGCTACCCCGCCGACAAGATAGTAGGGACCAATAAACATTGGCAACCTTTCAGAGCGGAAGAGCGCCCTATTATGGCGGATCTTGTGCTGAATGGAATGAAAGAGCATGAAGCCTGGAAGTATTATGGCACTAAGTGGAATAAATCCTCTTTGATTGAAGGGGCCTTTGAGGCCGAGGAATTTTTCCACCATCTTGGAGAAGAGGGCAAATGGCTTTTTTTCACAGCTGCCCCTATTAAATCCCCTGACGGGGAAATAGTCGGCGCCATTGAAACCCTTTGGGATAGAACTGTAGAGAAAAAGGCTGAAGAAGAGCAGGGACGTCACATGAGGGAACTTGCCACACTCTGTTCAATATATGGGGCACTGAATGCTCCGCTGGATCTTTCGGATAGAATAAATTCCGCCATTCGGGAAACGAACGATATTCTGGAAACAGATGGGATTTGCATCTTTCTGCCCGGAGATAATGGCAATTATCAACCCAAATACAACTGTGGGTGTTCTGAAAGGTTCCTTGAAACACGTAAGGTTGTCCATGAGAATAGTGTGTTTTTTCGTGTTGCCCAAAGCGGTAAACTTACGATCTTAGAAGATCTGGAGCAGTGTGATGACGAAGAAATCGAATCTTTAAGAATTGAAGGGCTAAAGACGGCAGCTTTCATACCTATCATTGCCAAAGATGGGAAGACCTTGGGTATCATCATGGTGGGGAGCAAAAAACCTGAGCATCTTGCCCTTGAAGAAAGACACATTTTAGAATTGCTGGCAAACAGGATCGGTTCGGCTATGGAAAACTCTATGCTCCAGGAAGAGTTGCAGAGGGACGCAGAATTCCAGGCCCGGCTTATCGAAAATTCTACCAGTGGTATTGTGGCAACAGATGAAAAATGGCGAATTGTTATTTTTAATCGGGAAGCGGAGGGGCTATTCGGCTATTCCAGCGATGAAGTTATCAAGAAGCTTGATGCCAGGACTCTTTATTCTCCCGAAATAATAGAGACCATCGAAAAGAGATACGACAAAAAGCGCACTGACGGCGAAGATCCATGGAAAGAGACCTCCATCATGCTAAGGGATGGGAAAACCATTCCCGTGAGATTCTCTGGAACCTTGCTTCACGAAAATAGAAAGGTAATGGGCAGTGTCGCCTTTTTTCAAGATCTCAGGGAAATAAAACGATTAGAAAGTGAACTTGTCCGATCTGAACGTTTAGCTGCTATTGGCCAAACAGTAGCAGGCACGGCCCATGACATCAAAAACATCCTTCATGGATTCAAGGGAGGGGGCTATTTGATAAATGCGGGACTTGACAAAAATGACACCCATAAGTTAAAAAATGGGTGGCAGATGATACAGAAAAATATCAGTCGGACATCCGACCTGGTGCTGGATCTGCTGGCCTACTCCAAGGAAAGGGAACCTGAATATGAAACCTGTTTCCCTGATGACATCGTGGATGATGTGTGTGGACTTTTTGCAGAGGTGGGGCATGAGAATATGATCGAAATCCATAAAGATTTTCCCTTGCCCATTGGCAAGGTAAAAATGGATCCTCGAACAATACACAGGGCCCTTTCAAACTTGATTTCCAATGCAATTGACGCCTGCATTTTTGACCACAATCCTGATAAACAGCACCGAATCAACATAACTGTAGCCCCTGAAAATAACAATATCGTCCGATTTGAAGTACAAGACAACGGCTCCGGCATCAGTGAAGAGGTGAAAGGGAAGTTATTTACCACTTTTTTTAGCACAAAAGGGAGCGAAGGAACCGGCTTGGGGTTACTTGTCACCAAAAAACTCGTAGAAGAACATCACGGAATAATAGACGTAACATCCCAGCTGGGAAAAGGGTCGGTGTTTACCATCCGGTTGCCGTTTGAAACTGGAAACAAAGAATGATCAAGTAGTCGTCCAGATGATGCTGAAATTTAGAAAAAACTTTGGGAGGAGATGATAATGGGCAAAAAAGTGCTTGTTGTGGATGACGACGCTGATATTAGGATGCTTAATAAGAGTATTGTTGAGGAAAGCGGTTATACGTCTATTGAGGCTGCAGATGGGCAAGAAGGCCTTAAAATGGCAAAAAATGAGAATCCTGATCTGATTATCCTTGATGTCCTGATGCCTAAACAGAGTGGGGTTAGGATGTATCGCGAATTAGTAACCGACAAATCGTTGAAGCATATCCCAATTATTCTCCTTTCAGGAACAGCAAAGAGTACTTTTGTTCGCTCCCAAAAAGCCCTAACCCAATTCGGTGGTGCGAAGGTTCCTGAACCGGAAGTCTACTTGGAAAAACCGATTGAACCTGAAGAGCTGGCCAACAGGATTAAAGAAGCTTTGGGTTGATTTCCCGATCCCAAGGTGCTTCCCCCCGTCAAGAACTGAGATTCGGCAGTGAATCGGGGTAGAGAGTGAGGAATCTCTTGCTTTCAGGACCGATTAATCAGGTCCAGCGCCAAAATTATTTGATCAAATCGGTAAATTACTTTATCATAATCATTTAGAGCCAATAGAAAGATTCAACAGGAGGATTTCATGGCGGTAATAACCATTTCCAGGCAATTTGGTACGGGTGGAAAAGCCTTAGGTATGATGCTCGCTGATGAATTGGGTTACGACTTTGCTGATAATGATATTATCCAAAGGCTCGCCAAAGAGGCCAACGTATCCGCAAAATGGATAAGATCATTTGAAAAGGAAGCTGGCAGTAACTTATCAAGATTTATATCAAAAATGGTTTCAAAGCGTTGGTTGGATCGCGTACTCTCGGATGAACGTGGATATCTTGATGAACAAATATATTTGGACTACATGGTCCTGATCATTGCTCAAATTGCCGATGAGGGTAATGTGGTTATTTTGGGCAGGGGAAGTCAGTATATTCTGGATGATCACCCTGATGCCTTCCATATTTTTATGATTGATGAATTCGAAAACCGGGTCAAGTTTAAGATGGAACATCTTAATATGATGGAAGGGCCCGCTACTCAGCTTGTGAAAAATGAAGATAAACGACGGAAACAACTGTACCAGAATTTGATGAAAAAGGATTTCAATGACCCTGCACTCTACCATTTAGTGCTGAATATGGGGAAGATTGACCTGCAAAGAGCCTTAAAAATTGTACATACCATGGTCGCCAATAAAACCTTTCCGAAAGAGTCGTTTGTCACGAGCGAAAAATCCGATATCCGGGTTCTACTCGTTGATGATGAAGAAACCCTTGTTGAATATGTTTCAAAACGCCTTTTGAGGGAAGGATACTCGGTGAAGGCTACTTTTTCAGGCGAGGAAGCCATTGAGGCAGCCAATAGTGATGATTTTGATGTGGCCGTTGTGGATCTCAAAATGCCGGGCATGGACGGCGTCAAGACCCAGAAGCGACTGAAGCAGATCCAGCCTTTTCTCCAGAGCATCATCCTGACCGGACACGGAACCATCGATTCGGCCCTGGAAAGCGGCCGGGAACATGCCTTTAAATATTTGCTTAAGCCCGTTGAATACGAGAATCTGCTGGAGACCATCAATGAGGCCTATGAGACCAAAATGGAGTTGCAAAATGCTAAATTCAGAGAAGAAGTGGAAGAAATCTACCGCTCTGGTCTCGGGGCCAGGGGTATTAAAAAGGCCATGAATAAATTACAAGAGGTTTATGGAATCTCCTGAGGAACTCCAGGCAAAACTGAAAAAAGCAACCCTGGCCCTCTCTGAGCAAGAGGAGGCGCTTCATCGGACCAGGGACTATCTGGAAAATGTTCTGGAGAATTCAAGGGAAGTGATTTTCAGGACGGATTCGGATGGTGTACCGGTTTCTTTCAGCAAAGGGGGAGAATCGGCGCTGGGTTATACCCTGGACGATCTCTCCGGCCGGAAAATGAAAGATCTGGCTGAGGATCCCCATGATTTTGAGATTCTGGCGGTTCAATGCGCGGAAAAGAAGGAAGCCGTCCAGGAAGAAATTCCCTTTCGGAGCAAAACCGGCCGCATCATCTATTGTCGAATGACCCTGTCTCCTTTGACCAACACCCGTGGAGAGGTCATCGGTATGGCGGGTGTTTGTCAGGACATAACCGCCTGGAAGAAGTTCAAGGAAGACCTCATCCGGGTGGACCGCTTGGCTGAGGTGGGGCGTATTGCTTCCGGAATTGTGCATGAACTTAACAATCCCGTGGCTGTGATCGGCGAGATTTCCGGCTGGGTCGGGGCGGTGGCGAGCGATGCAGAAGGACTGGATGAGGAAGACCGTGAGGAAATAAAGACCTCAGTTCGGCATATCGGCGAACAGACCAAACGGTGCCGGAATATTACCCATCAACTGTTGAGTTTTGTCCGTGAATCAAAACTGGCCACTTCATCCCTGGATGCCCACGAACTTCTGAGAGAGACGGTCAATCTGCTGACCCCTGAATTGAAATTCACGGATGTCGAAATTGAATATAATTTCATGGAAGGCCCTGTTTTT
>Ga0207996_1001871_pt1 | contig 13707 bp, 17 predicted proteins | sample AntAceMetag02UKG_FD_184773 | JGI IMG/M metagenome (GOLD analysis project Ga0207996, IMG submission 184773) | Saline lake microbial communities from Ace Lake, Antarctica - Antarctic Ace Lake Metagenome 02UKG (SPAdes) (version 2) | ecosystem: Environmental > Aquatic > Non-marine Saline and... | reverse complement strand
ATTGCCTGCTCATTCCCGGATTGAGCTTTGGTAACCAGCTCGCGCTCTTCTTCGCGGCTCAGTGTGGGAAAATCTGCAATATCAGAAAGATATTTTTGCAGTCCCCTATCCTCGGCGGGATTCATTGGTATAATTTTTGCTGCCAAAAGTTTCTTTAATTTAGTTCTAAGTTACTATTAATTAACGTCTTTTTTATCCTAATCCCTTATTTTAAGAAATCTATTTATTGAACCTTTATCGCAACATAATGATAGAACTGCGGGGGAGTCAATACATAGAGCAACACTGAATCTGTTTTATCATCTGTCATTTTTTCAACTGCTTTGACATACTCTTTCGTGCTCTCTATCTCCTCATCTCCGAGTTCAAGAATAACATCGCCAACATTGAGATTGGAATCATAAGCGGGAGAATCAATGTCAATCTTAGAAACTATCACACCTTTGTCAATTTTCAAATTGTACTGTTTGGCAAAATCGGAATCCAAGCTCTTTACTTCAATACCAAGCCAGGATTTTTCATCTTCAACATTCTGCGGTTTGGATGCAACGCTCGAATCAGGAAAGGATTCCAATTTCGCTGTTTTTGTAAGCTCTTTTCCGTCACGTATGATCTTCATTAAGATCTTATCACCGGCCTGTTTGTTCGCAACCATTAATCTGAATTTATTTAAATTTTTTACCGATTCGCCATCAAAAACGATAATGACATCACGTTTTTTTAATCCGGCTTTCTCTGCGGGAGTGTCATTTTCAACCTTACCGATGAGCACACCTTCAAGATTCGGTAGATCAAGACTTTTCTGAAGAGCGGGAGATATTTCCTGGGGCAAAATGCCAAGGTACGCTCGCTCAACAAATCCCTTATTAATGAGATCATCAATAAGCACTTTTACGATATTGATCGGGATTGCAAAACCGATACCTATATTTCCACCATTTACAGAAGAAATCGCAGCATTAATGCCAATCACATTGCCTTTGATATCCACAAGCGGACCGCCACTATTACCCGGATTGATCGCAGCATCGGTCTGAATATAGTCCTGATATACTGGGGAATCAGCACCAAAATTAAGATTGGCACGCCCCTTAGCACTCACAACGCCTGTCGTAACTGTTCCTCGGAGATTTTCTGAGAATGGATTTCCGATAGCAATGACCCAATCCCCTACTTCAATCCAATCCGAGTCACCAAGCGGAGCTGTAGAAATATCAGCATCTTTGTCAACTACAATTTTTATCACTGCAATATCTGTTTTATCATCCAGCCCAACTACTTCTGCATTATAGCTCATTTGATCGTTGAGGGTGACAGATATCTTGGAGTTTTCATTCTTTCCTACAACGTGGTTATTTGTAAGAATATATACTTCATTCCCCTCTTTTCTGAAAATGAAACCTGAACCGTATCCTATTGAACGTCTGTTATTATCAGGTTGAGGAAAGAAAAATTTGAAGAAATCATCATTAAAAGGAAATGGAGATGAGAACTGCTTGTAGTTGCTTTGAGTTTCCCATTCAACTTTAATGTTCACCACTGTGCTGATAAGGTCTTTGACAATTTTGACAAAAGGGCTATGTCCATCATTATCAACAAGTGGTATAGATGCAAATGCCGTTGTCGAAAAACCAACAACCAGCAAAAGAATGATCAGTGTATATTTCACTCTCTTGTGGAACATATACGCAACCTCCGACTTCGTTATGCTTTTTTTACTTTTCCGCTTTTGATACAACTCGTGCACACAGTCATTTTTTTGGCTGTTCCGTCGACTACGACCGAAATCCTCTGAAGATTCGGATTCCAACGACGATTTGTGCGTCTGTCTGATTTACTTCTATTGTGTCCAAACATCGGGCTTTTTCCGCATATTTCACATTTTTTTGACATAAAAACCTCTTATAAGTTTAATTCGTTTTAGTTTTAGATGACATTTTTCTGAGACCATAAATTTTGAAGCAAGTTTTTTATATCTTGTTTCTTATACAAAATAGGTTAAGGGTTTATTCATGGCAAGAAAAAAAGTATTATTTTATATAGAAACTCTCGGTTGTCCTAAAAATCTGGTGGATAGTGAAATGATCACATCCAATATACTGGACTCTGGATGCGACTTGACACACGATCCACAACAAGCTGAAATTCTAGTTGTAAACACGTGTGGATTCATTCAGCCGGCAAAAGAAGAATCAATCGATGTGATATTAGATTTTGTGCGTTTGAAAAAAGAGGGCAAATGTAAAAAATTGATCGTTGTCGGTTGTCTCGTTCAAAGGTATAAAGAGGAATTAGCAGAATCGATCCCGGAAGTCGATCTCTTTCTCGGTTTGGATGAAATTTCTGAGATCAATCAGATTCTTAATTCGGAACATCCGTTCGAGGATAAACGCTTCATCCTCACTCCGAAGCACTATGCATATCTCCGTATCAGTGACGGCTGTGAAAATTTCTGCTCTTATTGCACGATACCATTCATTCGAGGACCTGTCCGCAGTAAACCAATTGATGAGATCGTGAACGAAGCAAAGCAATTAGTTGATCAGGGAGTGAAAGAAATTATTATTATCGCTCAGGATGTTGGAAATTACGGTGTGGATATTTATGGAAAAAGTCGTCTAAATGAACTCCTTCTTATGTTGGATAAAATCGAAAACCTTCGTTGGATGCGGATATTATATTTGAATCCTCAGCACATCACAAAAGAGCTTCTCATTACAATAAAAAACAGCAATAAGATTTGTAAATATCTCGATATTCCGATTCAACATATAAGCGAAAATATTCTCAAAAAAATGAACCGAAAAACAACAAAGAAGGATATTTTTCAAATGCTTGATATGATTCACGATCTTGTTCCTGAACTCTCGATCAGAACGACTTTCATTGTAGGATTTCCGGGTGAAACGGAAAAAGATTTTGAAGAATTGCTTAAATTTGTACAAACACAGAAATTTGATCGGCTTGGTGCATTCACATATTATCAGGAAGAGGGCACAATAGCTGCTTCTTTGCCAGACCAAGTTCCGGAACATATCAAGCAAAAGAGATATCAGAAATTAATGGAAGCTCAGAAAGCGATATCACAAGATAAATTGGAAAGTTATATCGGCAAGAAGTTGTCCGTTATAGTTGACAAGAAAATCAAACCTAAAATCTATGAATGCCGTTCAGAATTCGATGCGCCGGATATTGATGGCATTGTTTTTCTTGAAGAAGCTGAAGCAAATGTCGGTGATATAATCAATGTAGAAATCGTAGATAGTCTCGAGTATGACCTCATCGCCCATCCGGTCAAATAAGTGAATAAATAAGGAGTAACAGCATGAGAAAAAGAATATTCAGCGGCATACAGCCCAGCGGAAAATTGCATATTGGAAATTATCTTGGAGCCATCAAGAACTGGATCGGTCTTCAGGATGAGTATGACTGCATCTGGGGTATCGTTGATTTCCATTCTATGACCATTCCCTACGATCCCGAAGGAATGGAAGAGCGCGTGATAGATTGTGCTGCGACGTACCTAGCTGCAGGTCTTGATCCCCAAAAATGTGTGCTCATGATCCAGTCAAAAGTAAAAGAACATACTGAGTTGACATGGATATTGAATACAGTTACTCCCGTTTCATGGCTTGAAAGAGTTCCAACTTTTAAAGACAAATCCAAGCGCTTCAAAGATAACATAAATATGGGTTTAATGGACTACCCAGTACTCATGGCAGCGGATATTATTCTTTATAAAGCAGAAGCAGTTCCTGTTGGTGAAGACCAGCTCCCCCATCTTGAGCTTTCACGCGAAATAGTGCGCAGATTTAACAGCACTTTTGGAAATATTTTCCCAGAACCCAAAGCAATTATCAGACAGGGCGCACTTATCAGAGGTTTGGATGGGCAAGCAAAGATGAGTAAATCACTTGATAACTGCCTGTATATTGATGATACTCCTGAAGATATCTGGAAAAAACTGTCTGTTGCAGTTACAGATCCTCAAAGAGTACGCAAGACAGATCCGGGAAACCCTGATGTGTGTAACGTTTTCTCGCTTCATCAACTCTTCTCAAACGATGAACAAATCGCGTATTGTGCAGAGGGATGTAAAACTGCGGGGATCGGCTGTATTCAATGCAAAAAGATCCTTTCTGAAAATATTGCTCGGGAACTCACTCCAATCAGAGAAAATAAGCGTGAGCTTCTTAATAATATGGATTATATTAAGGATGTTCTCAATGAAGGCATTACTCAAAGTCAACAGATCGCATCCAAGACGATCGAGGAAGTATACGAAAAGATCGGTACGAACTATAAATTTATGAAGAAATAGATACTGATGGTATCAGTATTCTGACTTTGTTCATCTTATCGTATATCAAATTCTTCGTTATGCTTTTCAAGAAAAATCATAGAGATAATCTTTCCATAAGATCCCCTCAAATTTCTTTAAATAATTTGACAGTAAAATGCCAGCTATTGCTTTTATGTTCCATTAAAACTACTTAGGTTGAAATTTTATGTACACGATATTACTTATAATACATGTGATCGTTTGTATTGCTTTGGTCATCTCGGTGCTTTTGCAGTCCAGCAAAGGTGGAGGGCTTGGCGGTACTTTTGGCGGCGGAGGTGGAGATACGCTTTTTGGCGGACAAACCGCATCCAATTTCCTCAAGAAAACTACACGTGTTCTTGCAGTATCATTCATGGTGCTCACCATTCTGCTCGCATTGACCCTTAAGCCGACTAAATTGCAAAAAGAAGCCGGACAGGTATCTGAAGAACTTCAAAAAGAGATCGATGAAAACGACCAGACTCCACAGGAAGTTCCTGCAACTTTGCCCGAAGGTTTCGAGGTAATCCCGGAAGAGTCCGGAACCAAAGACCAATAATTTTTCTCGTGCAGAAGTGGCGGAACTGGCAGACGCGCAAGACTAAGGATCTTGTGTCCGTAAGGATGTAGGGGTTCGAGTCCCCTCTTCTGCACCAATCATATTTATACAATCTTCTGCGCCCGTAGCTCAACTGGATAGAGCACCTGACTACGGATCAGACGGTTCCCTGTTCGAATCGGGGCGGGCGCGCTTTTCTCATCAAACACGAATGAAATATTTTCTATTTTCTTGACCTCTTTATGTTATTACGCTCTAAAAATGCTATTACACTACAGGAGTATAACATGAATAAAATAATAATAGGTTTAATATTACTCGGTTGCATTTTTATGATCTCGTGTTCTTCAAGCACAAGTTCAGACGACTCTCCCACTATTACATTCGTGCATCCACAGAATAATGAAACGATTACCGACTCGATCTATACGATCGAGGTTTCTGTTGAAGATAATAAAAGCATTTTGGGTGTGTCCATTTATGTAGACTCGGTCTGTCTGTACCAATCACCCACTAATAAAAATTATAGCTGCGAATGGAAGACTTACTGGTTCACAGAATCATCTGACCATACAATTAAAGTAGAAGCTCTTGACAGTAATGACAAAACCACAACAAAATTTATCGACGTTACCCTTTCAAACGAGGTATATATAACACCAAAACCGTTGACACCTGCCGATAATGCAACAATGCTATATCCTATCGATCTTAGCTGGACAGCTATTCAGGATGCCGATTCATACGAGGTCGATCTCGTAATCAATGGAGTTACTTTCCCCTTAACTCCTTCAACAAATTCACAAACGATCGACTACACAATTTACGGTGCTGCCACATGGAAGGTCAAAGCATTGGATGCCCTTGGGATGGAAACAAAATACAGTGAGGAATATCATTTTACCGTAACAGAAACCAAATAAAGTAGAGGATATTAATACGTCCAAATTTAAATTATATTGACATTCAATAGGTGTGATTCAGATTATCTTCCTGATAATAAATATTTATCGAAAGGAAAAATTATGTGCAAAAAAGGAATCACAAAAACAAATAACACGTTTCTCTTGGGAATCGTGTTTTTTATACTTCTTGGTTGTACCGGATGCAATGTCCAAATATCCGTCGATGAAGAAAATGTAACTGTAAACAGTGTCAAGTTGCCCCACAAACGAACGATCCATTTGGAACAGGTTTACGACACTCAATCTGCAACGATAAAACTCGGCAGCGGAGATATGGATTTGACCGGACAAAATGACAACAAAATCTCTCTCTACATTGTGATCTTTGAAAAAGAACCAAACGATGCAGATGTCTCATTCGTCGAGAGTGAAATAGCGACCGAGAGTAAAGGTAACTATCCGGTATATATTTCATCTATAAAAGGTTATATGCCAGAAAGCATTTCTCTTAAATTATCTACCGGAAGTGGCGATATTACCCTCCATTGTTTTCACAATTCTTCTGAAATCTCAGTAACTGCCGGTTCGGGAGACATCACAATTAACGGATGCACAAATATTCAAAACATCGATGACCAAACAGGGAGTGGAGATATTCTATTCAAAGACCTTACTAAAATAATGAACGTTACTTCCAATTCAGGCAGTGGGGATGTTTGGGTGAAAAATTCAACTATCATTGATGCTCAACTTGAAACCGGTTCCGGTGACGTTGAAATCCGGAACACTGAATTCGAGTCCATCGAGGCAGAAACTGGTTCCGGTGATATCATTCTCAATAACTCCACCTATAAGGATGGCAGCTTTGATACTGGGTCGGGTGATGTGATACAACGAGATACCGAAACAAAATAATAATTCATATTATGAACTATTTTGATTTGCCATAAAATCTATCAAAGGGGTAAAAATGAAAAAGATTTTATTTTTAGTAGTATTACTTGTTTGTAGCCAGGCATTACTTTTCTCACAAGACACAACGGCTCATAAATCCATATTCTTTATACGACCTTATATCGAAAACGGGGTAAACTTCATACAGAATGAAGAATTACAAGAACTCTATGATACTAAATCAATGTTCCACTTGGGGCTCGGTGTCCAAATCGGACACCCTGAAGTTTCGAGAGTAATCCCTTTTATTCAATACTCAGGTTCTGATTGTAAATCCGATGATTTTATTGATCGAGACGATCAAGATTGTCGCAAGCTCGAGATAGAGCAGATATTGCTCGGTGCCGTCTTCCCGATAATAAAGAGCAATGAGATGTATTTCAATTTAAAGTTCGCCTATTGTTTTTCCCATATTAAAGAAACCGGTCATGATATTGATGATATTGCCCAGGGAATGGTGATGGGAATATCTATCGAGAAAATTCTATTCGGTCATTCAAGGATTTTCACCAATCTTTCATATTGTTTTCAACAAATCGATTCGTTAAGCTTGAAAGATTTTAATACCGTAACATTGAGTGTTGGGTTTATTTATTAGTACTTCGACATAATACATTATCGATCTTCGCACATGAGCTTGTTGGGCTTTTGATAAGATCGACAGAAAGATTATCGGAAAATTTATAATATGATATGGCTTCAGACAATAATCGTTATTGTATTTGTTCTTATCCATCTTTTTGCAGAAAAATTTCATTTAACAAAAGATGGATCCCGCAGTGCATGGCTCTCCTTTGCAGGCGGTATTTCTGTTGCCTATGTTTTCATACATATTTTTCCTGAATTGGAGCTTGCCCAAAGACATATCTCATCACAATGGGAATTCATTCCCTTCATAGAGCATCACGCGTATCTTGTGGCATTATTCGGGTTGATAGTATTCTACGGATTGGAGAGAGGAGCAAAACTGTCACGCGCAAAACAAGATCACCCTATTCATCATACTAAAACCACAACCAGCACGGAAGTTTTCTGGCTGCATATAACTTCCTTTGCCATTTACAATGCACTGATCGGTTACCTGCTTGTGCACAGAGAAGAGCAGGATTTGTATGGACTGATCTTCTTTTCTGTCGCAATGGGCTTGCACTTCTTTGTGAATGACTTTGCATTACGGCAATTTCATAAAGATACTTATCAAAAATATGGAAGATGGCTCGTAAGCGGCATGATCATTGTGGGCTGGGCTATCGGGCTGTCCATGAAGATAAGCGAAGCAATGACTGGAGTTCTTTTTGCATTCCTTGCAGGCGGTGTGACCCTTAATGTACTCAAGGAAGAACTTCCCGAAGAAAAGAAAAGCAGGTTCTGGCCATTCGCATGTGGAGCGGCGATTTATACAGTGCTACTCTTACTTTTATAATAGTATGAAATACATTGATTTTCGTGATGGAATAAAGCTTGAACTCGTTAATAATCCCGAAGATCTTACCTGGGTTGAACTTCGAGATCGGCTTGATCTCCCCTATGAAAGACCTTGTCCAACATGGGTACAGAGACTGGAAAAAGAAATCGGACTCACACGATGCAAAGGTTCGGGTCGTGCGTTGGTCTGGAAAATTCTATAGGTTGTTGATTTATTCAAAATCATATAATATTGACAGCATAATTCCAAAGATTGGTTTATTTACTTAAGGAATAATAATGAATAATAATGACTTGGTACAACTAGTAGAAATAATTAAGAAAAATTTGGAAATCCAGCAAATAATTATATTTGGGTCTTATGCTCATGGCACTATAGATAATGAGAGTGATATCGATATCTGTATCATCACAAATGAGGACAAGCGTAAATTAGATTTACTTAGATATATCAGAAAATTACTTTATCCATTCATCACACAACCAGTTGATCTCCTGGTATATAAAAAAGAGGAATTTGAAGAAAGATCATTACTAAAAAACACATTAGAATATAAAATCAAAAGAGAAGGATTGGTGATGTAATGGATAATCATGTTATAACAAAAGAATGGTTTTCTCTTGCGAAGAAAGATATTGAATCTGCAAAATTCCTTAGGAAAATAAAGCATGATGAAAAACAAACAATTTGAAGAATTCATTAAAAAAGGTATTGAGTGTAAAATTGACAAAAATAACCCTGATTCATTTAATTTTTCTCTTATAAAGGGTAAAGGTAAGATTGAATTCATTTCAGATGTTTCAAAATCAAAAATAATTGCAGATAGCGGCTTGCTTGATTATAAGTTAATAGATGGATACGAAGCAATTTTTTCTCAAAGACTTGGAATAATTGAATGCCAATTAGGCAACTTTTATGAATATGAATATGAATCTTTATGCGAAAGTTTAACAAATTATAAATTAGAATTCAACCTTAATGAAGAGCAAACTTCAGAGCCTCCTTTATATTTGTCATTTAAAAATAACTTTAATGTTAAAATATCAATCGGTTATTATTCTAAACCTTTTAAAAAATTGTTAGAATTAAAGCATGATGAATATGAATTCAAAAGACAAAATAAGCTTACAATAAAAATATCACTCAATAAATTAAAAAAACACGATGAAGCAAAAAAAGTACTTGAAGAAATTGGAAATTCAGCTCTTTTTGAGATTAATATTAATTACCAGACTTCAATTACATTACAACAAGATAAACCAAACACAAAACGAAACAATTTTGAATATATTATTGATAAAGAAATGGCATTAGCAATTGATAATGATTTAGATGATTTACAAATAATTTATCCTTCCGAACCAACCAGTTATTTCCTGAAAGCTAACATAATGCATGATTTGAAATTTTATCAGTTCTTGCTTTTTTATCATTGCCTGGAATATTATTTCCCGCAATATTCTTATCTATATTTAAAAGATCCAATTGATAAAGTGCTCAAGGGAAATTCTAATAATAATATTAAAAAAAATGGTGTTGTTAATGAAATATTAGATGTAATTAGAAATAAAAGTAAAGTGGAAAGAGAAGAAGATGTATTAAAAGTGTTAATTAATTGTTCTTTTGATGAAAGTATAGAAGATATTAATTTTTATATAAATAATCAAGATAGACTAAAAGAATATTTTATAACTAGTACAGAATACAATGCAATCAGTAAAAAACCAATATATGGTAGCGATAAAATCATTTCCCTTGATAAGATTGCATTAAGAATATATGATATAAGATGTGCCATAGTTCATAAAAAGAATGATCCTAAAAAAGACAAACTTTACCCTAATCTTAGAACATTTGAATTAATCAAGCATGATAATGAGTTATTGAAGTACATTGCTGAAAACATTATTAAAAAACACGCAATTCAAATAGATTAACAACTTCATTTGGTGGAACGCTTAAAAACATACATCAACAAGCTTTTCAACGGCTTTTACATCACCATCGGGAGACTCCAAAAGTTAGATTAATCAAACCGGGTTCCCAATCCAGTCTCCGTATACTCCGCCTTGGCAAGCCAGTTGGGAATGATACCATTTTTCTATTTGGTGTTGACGACTCTGTCGGCTTATAATTCAAGGTAACCACTTCCAGACTGGACTTCATCACGCCGGTAGGCGGCTAGAGTTCAGAATGGCTCAACCATTTCGTCCTCAAGCCCAGTTTCGCTTCGCTCTGCTTTATCTCGCCGAAGTTGTGCTAAAAACGAAGGCGGATGAACTCGAGTCTTACGATTATTAATCATAAAGGCAAGATTTACCAATATCGCCCTCAATAATTGTAAATATTGTGTCACTGAATTATCCATGACACCTCAAATAAAATCAAACAAACCGAAGGCGAGAATTCGCATTCTCGCCTTCAATAAATTATCTAATAATTTTTATTAATTATTACTTTGCTCCTCGAGGTCATCTCGGGTAAGCAAACTTGAAGACATACCTGCGAGCACGAGTTTCAGATCATCAGAAATACCATTCTTTATCCACACTGCGCCGGCATTTATCGTGGAAACCGCACCGATCGTTTCATCATTATACACAAACTCATATCCATACACACTGCCTTGAAATATCTTGGGAATATTCTGCCCTTCCACCTGGAGAATGCCTTTTATTTTTATCACCTCTCCCTTATCGTTCTTTGCTTCACCCATATCGAGATTTTTCGGAGAGATATTATCGGGATTATTCACCACAAAATTCCAGATATTCATTCCCTTATCCACAAGAACGCTCCCGTAAAAATAATTCTTATATGACAGATCAATGGAGAAAAAATCATTGACCACATTCACATCAGACTCCTCGAAGTTACCTGCGCAAACCACTTCTGCTTGAGTTCCGTCAGGTGTATATTGTATAAAATTGAATTTCTGTTTTGCAGATTTCATTTGAAGAACATCCGAAGAATTTGATTCTGTCGTTGTCCAGCCCTTGCTGAATTTAGAGGTCTTATAATCACCGAATGTGATGACCTTGTTCCAACTGAAGCCAAAGCGTCCTTTAACCGTGTACATCGACGTGTCTGTGGAAAGAGCTGAAGGCAATTTTATCTGCGGCACAGAGCATCCTACCAGGAAGATCAGGATCGTGGTCACTACAACTATCGAAACAAAAGATCGTTTATGTAAGGTATTTATCTTGGTCATGTGTCATTCCTTTTATTTATTTTATGATAAGTTCGCAATCCGAAGAAGACGTTATCCAATACGCAAGTGGCACTTCAATAATAAAAATATCCGGAAGCTCAATATAGGAAAGTTCATAGGATTCATCTCCTGCATTGAAAGTGACCTCATGGATCTCATCAATAACATCTCGGTTTACCGTCAGACGGTACAGTGCAGTGGACATGAATGCAGCGCTCATCTGATCTCCCCCTTCATCTTCTTCGCCACTTTGAGGAAATTTGATATAGATCTCACCATCATCCACAAGCGGGAAAAGTGCTGGAGCATTTGATTTTTTGAGTTTTTTATACTCCTTGCCCTTGGTGTCCACGCTCATATACATCTCATAGCCGCACTCAAGCTCTGAATCAACTTTGTTATATTCAGCTTCTATATTTTTTGGGAATGTGTTGATGATCTGCTCTTCATTGAATTTGAATATATCTTCGCATGGATTCTCGTCTGACTTCCCACCCATACTATTGGAAAGTTCAAAAATACTTTTACTGACCGAAAACTTTAAAAAAACATTCAGATCTTTACCCTCTTTCGAGATATGTTGGGTAATGTTAAAACAGCCGGTAAATAATAGTGCGGTCAAACTGATCAAGATCAGTCCCTTCCATCTTTTTTTCATGCTTTCTCCTTCTTGGATATTCTCCAATATTTATTTGTGTTGTGTTTCAATATGTGCTTCAGCGATTACTTTATGCTGAAGATCGAGTATTTTTAAGGTTATTTTTTGATCTCTGATTTCAATGATGCCGTAGGTTGCAATGCGTTTTTTATCTATACGGGCTTTCAGATGTCCCGGGTTGAACCGCATACCATATATACTGTTTGCTAACTCCCAATTGTGCGTATGTCCGAAAAGAAGCACATCTGCGGAGTGAGTCAGATCATCCGGAGAATGCGCCATAAGGAATTTATTTTGTTCGATCTCAATTTCAAGGGAATGTGGCAACGTCCCGCTCCTATATTCAGGATGGAAAATTCCCGGCACACGATAGATTTCTCTCCCTCTTCTATTAAATACACAGGAGTCCAGGTCTCCATAATTATCTCCGAGATGAATGATCACATCAGCAAGGATGTTGCTGTCCAGTACATGCTGGAGCACCTCAAGGTTCCCATGTGTGTCACTTACGACGAGTATTTCTTTCATTGAGTTTCCTTAATTTACTAATCAATAAACAAAAAATTAACGTCAATATTTAATATTGACAAATTCCTAAAATGCCTGTCCCAAACTAAAATACAGCTTTCCTGATGGTTCACCGCTTATCGGAAACCAGTTAAATCCGTAATCGCAGCGCACAACGCCAAGTGGTGTGGCAACACGCAGTCCAATACCCGGACAGCTTCTCATCGGTTGTCTTTTCACATCCTTGAGAAATCTCCACACATTGCCGAAATCAAAGAAGATCACACCACCAATAAATTTATAGAGCGTCTGCCTTATTTCGATATTTCCGACCATTTTATATCTACCACCGATTGGTGTTCCTTTATCGTCAAGAGGTCCGACCTTTCTGTAGCTGAACCCCCTCAACGAATGAGGACCACCTGCATAAAATCTTTCATTGAGTGGAATGCTTGTGGAGTTTCCAAAGAGCGTAAGTCCCCCAGCTTCAAGAGAAAAAGCACATATTGTCGATGCTGAAGCGGGTACATAATATTTTCCGCTGAACACTAAACGTCCGTAAATATCTGAAGTAGTTTGATAAGATTTGGCAATTTCACTATCTCCGGCAAGCACGTAGCCACGTGTTGTATTGAATATGTTATCACGTTCATCGTGTATCGCAGAGAGGGTGAGTGAATTCAAATTAGAATTATATTTATCAGGTAATTCCTGTACTTTCACATTACTGAAACGAACCTTTTCATACCTGTAGGCAAGAGATGCGCTGGAATGCTCTGTAAATGATTTACCCACGATCATTTTCACACCGTATTGCAAAACATCATAACCGGGTTCTTTATTAAACTTATCGAAAAGATTCACATCTGTTTTAAGTCTGATCCCGAACGTCCATGGTTCTGTGTAAGATGCTTCGATCTTGCGGGTAATAGAACTTAATTTTCCATTTAAGCTTACTTTTTGAGCTGTTCCCCATAGATTGCTGTTCAGCACTTCGGCAAAAACCCGCAGTTTATCCAATGAGCCGTACCCTGCGCCAAGATTGAATTCTCCGGGAATTTTCTCTTTGATATCTACCTGTATATCCTTTTGAGAGCTCAAAGAATCAATGCTCACCGGCCGTATGAATACACTTTCAAAAAGACCCGTAAGATATAACGCTC
>Ga0207996_1001865_pt1 | contig 13737 bp, 17 predicted proteins | sample AntAceMetag02UKG_FD_184773 | JGI IMG/M metagenome (GOLD analysis project Ga0207996, IMG submission 184773) | Saline lake microbial communities from Ace Lake, Antarctica - Antarctic Ace Lake Metagenome 02UKG (SPAdes) (version 2) | ecosystem: Environmental > Aquatic > Non-marine Saline and... | reverse complement strand
TGGCAGAGAGTTATTAATGGTTTTGAGTTTATATTTAAAGATCGCAAGAATGTAATAACTCTTGATGGTCGTTTGAAGCCTGAAGAGGTTTTAGCGCAGGCTTTAGAGGCTTTATAAGATTTTACGGGGGGTTTTATGAATGAATTCGATATCCAGGAGTTCTCGGCTCCTGGCATTTTAATACCAACACAACTTTTTGTTGGTAATCAAGATATTTTAATAGAAGAAACAGAAAAGATTTTACAAAGTAATTTTTGTAAAAATAAAGATAAACCGCAAGAGCAGGGCGTGTGTTTCTGTTCTGGTTGCAAAAAAATAAAAGCTAATCAACATGAATCTATTGTTTGGATAGATCCTGAAAAAAATTATACGATAAAAGATATAGATATAATTTTTGAAAAAGTTAATTATGTTTTAGACGAAGATCAGAAATTCTTCTTTATATTACAAAAAGCTCAAAATTTTAATTTGGCATGTGCAAATAAGTTATTAAAAGTCCTAGAAGAGCCACCTGTAGGCTATAATTTTATTTTGCATACAAACAATCTAAACTCTATTTTGCCAACTATAGTTTCTCGTTGTTATATAAAAAGCTTTACTGCAAAGTCGGGTATTGAATTAGGTTTAGATCAGCATCCCTTACTCTCCTTTTTTTATAATAAGAAACTAGATTTACCTGTTGAGTTTGAAAAAGAGCTTAAAAGTTTACACTTATCTGATAGTCAGAGCATAGAGCTTCTGAGCGATATGATTAGTTTTTATGGTCACAAGATAGTTGATTCTTATCGTGATGGGGATGATTCTGGGGATTATGAAACCGTATTTGATTTTTTAAAAGATAAAATGAAGATGTTGCCTCAGTCTGGTAGCTCTAATGTTTTTTGGAAAAATTTGTATATGGGATTTCCTGGATAAATTTGGGTGTTATACATGCTAAAAAGATTAAAGAAAAACGCCCTTTCATTTTTGCAAGCGCAACTGATCGCAACTTTAGTATCTCTACCAATACTTGTTGCATGGGGTATGCCTATATCAAAAGCGAGTTTATTGGGCAATCTTATTTTTTGGCCCATATTAACTATATTTTTAATTTTAAGTTCAATAATATTTTTCACAGAAATCTTATCCATCCCAAACGGTTTCTTTATAGATTTATTAAATCTGGTAACTAATTTTTGGCAAAGAGTTCTTGATTGGGGACGAGTGTCTTGGCTTACTGGTTTTGCAAAGCCAGCTGTCATTATTCTATTTTTTATTTTTGTAGTCACCTTTTTGGTTTTATCTTATAAAAAGATTAAAACAATAAATATACGAATCTGTATTCTTAGTTTATTGCTGATTATAAGCTCTATTTTTCTTTCTGGTATTCAGGTATTAGCTGGTAATAAAAATTTAAATTATCAGGATAAGCTGTTTATTTCTTCATGTCCTGATGGCCGTATTAGTATTACTGATTATGGTATATTTAAAAGAAAGAGGGCGATTGATAAGTTTTTAGATTTTGAATTAAAACCCTATATTATTAAAAACTTTGGCACACTAAGGGTTAAAGAGTTTGATTTAAAGTGTGATTATAGAAATCGTGATATTATCGAAAACGAGTTCCGTAAAATTTTTCAGATGTGATTTGGTGTACGTTTCTTATTCTTGGCAGGAATCCTGTTTCATTAAATCATCTAAAAAATTATCAAAAGGTTTATTCTCAAAAATAATTTGGTGTATAGCCTTGCATATAGGTAAATCGAGATTATGTTTTTTTATCATTTGGTAAACAGATTGTACTGTATTAATGCCTTCAGGCAAAACTCCTAATTTTGTTTTTATTTCTTCCAAGTTTTTACCTTGCCCTAAAAGAGTTCCAACGCTCATATTCCTACTTTGTATGCTGCTTGAACATAAAAACAGATCTCCAAGTCCGCATAATCCATATATGGTCTTGAACTCTCCGCCCATAAATTTACAAAGTTGTGCCATCTCTGAAAAGCCACGGGTTAATAAAAAAGCAATTGTGTTCTGAGAGCTTTGATAGCCTCTTGCTATTCCTACAATTAAAACAAGGACATTTTTTATTGCTCCGCCAATCTGAACGCCTGTTAAATCATTTGATATGTAGGGCTTAAAGTATGAATTTTTTAAAATTTTGCAAAGTTCTATAGATATATCTTTATCTTCGCAGGCTATTGTTGTTGCAGATGGGCACTTTAATGCTAATTCTTTTGCAAAGTTTGGTCCAGACATAATGCCAACTTTTGTATCTTTGCCAAGGCTGTTTTTTATTATTTCTGATGGTAACAGTAGGGTTTCTTGTTCTATCCCTTTGCTGAGTATTATAAAGATTTGTTTTGAGGTTATATGCTCTTTGGTTTGGTCTAGAATATTACGTAAGAATTTTATGGGAATAGCTTCAAAGATCCATTGGCTATCTGTAAGAGCTTTTTTTATATTTGTTGTTGGTTTTATGTTGGAGTTCAGTTTTATGCCGGGCAAGTATCTACTGTTTTCTTGTTTATTTAAGATATCATCAACAACCTCTTGTTCATAGCACCACAAGTTTACTTGAAAGTTGTTGTTTGCAAGAATTGTTGCAACGGCCGTTCCAAATGCTCCTGCTCCCAGCATTGTTACTGTTTTACTCACTATTTTCTCCCTTTTTAGCCTTCTGGATTTTAACTCCCAAAATTTCTTTTTATATCCTTAAAATCCTTCAAGCATTTATCAAGATGATTTAATGTAATATCTGGCCATAAACAATTTAAAAACATAAATTCACTGTACGCAGCTTGATATAATAAAAAATTACTTAAACGAGAAAAGCCACTGGTTCTTATAATAAGATCAGGGTCAGGCATGCCAGAAGTTAATAAATGATTACTTATTTGTTTTTCATCTATATCGTCTATGGCTAAAACTCCAGCTTGAACCTTTTGCGCCATTTCTTTTACAGCATTTGTAATCTCATTTTGAGAGCCATAACAAAATAATATATTTAGGTTTAATTTTTTTAACTCTTTTGTTTGATTTTCAGCATCTTTGATAAAAGGAAGAACTGTTTTTGGAAAATATTCTTTGTTGCCAAGAAAACGTATTCGAACTCTTTGTTTTATTAATTCTGGAAGTTGAGCTGAGAATTCTTCAATTAAAAGATTAAAAAGATAATTTTTTTCGGTTTCAGATCTATTAAAATTTTCTAAAGAGAATGCATAAAAAGATAGATAGTTTATGTTGTTTTTTAGGCAAAATTCTATTGCTACTTTAAATGCAGATAAGCCTTTTTTGTGTCCCATAAAGGTTTGTAATTTATGCTTTATTGCCCACCGCCTATTTCCATCTGGAATTATGGCAAGATGTTGCATGGTTTTGATCTCCTAGTAACTGATTTACATATATTTTATAGATGTGATTTAGGCTAACCTAAACTTAAAAACAAAGCAAATATGATGTTTTTTATCAAAAATGACCATATTATTTACTATTTGACATATTTGGTCGTTTTGTTAAGATATAAAATAGGTATTAAATTTTATAAAAAGGTTTATAATACTTCATGCAAAAGCATGTGAAAATGTAAATAGAACACCTTTAAGGGGGTAAAAAACTCGATGGAAATCATAAAAAATAAAATTAAAGCCGTTATATTTGATATGGATGGCACAATAATAAATACCGAAGATATTTGGCAAAAAATTACGGTAGATTTTTTGCAAGCAAAGGGTTTTACTGGAAACTTGGCAAAACAAGCTTCTTTATTAGAATCTTTGGCTGGAGTAAGTCTTCCTGGTGCTTGTAAAATCTTAAAACAAGAATTTAATATTACAGATTCACTTGAAGATATGATTCAAGATCATGTACTTCTTGCAAGGCCATATATGGAAAAAGGTGTTAATTTTATTGGAGGTTTTAAAGATTTTCATGATCACTTAAAACGCAATTCTATTTTAACTGGAATTGCAACAAACGCTGATCTTGAAACATTAAGTGTTTTGACCAAAAGTATGAAGTTTGAAAACTTTTTTGGAAATAATATTTATTGTATGGAACATGTTGGGAGTAGGCCAAAGCCTGATCCTGCAGTTTTTTTGCATACAGCAACAAAGCTTAATGTTAAACCTGAAGAATGTTTAGTTTTTGAAGATTCTAAGTATGGTTTTCAGGCGGCACAAAAGGCTGGTATGAAATGTATTGCGATTAAGAATGATGGTAATAAGGATCTTTTGGATCTTGTTCATGGTTCAATTGATGATTATAGTCAGGCGTTAGAGGTTATAAAAGAAGTTGTATTAAAAAAATAGAGGTTATCTATGAAGAATTTTAAAAAGTACTCTTTAGCTATTTTAGCTAGTTTGTTGATGTTGTCAGGTAATGTTTTTGGAATGCATCATAATAAGAGATTAGACTCTCCTATGACATATCTTGATCAGGTAAGACAGCGATCAATTCAATCATCTCCCTTGAGAAGTCCTTCTTGTTCTCCCGATATGGTAGTTAATTTTAGTCCTATTGGTTCACCTCTTGGTTTATCTAATAATACAAGGTTGCTAGGTGAGGTATGTGAAAAAATGTCTCAGGAATTGATTGATTTAATGGAATCACCTTTAGGGAATTCAGTTTTTACTGAGTTTTTTAAAGATATTAATCTTGATTCTATAGTAGATGGTTCAGAAAAGTCTAAGTTTTTGAATTTTGTTATAAAATATAAGCCTCAGGAGGTTTTATTTGATTCTGGATTTAAACAAATTTTGAAGACGGTTTTGTATGATAAATTTCATAGATTGGGACTTGATAAGATAGAGCATTCGTTCTCAGAAAGATTATTTTTTGGATTTATTAACTGTAGATTTAGTCAAACAGTAAAATATGGTTCTAAGTTAGAAGGGCCAATAAAACAATTAATTGATGGCTTTAAGCTGGATGCCTTTGATTACGGTTCTACTATAGAGAATGAAGAAGCAGTAGAAGATAAGCCTGTGTTTCTTAAGAAGTTTGTATTTAAAATTTATAAATTATTAGAGCTTTTGTTTAAAGATAATAGGCTTTTTGAAGTTGCAGAAAAAAAAATCGGATAAATAAAGAGCTTTGAAAAAAATAATACAAAATAATAATTACTAGAATATTTAAAGGCCCAAAGTCTGCATGACTTTGGGCCTTTTCCTTTTTGTACTATACTGTCCATATATTAAATTTTGTAATTTTCAAAATAGGGCGGTATCATGCAAGATAAAAATTGGTTTAAAGAATGCTTAACTAATAAAGAGCTTGTCTCTAAGTTAGAGAAGATCAAATTAGTAATCACAGATATTGATGGTGCATTAACCGATGGGCACATGTACCTAACTCCAGATAGAAAAGATCCTATTACCAAAAAATTTTCAATTCAAGATGGTTTTCTAATAAACAGATCAATAAAAAATGGTTTGTTAAAGATTGCTTTTTTAAGTGGTAGAAACGATCACGTTACAAAGTTAAGAGCTGATATCTTAGAGATTCCTGAAGATATGTGTTTGATTGGTTTTAATCATAAAGCAGACAAGGTAAAACTGTTGCAGGAAAGAGCAGGCGTTAGCCTCCAAGAAACTATAATGTTCGGTGATGATATTGTAGATTATAACGTAAAAGATTTAGTAGGGCTGTTCGTATCACTACAAAATGCTCCATTTTATATTCAACACTCTGCTGGCCTAGTTATTCCTAAAACATCAGAAGAGAACGCTTTTAGGCTTTTGCTTGATCTTGTTTTATATGTACAAAAAAAGCATCTTGTTCAAGATTTAATAACAGAGTCTCTTGAATCATAATTTGTGTTATGAAGAAAATAAAAAGTTTATTTTTAAATATTGCTATAGGCTTGTTGCTCGTGTCTTTAAGCCTAGCTTTCTTTTTATATTTTGCTAATTATAATGGTGCAAGCGATATTATTAAAGAAAATAAAATAGCAAAGGTTGATGAGAGTTTGCCTGAAATAACTATTCAAGGTGTTAGCTTGCAGCAGGTGAGTGACCACAAATCTTATGTTTGGAAATTAGATTCTGGGCAGGGTAAAGTTTATAAGAAATCAAATAAAATAGAGTGTAATAAAATTATTTGTAGTCTTATTAAAGATGAAGAAGAGGTGGCGACTATAGAGTCTGAGAGCGCCTTAGTTTATAGGAATCAAAATAAAGCTTATCTTAGTGGGCCAATTGATTGCGTTTATCCAGGAATACAATTAACAGCTAAAAATGCAGTTGTTGATCTTAAAGATAATACTGTGACGATGACTGATGGAGTCAAGAGTCTTATTTCAATTGTTTCTTAACTTTTTTGTTTCTTAGTTTTTCAAATTCTTTAAGTTCTTCGAATATAGAGTTATAAACTTTTATATCTAAGTATACATGTGTAGTTTTGCCTTTATCATTTTTTACGAATAAAGGTTTTATTTCAGGGTATTTTTTTTTATTATTTATCATGTTTATTCCCATGTTTTACGTTTATAAACATTTTTTCTATGTCCTACTTTTACAACCAGAACAATAATTTTTTTATGATATATTTCATAAATGACCCGATAGTCCCCATGTTTTAAGCGATAAGCTTTTTTGCTGCCAGACATCTTTTTAGTATCAATATTATCATTTCCGCTAACAAGAGATTTTAGCTTTTTTAAGATACTATTGGTATCATTTTTATTTATTGTATTTAGATCTTTATTGGCATTTTTAGTAAAGACAATCTGATAGCCTTTTAAATTGTTGGATAAAGACATTTATTTTCCTGAAATACGGGATTCTATTTCTTCTATTGGAATCAATTTTTCGTCTTTTAAGCCTATGTTTTCGCGACTTTTAATAAATTCATAATCATAAAGATCTTCGAGGGTATCTATGAGCAGCTCAAAATCTTTGACTGTTATAAGAACTCCTGTTTTTTTGCCTTCTTCATCATAAACGAATTTTGGATTTGTTTTTGGTTTTATCATAGTTTCTCCTAATTGATATGATTTTATGTTATCACACAACTCGGCATGGAACAACGGCATAAAAAGATTTAATCCCAAAGTTTTTTATAACTTTAGCGCTATTCTTTAAAGTTGCTCCTGTTGTATAAAGATCATCAACAAATAAAACGTTCTTGTCTTTGAGTCTCTCTTTTAAAAGAGCTTTATTTCTATATCTAAGCTTTAAACCAAATACATTTTTGACGTTTTCCTGTCTTTGGGCAGAAGATAACTTTGATTGAAAAGTTGTCCTTCTTTTTCTTTTTAAGAGATCCAAAACAGGAACATTCAAGCTTTTACTCAGAACTTTGGCCATGACATATGATTGATTGTATCCACGTTTAGCATAGCGGGTCCAGTGTAGTGCTATTGGGATTATATAGTCGATTTCAAGATCTTTTATGGGTGTATGCTGTAAAATAAGTCTCGCCAGTTGTTTGCTGGCAAGACTATCTGAATAAGATTTTTTTAAAACAAGAGATCTTAGCGGTTCTTTGTATTCAGATGCCGCAAAGACTTTTATGCTTTTAGTGTCAGTGATTTTTGCAAAAACTGAAACCAAAGGTTTAATTTTTTTTGAGCAATCGTAACAAAATATAAAATCTTGTTCTATAAGCTTTTTGCAAGATTGGCAAAAAGTTGGATAAAATAATTTAAAAATATTTTTTAGGATCAACTCATTACCCAGATGATCAATTGCATTATTAGGTTACTGGTAATACCAGAAATGATATCTCCCGAGATTATTCCTACACCTAAAGGTAGCTTTTCTATATTATCCCCCAAAGACTTGCGGAATAAAATTGGTCTTAAGAAATTTATTACATTAAAAAGAATAAAACCAAACAAAATCATTTTCCAATGTAATGGTACAAAGAAAAAGGCAACACACATACCAATGACTTTATCTATTACAATATTTGCTGAGTATTGGGTAGAAATATGCTTTGTTGCTATCCAGACAATCAAGAAAGATATTATTAATGTAATTCCTGTGCTCCAGTAGAAAAACGTAGAACTAAATTCATAAATAAATTTACCAAGTACAATAACTGGAAATGCAAATATTGTTGCAATTATGCCACCAAACCACCAACGGCCGATACGGCCCAATGTTGCAATTTTATAACAGTGTTCTTTAATGTTTTCTAGAAATTTCATAATATAAATACCTCCCAATAATTCCAAATACACCAACTACTATAAAGATATCAGCCAAATTAAATGCGGGCCAGTGCCAAGAGTTTATATGAAGATCTATAAAATCTATAACACCTCTGTATAAAACTCTATCCAAAAGATTAGAGGTTGCCCCAGATAATATTAAAACATTAAATAAAATGTTTTCGTTTTTTTTATATTCGTATATCGTGTGTATGAAAAATATTATGATTACTATAGAAATTAATAATGCTAATGAAATTAATCCAAAATTGGATTCTGAGCTAAGCAGGCCCCAGGTGATCCCTTTATTCCAAACCAGCCTAAAATTCAAGAAGGTGCCCAAATATGTTTTCCTGAGCACCAATATTTTTAATACCCACAACTTTGTTATGCGGTCAGCCAAGAAGGCTGTCATAAAAGTTAGAATGTAAAGTAACGGTTTATACTTTTTGTTCATTTTCTAATTTCAGCACCAATTTTGCCACAAGCTTTTATGGCCTCGTTCCAAATATCTTCGATTTCTTCTTTTTGTAAAGTCTTCTTAGGGTTGTTTATCCAAACTCTAAAAGTCAATGATCTAGAATCGGTCCAATCTTCTTTTTCGAAGAAATCAATTAGCTTAACTTCGGTTACAAGTTTGTTAACTTTAATTAAAAGGTTTTCTATTTCTTTTGTTGTTACCGTTAATGGCACCATTAAGCTTAAATCGATAAAAGTTTCTTGGAATTTTGAGAGCTCTTGAAATTTAGTAGTTTCAGGTTTTAGGTCTATTAAAAAGTCTGCATCAAAATCAAAGAAGAATGCGTCACTTTCTGGTAATACATCAAGTTTACTTAAAAATAGCGGATCAACTTTTCCAGCTTTACCTATTAACTTTTTATCAAAATAAATATCTGCTGTTTGGTATTGCATTGCCCATGGATCAAGCTTTTCTGCTTTTTTCCATTCAGTTTGGTTAGACTTTATGCCAATAGAGTTTAATAGGTCTATGATATAATTCTTGCAGGTATAAAAAACGACGTTCTTTTTCTTTTCAAAAAATATACCAGATAGGTTTCTTTTTTCTTCTGTTTCTTTAGTTTTGCCTGCAGGCCATGTTTTGGCAAGTTCAAAGAAGCTTATAGAATCACAAACATTGTAATTATCTTTTATGTTTTTGAATAAGCCAGGTAAGAGTGATGTTACAAGTTTTTTGCTGTTTTGTGATACTGGATTTATGATTTCATACGCAATAGGTATATCGGCAAGGCCTATTGTCTGTATAAAATGTTCATCATAAAGAGCGTAGTTCTGTTGTTCTATCATCTTTGCAGCGTTGGCTAAAAAGCTCTTTATTTTACGTTGTCTGAATATGTTAGAAAGGTCTCTAGGTTCTTTTCTGATTCTTGGAATATTCAACTTCAGTCTGTCAAAACCATAGTAACGTACAACTTCTTCCAAGATATCTTCTTTAATTCTTACATCTTTAGAGCTTCTGAATGTAGGAACTGTTATTTTGTATACAAATTTGGATGGGTCTTGAAACTTGCCATCTTTTTCTACGGTATCTTTTTCTACGTCAAAGCCCAGCCTGGTTAAAGTTAAGTTTATGTCGTATTCGTTTAGCTCAAGGCCTGAACGTTTTTCTAAGAATTCATGAGTTATATTTAGAGTTATAGGGCTTACTGCCGGTCCTACAGATAATACTTCATCAGCACTTTTTATTTTTATGCCAAAATCTTTTGCTAGTTTTAAAAATCTAAAGATGCCTTCTATGTTTTGGTTTGGATCTAAAGTTTTTTCAAAACGCATAGAAGACTCAGTTCTTAGCCCGTTTCTCATGCAGGTTCTTCTTATGGTTGCTGCGTCAAAATTTGCAGACTCAAAGAATACGGATTTTGTATTAGCATCAATTCCTGAATCGAGTCCACCCATTACGCCGGCCAAACAAAGAGGTTTTTTGCTATCTGCTATAACCAAATCTTTATCTGTTAATTCTAATTCTGTGCCGTCGAGTATAGTCAGTTTTTCTTTGTTTTTTGCAAATCTAACTATAATCTCTTTGCCTTCTATTTTTTGAGTATCATAGGCATGGACAGGTTGTGACCAGTCTTGTGTTAGATAGTTTGTTAGGTCTACAATTCCGTTAATAGGCCTTTGCCCAATTTTTAGCAATCTACTTACAATAAATGGATCTGATGGTTTGTGTTCTATGGAATCAAATTGTATTCCAGCAAATCTAGAGCAAGCCTCTGGATCTTTTATTTCAATAGATACAGGGTTTGTTTTTGTGGATTTTGCTGATTTATTAAAGGAATCTACATTTTTATATTCCAGAAATTCTTTTTCTGATTTAAATTCTAAATCTAAAATACCAGCTATTTCTCTAGCAAAGCCTCGGTGTCCCCACATGTCTGGACGATGTGTTATAGATTTATTGTCGACTTCGATTATAACATCTTCTGATTCAAAGCTTTTCTTCCAGTCGCCTTTGATATCTTCTTCTTTTACATTCAAAGGTGGAATTAGGCCATCTTTATCTGAGCTAAAGTCTTTTAGTTGGGCCCAGTTAATCTTATCTCCAGATTTACAGACCATATATACAAGATCTTTTGCAGGTAGATTGATAAAGCTTCTTGAATCATCCCTGGATTTTAGTTCTATTTCTTGTTTCCATTCAGGAATAGATAGTGTAAAACTGTCTTTGTTTTCTTTTATGGCTTTACAGAGTGCAAAGTTATTTAAATCGAATTTTACTTTGTATGAGTATTCTATTTCTGCTACTACTTTATTAAATTTTGTAAAAAGAAAATCGATATCTTGTTTTTTCCAGTCTGCGTTTATGTGATCAAAGATCCAGGCAATAGAGAGTTTCATATGTTTCCTAATATTTGATATTTACAAATATGCCCCGCGGGGCTTAATCTTTTTTTAAATTTACCTATTTGAGTAACTTTTGCAATTCTAACAGTTTATCACGAATAGCTATAGCTTTCTCAAAATCCAGATTTTCAGCTGCTTGTCGCATTTGTAATTCAAGTTGTTCAATAAGAATCTCAGCCTCATCCCTATTTTTTACTACAATTCTTTCTTTCTTTTTGCCTCCTAATTTAGAGGCTTTACCTATTTGTTCTTGGAGCTTTGAGATGCTTTTGGTAATTTCACGCTTTACTGTTTTGGGCGTAATGCCATGTTCTTCATTATATTCTTTTTGAATAGTTCGTCTTCGATTAGTTTCATCAATCGTTTGTTTCATTGATTTAGTAATCTTATCTGCAAAAAAGATTACCTTACTTTCGGTATTACGAGCCGCTCTTCCTACGGTTTGAATTAAGGATCTTGCGTCCCTTAGAAAACTTTCTATGTCAGCATCCATTATTGCAACAAGAGCAACTTCCGGCATATCAAGGCCTTCTCTTAAAAGATTTATGCCAACAAGACAATCGAAGACTCCTGAACGTAGTTTATGTATTATCTCTGTTCTTTGGGGTGTTTTCAGCTCTGAATGCATGTAGCAGGCTTTAACTTTTCTTTCTTCTAAGTATTTAGCTAAACTCTCTGCCATTTTTTTAGTAAGAACTGTAACCAGTGTTCTGTAACCATTCTTAGCAGTTTTCTCTATCTCTTTTACAAGATGGTCCATTTGGCCAGTTCTTTTTACAATTTCTATTTTAGGATCCAAAATGCCTGTTGGACGAACGAGTTGTTGCACAATTTGGTCTGAGTTTTTTAGTTCATAATCTCTTGGAGTTGCTGAGACAAAAATTGCGTCTTTGAAGTATTTTTCTATCTCTTCAAATTTTAAGGGTCTGTTGTCAAAGCTTGATGGTAGTCTGAAACCATATTCAACCAAAGAAGATTTTCTGGCTCTATCTCCTTTATACATGCCACCCAATTGAGGGATAGTTATGTGTGATTCATCGACTATTACCATATAGTCTCTATCAAAGAAATCGAATAGGCAGTAGGGCGCTTGATCGGGTTTTCTGTCATCAAAGTATCTAGAATAGTTTTCTATGCCTGAACAGTAACCCGTTTCTTGAAGCATTTCGATATCATGATTAATTCGTGTAATAAGTCTTTCTTTATATAAAGGGTTCTCTACTTTTGCAGATTCTATGATTAGATCTCGTTTGATGTTTTTTATAGCTCTATCCATCTTGGCTTTAGTTGTGAGAAAGTGTTTTGCTGGAAAGATTAAAGCATTATCGATTTTTGATAAAACGTTATTGTTATGTTTATCAACCAGTTCTAGTATATCAACTTTATCCCCAAATAGTTCTATTCTAAGGTTACTTTTCATGTACGGTAAGTTTACTGTGATAGTATTACCCATAACTTTAAATGAACCTGATTCTGGTTGAATATCGTTACGCTTGTATTGAATGAAAATAAGTTTTTCGATCAAGGCTTTTCTTGTGATCTTGTCGCCTAGTTTTATCCCAAAAGTCAGATCTCTATAGTCCCACGGGTTACCCAAAGAATATATAGCAGAAACAGAGGCTATAACGATTGTGTCAGGTCTGTTGATTATAGAAGCTGTTGCCTCAACCCGTAAGCGTTCTATTTCTGAGTTTACTTTTGTTTCTTTTGGAATATAAATATCCTGTGCCGGCAGGTATGATTCTGGTTGGTAATAGTCATAATAACTAACAAAATAGCAGACTTTGTTTTCAGGGAAGAATAATGAGAACTCTTCATATAGTTGTGCTGCAAGTGTTTTGTTTGGAGAAAGTACTATTACGGGCTTGTTTTGCTTTGCTATAACATTGGCCAATGTAAAGGTTTTACCAGAACCTGTGACTCCTAAAAGCACAGATTTGCGAGGCCTTGCTGTATTCAGCTCTTTTATTGCCTGCGGCTGGTCTCCAGATGGCTTGAACGGTAATTTAAGTTTAAAAATATTATTTTTGTTCATAGTAATTCAAATTTAGCTCAAAATTGGGAGCTATTCAAAAAAATAGCAAAATATTTACTTTGGCTTGCCTTTTTTAATACTTTTTGGAATATGGCTTCATGTTTTGGGGTATTTATACAAAATATTGTTATTAAGGGGGGCTATGAAAATATCTAAAATTTTTATCGGGGCTTTGCTTTTGTTTAATTTTTATTCTTTTAATTTGCAATGTATGTTCGAGGATGGACTTGAGTTTGAATGTATATCTAAGTCTCAAGCAGAACATTTAAAGTATTGTATTAATATTAATACAATTAAGACTAAGTTAAGAAATTTACGCAGAAAAAGAGCATTAAAAAATTTTGATTATATGGAATTATTAAGTATATGTGCAGATATTGTAACTAAAGGCTTGCCTGAAGAATTACTTGAGCAGGCGGGCAATTTGTTGAAAGAAAAATCTAAGAATCAGGACATTCTTGGTAAGTTAGATAGTATTATTAGGTTTAAACAAGAGTTTAGTCGTAATGGAGTCAATAAACCCTCACCCTTAAGACAGTCTTATGTTTGCAGTGATCTGGATGATAGTGATATTGAGTAGTATTAAAGATACTTTTTCTTTATAAATTTTAATTATTTTATTATTCTTATCCTACTATTTCTAATAAAAGTGGGGCAGTTTTCGATGTAATTAATACTTTTTCGTCATCTTCGCAAATTTGTTCTG
>Ga0207996_1001858_pt1 | contig 13797 bp, 10 predicted proteins | sample AntAceMetag02UKG_FD_184773 | JGI IMG/M metagenome (GOLD analysis project Ga0207996, IMG submission 184773) | Saline lake microbial communities from Ace Lake, Antarctica - Antarctic Ace Lake Metagenome 02UKG (SPAdes) (version 2) | ecosystem: Environmental > Aquatic > Non-marine Saline and... | reverse complement strand
AAGCAAAAACCCGCGTCTGAAATTTTGATATGGATCATTCAGTTTCAGCAAATTTTTTCTCGACCAGAACATTTGGCACCTGTCAATAAGAGCCTTGAGCTGAGCAGTAGGGCCATAAAAAAATATAGGAGTGGCAGCTACAATAACATCTGCCTTGCGCAGCAAAAAATAAATTTCATTTTTCATATCATCATCAACAGGACAAAATCCTTTTTTTTCACAAACACCATATTCCCTGCATGGAATGATATTTTTTTTGCATACTTCGACAATATCTGTCTGAGCGCCGAGTTTTTTTGCCTCGTCCATAAAAACAGACAGTAAAAAGGCTGTGTTGCCTTTTTCCCTGGGACTTCCCTGTAAGCCAAGTACCATCATGATATAAAATCCTTGATTTAAGACTGATGGCGTCGTAAAAAGTCCCATCTACTGCGTTGCAGTATTTTTTCAGACCCTCGACATACTATATGTATGCCTTCGGTCCTGAAAAAATACTACGCCTTGTATATGAACCTTTTTACTTAGCCATCTGCAGTTAAATTCATGATTTTTTACGAGTTCATTAAGACTATATCTTGAATAAAAAAGAAATGATTTTACATATTTTAATATGCTGGCATTTATGTAAAGAAATTTGTAACTATTCAGCCACAGATTTACACAGATGACCGCAGATAGGTTTAAATACAGTAATTACTCAGGCACATAGGGGCAAAGGCACAGTGGCACATAGATTTTTGCCAGACCTGCAAATCTCTGAAGAAACGTCGAACATCGAACATCGAACTTCCAACGTCGAATTAAGGTACGCCTTCGGCGTTTCAATTTTATTAAAGAAATGAGCGAAGCGATATCCACATTCGATGTTCGATGTTGAGCGTTCGATGTTCGATGTTCATCTTTTTCATGCAAAACAAATCCCCTCTGGGGATAGCCAAAGCCTAGTCCTCTGAGCCAGAATTCTTTACTTTGCTTTGTGCCACTGTGCCTTTGCCCTTCTGTGCCTGAATAGTTATATGATAACAAAAGAAAAAATATACGTGATAATCAGCGTAGATCGGTGGCTGAATGATTATGTTTTATTTTAGTATTATATATTAAACTTTCTGTAATAGCAAAAAACTCTTGCCACAGAGCACAGGGCACAATGAGGTTTTATAAAAAAAGGAAAAATAATTAAAATGGCAACAGAAACAGATATTGTATTGATTTATTCGGAAGATGCACCGCTTGCCTTTGCAAGGATAGAAGAGATTTTACCAGACATGAAACCAGACTGGTACCATGTAAAACTGATGATTCTTCAGATTCCGGTCAGTTCGGCAACATGGATATTGAAAGACTCCTATATTAATGGACAACCATTTACAATAAACGGCAAAAGAATGCGGCTGGAACTTGTTGCCTGTCCTGAGGAATCTGAAACCAATGAAAATCTGCAACAAAAAAGTGAAACTAAAAGTAATTCAAAAAATGCAGAAATTATATCTTTCGCAGACATAAAAAAGATATGAAAAAAATAGTAATTTCTGCCTCCCGCAGAACAGATATCCCAGCCTTTTACATGGACTGGTTTATGCAGCAAATTAAAAAAAAAGCCTTTCAGGTTATAAACCCTTATAACAGACAGACAAAAACAGTGCCGGCAACTCCTGACAAGGTTCATACCATTGCATTCTGGTCAAAAAATTTTGGTCCCTTTATAAAAGGCAAGTTCGGAGAAAATCTTATGAAAATGGGATTTAATCTTTTTTTCAATTTTACAATAAATTCCCATTCTCCCTTGCTCGAACCAAATGTGCCCCACCTGTTAGAACGACTGGATCAGCTTGAATATCTTTGCGGCAACTTTGACGCAAAATGTGTAAACTGGAGGTTTGATCCAATATGTTTTTACAAAACAAAAGACGAAAAAGTCATAGACAATATACATGACTTGACTGTAATCGCAGACAGGGCATCCAGGTGCGGTATAACAAGATGTATTACCAGCTTTATGGATGATTATCGGAAAATTCAAAAAAGAACAGCGCTTATTGAAGGTTTTTCATTCATATATCCGTCACTTGAAAAAAAGGTGGGACTGATTTTAAGCATTGAAAAAAAACTGGCTTCAGCAGGCATCCAGTTGTATGCCTGCTGTGAAAAAAAACTGACTGATATTCTTCCGGAAAGTTCCGAAATAAAAAACAGTTCGTGCATACCAAACGATCTTTTGCTCAAACTATACGGCGGCGATCTTTCCCTTAAAAAAGACTCAGGCCAGAGAATAAAACAGGGTTGTGGGTGCAAAGTTTCTGTTGATATAGGATCATATAATCTTCATCCCTGCTATCATAACTGTCTTTTTTGTTACGCAAACCCATGCTCTGCTTCGTGATTCTAATGAAAATCGGAAACCTTATACTTGACAATTTTACCATACTGGCTCCTCTTGCAGGAATTACCAATCTGCCCTTCAGAATTCTTGCCAAACAAGAAGGGTGCGCGCTTTTATGTTCTGAAATGATAAGCTCTAATGGACTTGTCTATGGATCAAAAAGAACAATGCAGATGCTTGACAGCCAGCCGGAAGAAAAGCCTTTTTCTGTTCAGATATTTGGTTCAGATCCCTCTATAATGTTTGAAGCAGCTCAGATAGTTGAATCTTCCGGCGCGGATCTGATTGATATTAACTTTGGCTGTTCGGTAAAAAAAATAGTTAAAACAGGTTCGGGAGTTGCGCTGATGAGAAATCCCGATATTGCCGAAGCTGTTATAACGGCTGTTAGAAAAGCTGTAAAAATTCCTCTTACAATAAAAATCAGAACCGGATGGGACAGCTCAGGCAGACAGGCTCTGACTCTGTCGAAAATAGCACAGGAATGTGGCGTAAACGCAATCGCCGTGCATCCCCGCACAGCATCCCAGGGGTTCAAAGGCGATGCAGACTGGTCAATAATTAGAGCAGTAAAAAACGCTTCTAACATACCGGTTATTGGAAACGGAGATATTGTTACACCGGAAGATGCTTTAAAAATGCAGGAAATTACAGGTTGCGACGCAGTTATGATCGGAAGAGCGGCAATCGGCAATCCATGGATTTTTTCTCAGATTCTTGACCTTGTGAAAGGAAAAAATGTATTACAGGTAGATATTGCACACCGATTTGAAATTATGATAGAATATTGTAAAATGTCTGTTCAATATTTTGGAGAAAAAGCCGCATGCCGAATGATGCGCAGCCGTCTTGGCTGGTTTGTTAAAGGCCTGCGTTTTAGCAGTAATTTTCGTGAATCAATAAAAAAAGTTTCATCTGAAGAAGAAACAATAGAATTAATAAAGGCATATATGGATACTTTGAGACCTTTGAAAAATGCTCAATTTTGTTTAAGTTCAAGGACTGCGAAGATTTCAACCACAGAAATATATTGAATATTTCGAGTATTTATCAGCCTCAGGCTGATTGAAATTTGAGCCTGACGCAGAAATTGGGCAAAAGGGGGTGTTTTGCAAAGGTCTCACTTTGCAGCCGGGGAGAGCAGTATGAATGGATTACTTTTTATTGATGATGAAGAAGGTGTGAGACGCTCGGTAGCACGTGCTCTTAAAAAAGAGCCCTACAATATTTATACAGCAGATAATGGTGAGCGCGGCATAAAGTTTGTCAGAGAAAATGTTTTTGATGTTGCAACAGTAATATCTGACTATAAAATGCCTGGTCTGAACGGGCTTGAAACTCTTAGCAGCATAGGTTCAATAAACCCTGAAATAACCCGTATTATTCTGACTGGTTATGCTACAATGGAATCAGCAATCGAAGCAACTAATGAGGGAATTGATGGATTTTTGACAAAACCTTTTGACAATATTGAATTAAGAGCCAAAATCCGTGATATCTCAGTTAGAAAACACCTGAAACAATTTATTTCCGAAGAGGTTTACAAAGAGCTTAAAAATTCATCCGGAGATTTAAAACCAACCTTTCAGGAGGTGTCGATTCTGTTTGCAGACATCCGGGGGTTTACACGAATGTCACAAAAAGTTTCTGCTGAAGAAATCGCGTCTTTCCTTAATAATTATTATTTTACACCAATGGAAGAAATAACATATCAATTTCACGGGATGGTTGATAAACATATAGGCGACAGCATTATGGTGGTGTTTGGAGCCCCTGTAACTAACAGTAATGATGCGGCCAGGGCTGTTGAATCAGCCATTGCCATGCAAAAAAAAGCAATGGAGATTGACAAAAAACTTAATCAAAAAGACAGCCTGAGGCTCAAAATAGGAATTGGAATAGCAACAGGGAAAGTCTTTTCAGGCGTGCTGGGATCATTAAGAAAAAAAGAATTTACCTCAATAGGAATGGCCGTTAATATTGCTTCAAGGCTGCAAAACATTGCAGGGGAAGGTGAAATCATTATATCTGAAAATACATTTCAGAATATATCTGAGCAGAAAATCGCAGGACAGATTGATGCCACGCCCTTGACGCCTGCAAAAGTCAAGGGCATTGACAAACCGATTACATTGTACAGAATAAATTTTTAAGTTATTATTTTATCCTAAGCGAATCGCCGGGTTTTATTTTATCTCCTTTAATTAGAACTGCTTCAGCCTTGTCAGGATAGATATTTGTCAGCTTTATCTCGCCGGTTTTAAGCCCGGGCAGCAAAAATTTCTGACCATCTTTTCCTTGAATTATTTTTCCACTGTCATAGACTTCGAGTATATCGCCGCTAAAAAGTCCTGCTTTTTTTCCAGCAGAAATTACAATTTTATCGCCGGTAATTGAAGCAACATAACCTTTCCATGGCAAAACACTCACAGTATCACAGATTTTCTCACCTATTTCTTCTGCTATATGACGCAGGGCATTCTTAACAGCAGCAATATCTTTTACATTTTTTGCTTTTATTGACTTAAATGTCGGTTCATCAATTTCTGTTTTATAAGAAAAGTCTTCATCAAGAAATTTTGCGCCAGTCTCAGTATCGTAAACTTCATAACCTGCAAAAATCTCCAGAAAACTCTGATCGTCTTTAAACCAGAAGAATCCATGTTTCTCCTTGTAAGCCTTTATATCTATAAATTCTCCTGTTATAATTGCATTAATGCCAAGCCTCTGGCCTGCTCTCGCCAAAGCAAGATTGTCAAAACTGCCTGTCTGCTTCGATAACGGCCTGTTTAAAAAATCAGGACATCCAGTATCTCCGGGCATTATCAGCAGAATTTCGGGATATGCCCTGTTAATCGATTCACCAAGGCTTTTATTAAATAATTCTTCCAGATTCTGATTAATAAAAAAAGTATTGTTTGCAAAAAGAAAAACAGCAATCTTCTTTTTAACATCATCCGGACTCTTCAGGTCACGGACTAATTTTTTTGTACCCTTTGTAATGTTTGAAAATGTGGAACAGCCTGTAATCACGAAAGCTGAACTGAAAAAAAACATGGCAATAAAAAGAATTCGAATATATGCAGTAAAATTATAAATTTTCATTTTCCCTCTCGTATACTGTGGTGACGGTAGTGGTAATACCGCCTCGCGCGGTAAATTCTCCTACAACTTCCATCTTTTTTGGATTAAGCCTCCCGACCAAATCGTCTAAAATATGGTTTATCAGATGTTCATAAAAAATACCGACATTCCTGAACTGTAACATATAAAACTTCAGCGACTTTAATTCAATAATCTTGATATCTGGTGTATATTTAATTGTTATGCATCCAAAATCCGGCAGGCCGGTCATGGGGCATACCGACGTAAACTCCGGCTGTTTTATCACAATATCAATGTCTCTTTCGTTTTTATATTTATATTCCATTGTCGTTAAAATATCTGTTCTAACCATATCCGGCTTGTTTATATTATAATTGATCTGATTTTTTGGCATTTAAAAACACCTCATGGCAAAAGTTAAATAAAAACACTAATAAAAAATATAATACCTGCTGTCAATAAAGATGGCATCGTAAAAAGGTGCATTATGCTCCTTTTCAGAACTTGAAGGCAGAATAACTTTAAACAGTCGGTCTTTAGTTATGATTAAATTAAAATTAGAAAACTGTTTGAATGTATTAAAAATCGTTAGCAAAGAACCTGTTGATATATTGTTATTAATAAAAGATTAAACCATTAGCACAATTACTGTTTTTATTATGGCCGGTTCTTTGTTTACGATTTGTTATACATGAGTTTTATCTGGTTTTAATTTAATTATAACTGTTGCGATAACCGACAAAAAACTACAGTTGAGTTATTTGAAAGTCACAAATTTAACTGCAGATGGATAGGTAAAAAAATAGCTGATGCAAAAACCATGAGTAAAGATAGTCTTGCAAATATCTTGACACGCCCGAGTCTTTTTGTTAACAATCTAAAATCATTATAAAAACCATTATGAGAAAGGTTGTTTGAAATGAGCTCTTCTATTGATGAACAGATTTTAAGAACATCCAAGGAAATAGTTGTTAAATTTATAGAAGGTGGAAGAATTTCTCCTTCTGGTTTTTCTGAAATTTTCAAAACAGTATATTATGCTATTGAAGAAACAGTTAAGGGCCCTCAAAAAAAGACAAAACAAAAAACAAAATAGAACGCTTACCATCTTATACCAGACTTGCGCCTGATTTTTCTTTGCAGAGCAATTTTAAACGCAGATTCAGGTCCATATATAATCACTTTCTTTTTTGCTCTGGTAATGCCGGTATATATTATCTCGCGTGTCAGGAGCCTGTGGTTTTCATTATCCGGTAAAACCAGAAGCACATCATCAAATTCTGTTCCCTGACTTTTATGTACAGTCACGGCAAAACCAGGTTCCCATTTGGGCAGACAATCCACATCAAAAAAAATATAAGATCTTAATCGTTTAAAAAAAGTCCTGTAAGCCCCGTCTGTATTTTTTATTATAACTCCGATATCTCCGTTAAAAAGTTTTTTTGAATAATCGTTTTGTATAATCATAATAACAGAGCCGCTAAAAACATCTTTCTGCATTCCTGCATGTAACTCAAGCTCTGAAACAAGATATTGAGCTATTATGCTGTTGATCCAGCGACACCCGTAAATTCCATTGCGCAAGAGCGTTAAAACTCTCGACATTTCAACCATTCTGAAAATCTGCTCAAGAATATCATGTCCGGCATTTGAATTTGCAAGCATATCAGTATCAAGCTGGCCGGCTTCAAATATCAATTCTTTATATGTCTTACTGCCTTTATCGGTTATGTCAAAATAATGGTGATTAATCCACAGCCTGAGCTGCTCTTTCCAGCTATTTATATTATCCGGCTGAACAAAGGACCATGTATCCTTTTTAATCATCAAAGCCTTATCAAAAGAAACCGGCAAATAGTCGGGGCATTTGCCCTGATTAACCTTTTTGGCAAGATTCAACAGATTAGAACCTGACCTATAGACCTTTTTTAGAACTATTAACCGGTCTTTGAACGGGTTGTCTTTTGTTTTATCAGGAATCATTTCTGCAAAAACAGCTCCTGCATCAACGGAGGGAAGCTGATCCTTGTCTCCTGATAGAATAAGATTTGTCTCATCAGGATCTATTGCACTGAGAAATCTTTCCATCATTACAATATCTATCATGGATACTTCGTCAACAATTACAACCTTTGCAGGAAGAGGATTTGTCTCATTGTAACGGAAGGCATGAGAGTAATTATTATACCGCAGAATTTTGTGCAGGGTACTTCCACTAAGCTTTAAAAGCTCAAGGTCTTCGGCAGATGGTTTTTTAATTGAATTAATATTATTTTGAATCGCTTCGGTCATTCTTTGCGCTGCCCTGCCGGTAGGGGCAACTAATATGATCTGTTTCTGATCGATTCCCTCGCGCACAAGGCAGCGAAGAATATTAACCATAATAGAGGTTTTCCCTGTTCCTGGTCCTCCAGATATAATGGTAAAACTGGAACACAGTGCAAGTCTTAATGCTTTAATCTGGTACTGGTCCTTTTGAATCGGGCGGGAGTCTTTTGAAACACGTATCACAAGATTGTCGGAAAATATCTCCTCTAAAGTTTTCTCGTTTGCGGATAAATTAAGGTTGTTTTCTTTTTTTAAAAAAACTTTTAATCTGTGTTTAAGCCTGTTTTCATGAAAGTAGAATTTTTGAAAATAAAGAAGATTTTCTTCCCCTGACTGAATAGTGATAAGGGGCAGATAGTTGTCAATGTTCTTTGCAATAAGATTGTTATATTTATTTTCCTTAAGATCAGACAAGAATAGATCGGAAATCTCCTTTGCTTTTTTGCTTTCCATAAAGGTCTGGAGTCTGTCAGACAAGGAATTCTTATCAATCTTCATGCACAGACTACCCTCCTGTAAAACAGAAAACATCGCCATTAAAACAGCAAAAAGCGCGGCATCATCCTTATAACCGCCCAGTTCGCAAAGATCTCTGGCTGTCATGTGATCAAGCACAGACATCTCACCGCTGCCATAAAATCTATTTATTCCTTCATTAAATTCTTGCATGTTAATATCTGATGGCATCGTAAAAAGCTCCACTATGCCGCTTTGCAGCACTTGAAATTAGAATAACTTTAAACAATCAGTCTTCAGTTATGATTAAATTAAAATTAGAAAACTGTTTGAATGTATTAAAAATCGTTAGCAAAGAACCTGTTGATATATTGTTATTAATAAAAGATTAAATCATTAGCACAATTGCTGTTTTTATTATGGCCGGTTCTTTGTTTACGATTTGTTATACATGAGTTTTTCTGGTTTTAATTTAATTATAACTGTTGCGATAACCCGCAAAAACTACAGTTGAGTTATTTGAAAGTCCCATCTACTGTGCTTGTCCGCCTCAGGCGGGTTGTAGCTTTTTACGAGTTCATCATCTATGGCTGGTTATTTAAAATTTTTACAATTTCTTTTTCTATGTTTTCCAGATTTCCTAATTTATCTGCAGAAACATAAAAAATTCCGTCTCCCTTTGTATCTCCCATTCCCCGAATATAAAAATAAAATATGCCGCCGAAATCCTTTGCAGGATTAAATCTTATGCCCAGACTTTGCTTTAACCAGCGCAGAACAGCAATGGCATATAGTTTATATTGAAGATCATAACCAGCACCCTGCATGTTAAGAGCCATGGAATCATGATCATAGCCGTTTTCAATATGATTGGATTTCCAGTCTGCAATATAAAATTTTTCATTGTATCTAAAAATCATATCTACGGAACCTCTTATAAAGCTGTTTTCAGTTTTGCAGTCTGGAATTATTGCTTCCTTATGACCAGGCAGTGTAAAAGGATATATAAACTCAAGTTCATGAAGACGGTCTGCCTTCCCAAGCCTGCCCAGGATAAACTCATCATCAATAAGGCTTATCGGAGATGTAAGGGTATTTCTGATAATCCTGCAGATATTGTCTGCCCAGCGATTATCCATGCCATACATCTCCATGTATTTTAAAATAATATTTCCTGTTTCAGGATCATTCATTAAGGAAAAAATTTTATCCTTTGCCTTGTCCATTGTCTCAGCAGCGTGTTTAAAATCAATATGCTCTAATATATTATGAAACATAGAGCCTGTTTCAGTTCCGCCTGGCATCCGGTCCGCTATTATGTCAGACCCTTCAGCATCAATTTCATGTGAAGCAAAGGTTTCATCATCTTCCCTGGATTTTTCATCCACAATCCTAAAATCCGTTGTTTGTTCTTCTGGCTTATATTCTGGCTTATATTCTGGTTCATATTCAGGCAGAATTTTATCATGAAGACTCGTAAAAGATTCTAATATAATTTTTTTATGCCTGTAACTCTTAATATAAGGAAAAAGATCTTTCTCGTCTTTTATATGTATTTCAGAACCGGGTTTTTGTTTGTCTGAAATTATTGTGTTTTCTGCGAAATATTTACTATTGGGCTCCAGCCATAAAACATTTGCATCATTTCCGGGAAAAGCATCTGCAATAGCCGGACTTAGAAGCCTGCTTACAGGCCCCACCCATCTATCTTTTTTAGCATAAGGATAATAAGGAAGATAAAGTTTGTGCTCAGCCCTTGTAGAGGCAACATAATAGAGCCGCTTGTCCTCATCTGCTTTTTCAAGAAGATGTTTTTCGTTTTTATCCTGCATGGAAAAATTGATTATTTTAGTTGCCTTACACAGGCCGTTCTTTTTTACGATTTCGTGATATACCCGGTATTCGTCAGAGTCTGCTGGTCTTTGCGTTAATCCTCCGGCAACAAAAACTATTGGGAACTGAAGCCCCTTGCTGACATGCATTGTCATTATCTGGACTTTTTCTTCTTCGGTTTCAATCTGATGAATATCAGCATCTTTGTCAGCACGGGTATTATCTTTTACATACCCGTCAAGCATTGATGTTGTCTGTCTGAAATCCAGATTTTTCAGGTAAGCAATTTCTTCAAGGTGTTCAAATATCTGCCGGTAATTTGTGTGCTTTCTGTCCCATGAAATCTTCTCGGCCTCACGAAACATAAGGCCTGAATCATTAATTAAAGACTGGAATAAAACGCCTGGTCTGCGTGATAGAGCATATTCATTCCATTTGAAAAACATCTGTTTTAATGGGTGCAGCCAGGGCATTTGCTCATAATTATACAGATCAACCGCATTAAATCCAAAAAAGGGAGTTAAAAGCGCTTTTTTTAAATCTGCGCTGCTGTCTGGATTCATGATTGCGTGAAAAACCTGACTTAAATAAAAGGCTTCGTCAGACTGGAAAAGACCTGGTTTTTTGTAATATGTATATGGAATTGCAAGCCCGGAAAGTTCTTCTTCTATAAAAGCCACATCTGATTTTGCGCGAACAAGGATACAGATATCCCCGAAATTCAGCTGCTTTTCTTTATTCTTTTTAATGAGTTTAATGTTGCCGGAATCAATTAAATGACGGATTTCCAGGGCAACGAATTCTGCCAGTTTCAATTTTGCAGACCTGAAAGATGGTTCACTGCTGAAATCAGCTATGTTTACTGCACAGCGTCTGGACATATCTGAACTTAAAAAGGATGTTCTTTCCTTTTCGCCCGGCCAGGTGGCATTCTGATAGCATATTTCAAATTTGCCTGCCTGTTTTTCAGGCTTGAACCATTCATTTCTGCCAAACAGGCTGTTAAATGATTTGATCAGTTCGGGCTGTGAGCGCCAGTTAATATCCAGAACATATAACCTGGCCTGGTTTTGTTCTGCCAGATTGGCTATTTCATTTTTTGCATCAAGATAGGCAAAAACATCGGCCCCGCGAAATGAATATATCGCCTGTTTTGGATCACCTATAAGAAACAGGCTGTTGTTTGAATCTTCTTCAACGCCCTGTTTGTCGGCATCTAAAAATATTTTTTTAAATATCTTCCATTGAACAGGATCAGTGTCCTGAAATTCATCAACAAAAGCTGCTTTATATTTCTGCCTGAGCATTTTAAGCAACTGCCCTGCGTTATCATCATAAAGCGCTTTTTCAACAAGATTGATCATGTCATCAAAACTGATCCAGCCGTTTTTTGCTTTTATCTTTCCCACCTGGTTCTGAAGCTCATGTATTGTTTCAATTACAAGCTTTTGTTTTAAATCGTCTAAAACTTTTTCTATTTTTTTAAACACATCAACTATATTCTGCAGCATGGGACAGACTTCTGGATTAGGTCCTGCTTTCAGCCATTTGTCCGGCACAAGACACTGTATGCCCATTTTTCCACCTGATTTTACGCCTTGAATCTGACAAATCATTTCCTGCAGAGCTGAAATCTTTATATTTTCATCATCATTAGCGTTAAAATAATCTTCAAGAGGCTTTACAATTTTTTTTAATAAGGATTTTTTTGTTGCAGCGTTTATATTTAACTCTGCAAACTGCGTGGAAAAACTTTTATCTGTCCTGATTAGGCTTTTTAAACTTAAATAAAATGTCTCTGCCTTATCTTGAAGCTGATTAAAGGATTTGCCTCTGATATCAGGCAAAAGCACATCCCCTGCATTTTTGCGATAAGTTTTCCGGGCTGCTGCCAGCACTCTGAGCATAAATTTAATGCTTTGTTTTTTTGTGCTGAAACCAGACCATTTTAGAATTGCCGGCAGATCCTTTCCATATTTTTCAAACCAGGTTTTTCGCATATATTCTTTGAGCACGGCTTCAAAAACAGGGGTATCATCTATTAATTCGCTTTTAAAAAGAGCGTTGTTTTCAAAGGCAAAACTGCTTAAGACATTCTGACAAAAACCATGAATCGTAAAAATCGATGCCATATCAAATATATCAAGTGAATCTCTCAGCTTTTTAACAACCTTCAAATCCTCTGTTTTCTTTAATTCCTGTTCAATTTTCTCGCGTATGCGAATTTTTAATTCACAGGTTGCTTTTTCCGTAAAAGTTACAAGAAGAATATTTTCCAGGGAAATTTCACTGTCCTCTTTTAAAAGCCTGACCACCAGGTTTTCGATCAAATAGGTCTTGCCTGTGCCGGCGGAAGCTTCTATAAGGCCGTGCTTTTTAAGGTCGATCTCTTTGCAGTCATGAACGGTTTGTAAAGGCATTATAATATTTTAGTTCCTTAAAAAATTATCTCACGCAAAGACGGAAAGACGCAAAAGTTGTTTTTTCTCATTCCCATACTACTGCGTGGGAATCCATACCAAACCCAAATTAAAAAAACAGATGATATTAAAATGCATATTATGTGTTTCATGCATGATTGGTCAAACCAAAAAAAATCAGAAGTTTTTGAGCCGTTTTTAGAAATTCGATTAGGGCAACAGCCCGTTAAACTTTAACACCAATAGGTCAAAAATAAAACACTTGTATATTACCTTATTTGGTAATATGCATATTTTATGAAATATCAGGTCAGAATCAATAAAAGGGTTAATCGAGGATTAAAGAAGCTACCAAAGATTGAGGTGTATTATGTTGGTTCTCGTGAAAAAGCCCCATATTGAGTTGTCTATAAATGGTGAACATGCTGATGAGCTCATCGCATGGATCAGTAAGAAGTTTGAAGTGAGCGTACTCACTTCAAACAAATCCGATAGCATACCTGTTGAGGAAACTGATTTCTGGAAGGAAATGCAGTCCAATCGTATAGGCAATCTCTTGGCTACAGCCAGGCTCAAAGCTGGCTTGACACAAGCCCAGCTCGCCAGGAAAATGCTTATCCGACAAAACATGATCAGTGATTATGAAAGAGGAAAGCGCAGGCTCGCACCAGACATGGCAAAGCGATTTGCTAAGGCTCTCCAAATCAAAGCAGATCGCCTGAGTTGAATATCTCGAGATCTGAGAAAATGGATTCGGACCTTCCCCCAGGACTTTATGGGACATCCTTGATATGTTGATTACTTACTTTCCAATAAACTTAATTTATTTTCCTTGTTGATAGTCTATCTTTATAATAGATCGTATTTGAAATATCAATATATGAAGGATGTCCCCATATCGCTGGGAGTTGATTATTCTCCTGCAATAGCATCCTGCAATGCCGTCCTCAGTTGATCTAAGGTGAAAGGCTTGGGAAGGACGCCACAGAAACCGTGTCCCCGGAAGTTACTTATGATAGGATCACCGGAGTAACCGGTAGCAACGATCGCTTTGACGCCGGGGTCAATCTCCAACAGCTTCACGATAGTCTCAGCCCCTCCCATGCCGATTTTATTGGTCAAATCCAGTATGACCATATCAAAAGGTTTTTCTGATGCCATTGCCTCTTGGTACATTTCAATGGCTTCGATACCTTCTACAGCAACCTCCACCCTATATCCTATGTGAGTAAGCAACGCATTACAGACATCTCTTAACGGTTCCTCATCGTCCAT
>Ga0207996_1001855_pt1 | contig 13800 bp, 6 predicted proteins | sample AntAceMetag02UKG_FD_184773 | JGI IMG/M metagenome (GOLD analysis project Ga0207996, IMG submission 184773) | Saline lake microbial communities from Ace Lake, Antarctica - Antarctic Ace Lake Metagenome 02UKG (SPAdes) (version 2) | ecosystem: Environmental > Aquatic > Non-marine Saline and Alkaline... | reverse complement strand
GCCCGGAAAATTTCAAGACCCTTCAGAACATGCGATATAATACCGCAGGGATTGAAGGCGTTCAGGGATATACAGCGGTTAACTCAACTGCACTCACCGGCTACCTTAAAATAAGGAACGGGTTTCAACTTCGTTCAGAAGGATACACTCAAGAAACATATAACTTGGTTCAGGCGGAAAACACCGGCTTAACCGCTTCTCAAGTCCTTGTAAATAAAACCGCTATTGGTACAACGGGGGACTTCGAAAGCACCGAAATTCAGACGGACGGGACAGGCGCAGGACTTGGTAGATTCTCAGAAGGCCCCCAGGGAACCGTCATTTATTCAAACGGTGTCGAGAATAAAATCTGGGCCGGTGACGAAACAAGGTGTGCCAAAGTTTTCAGGGCAGAGCGTGGAGCGACAGGGACGGGGTACACGCCTAAAGGTGTGAGTTTTGTTGATAACGGCGACGCTGATTATATCGATACGGATACAGGCAATTTCGTGGCCGCTGGCTTCCGTGGCGGTGATATAATAGTTGTTACAAATTCCACCTCAAATAATGGCGCATTTACTGTGCGTTATGCAATCTCATGGTTCTATGACAGGATTTATTTAATATCGACGGACTCTCTAACTGATGAGGTAGCATCCGACGCCGAAACGATAACCGTTGCAGACGGGAATGTTTACACTAATGTTGTCGATTTTACCGACGAATTAAATTCAAGTGCTACGAGTGAATATGCGGATATAGGCGGAAGCGGTTCCGGCACGTTCTTGATTCTCAGCGCAAGACCGTTAAAAGGTATTAAATTTTATGTCAAAACCGCTAACACGACAAACTCAACATTAACAGTAAGATACTGGAACGGTTCGGCCTGGACTGCGGTTGCAGGCGGATCAGATGGCACGACCGACGACAGCAAAGCTTTTGCCAAAACAGGAACGTACTCTTTCGACAGCACGGCATCAACCGCAAAGCTTTATCACGCAGAGCAAACCTATTGTTTATACGCGTATTCCGTTCGACTTACAGCGGGAAGCGCAGATATTTATCAAATTACAGCAGACTCACCATGGCAAGATATAAGGAATGTTTGGGACGGCGTGGACAGACAGCCCATAACATTTCAGGTTCGGGACGATTCGGAAAGCACTTATTACGATTATACCGTAGAGGTTAATACCGAAGCAAATACAACGGCTTACGGTGTTGCAGAACTTGACGGGATGACGGTTTCAGACCATATTATTATCGCGTTTGAAGAAGCTATGTCGGCTTTCAGGTGGCAATTATTCCAGGATTATATCAACAAAAATACCGCTTCGTTTACAATCTATTACCACGATGGAGACGATTATCAAACTGTTGGCACGGTTTATGACGAGACTGTCAGAGATAGATTTTACGGGTCAAACACGCTTACACAATCCGGCATAACTTGGTGGAACCCGCCTGCCGATGAAACTATTCGGAGCGAGTTCGGTGTTACCGGGTATTTTTATAAACTGATTCCCACCGCTACCTTGACCGGGACAACCGGCGATGCCACGGCTGAAATTGTTGTCAATCATGTCTGGGGGGTGCCGGCAACAATCGATGTCAAGAAATTCAAGTTTTCGTCTGTCTTTAACAACCGTGTACTTTTGTGCAATTACGAATTGGGCGGTGAAGGAAACCGGGTAGACTATTCTGTTTCAAACGCTCCTGATGTCTGGAACGGCATTGAGTCGAGCATGGATGGGGTTCAGAGTCTTTATTTCGGTGGAAACTCTCCACTTACTGCTGGTACTCAACTTTATAATAGGTTCGGTTCGAATATTTTTGTAACGTGGGTAGCCCTGAAAAGAAACGAAACCTATCTTTTAACCGGTACAGGCCCGGAAGACTTTTCGATAAAACCGATATCCTTTAATGTTGGGTGCCCTGCTCCGCTTACTTTAGCCACTGCTGAAATAGGCTTTGACATGGCCCAGGACGTGACCAGAAACATTGCAATTTGGCTGTCTGCTGATGGGTTGATAGTTTTTGATGGCGCGGTGATTAATTTCGTAAAAGGAATTGATAAGTATTTTGACGCCACGAATGCTGACTGCATTAATTATTCATCGATTGCGAATTCAAGAGGTTGGTTTGACCCGGAGTACAAAGAATATAACCTTCTAATTCCTACCGGGAGTTCGACAACCTGCGACACATGGCTTGTTTACAGCCTGATTTATAAAAAATGGTTTGAGAAAGTTCCCGATACTTATCCTCAAGCGGCCTGGCAGGTGGCTTCAACAGTTGGTGAAAAGTCTATCTATGGAGCAATCGATACCGGGTACATGCTAGAATTAGAGGACGGTACGGCGTGGGTTGATGATCCGATAGAGCAGATTGTTGAAACAGGCGATTTCTTTCCTACCGGCAACATTTGGGATCTGACCAGAATCAGGATGTTTAAGTTTGCCGGGAAAAGAATAAACGAAGCACATTCCATAGTTGTCTCACATTACAGCGATACAGACGATGCCGTGGGAATGGACGGCATTTGGGTTGACACTGATGATTGTGCGTGGGTCGACACTGAGGATTGCGAGTGGGTATCGGCTTCTCTGGCCAGCATGGAGTTATCTCTTGACGCGGGCATAAACAGGGTTGTCAGAGACACGATCAAGGATAATTTATACGGCTGGGCGCACAGATTTCAATTTTACACGACAACGGCTTCTACTTCAAAGGGACTCGAACCGATAGCCTGGGGATATACGTTCAGAAAGGTGAGACGTGATGAGTAAACGAATAGTTTTAATAATATGCTTACTCCTTTGTTTTTCTGCAACGGTATCGGCAAAGGCAATATGGTATCCTGCTACCGGGCTCACGGGCGGTACTGATGGAACGCTAGATAGTATTGACGGGCAGATTCTAAAGGACGGTGATGTCGCTATAGTAGTTATGACGGCAGGTACTTTGTTTTATATTCTTGATGATGATTCAGCGGCAACAGAGTCAAGCCCGGACGTAATTGCACTCGACACAAACGGTGGTGATAAAAGATGGATTTTGTGCCCGGCAAAGCAAGTGACTTCCACAACTACACTTTTAGCGGATAAAGACGCCGATATTAACACCATAGGAAAGTACGAAGGGAAGCCGGTCTATAACATAACCACGGACATAGTTGTTTATGCTTCCGGGTCTGGGACAACTGATAAATGGAAAGAGGCGGACGGAACCGATGAACATACACCGACTTAAATATTTTTTAATAGTTTTCCTTATTCTTATAGCTTCGGCTGCTCAGCCCAAGGCTCTTTGGCGCGGTGCTACATCTTTAACCGGCGGCGGGGACGGAGCAGTAGATGCTATCGATGGGGTAACTTTGTATGATGGGGACATCCTCATTGCTGTCACATCAAGCGGGACATATTTTTATATCCTTGACGATGATTCAGCCGCCGTCGAGTCAAGTCCTGACGTAATCTCCCCTGATACAAACGCCGGGGATAAGCGGTGGGTGCTGGAAAGCGTTTATTATCAGACAATAGATGTTTTGTCGTTCACCGGGACAACCCTTTCGATTTCTTTGGAAAGTGATGGTGAGGCAAATAAAACAGTTGATTTGGCTGGTTTGCAGGACGGCGTAGATGTTCCGACTGAATTAAGTGTTGGAACGGTGGGCGTCGAGACTGTTGCAATCACAAGCGACGGCGGGACAGATGATGTAACGCTCCCGGCTGCAACAAATGCTGCTGCTGGAATGGCAACGGCGACACAAATCACAGCGCTTGAAACTGTGGATACCAGCGCGGAAGTTATCGCCATTGTTGAAGGTGGTGCAACGGCTTTTGAGGCTGCCGATGCCGCGATAGTAAAATCTGACGAGGCTGAAACGCTATCAGCTAATTGGGTAAACACGGCGCACCCGTGGGCGCTCAATGAAGGCGGCACGGGACAATCAACAGTAGCTGGGTGGCCCATTGGTGATACAGCGTTCAGCGACTTAACAAATGGTAGTTCATACGGCAATTACGGTGCGGTCGGTGATGACACCCTTGACGAATTGTTTTCTGCTATTAACACTGCCATAGGCGATTTAGCTGATGGCGTAAATGTCCCAACTGAATTAAGTGTTGGAACGGTGGGCGTCGAGACTATTGCAATTACAAGCGACGGCGGGGCAGATGATGTGACGCTCCCGGCTGCAACAAATGCTGCTGCTGGAATGGCAACGGCGACACAAATCACAGCGCTTGAAACTGTGGATACCAGCGCGGAAGTTATCGCCATTGTTGAAGGTGGTGCAACGGCTTTTGAGGCTGCCGATGCCGCGATAGTAAAATCTGACGAGGCTGAAACGCTATCAGCTAATTGGGTAAACACGGCGCACCCGTGGGCGCTCAATGAAGGCGGCACGGGACAATCAACAGTAGCTGGGTGGCCCATTGGTGATACAGCGTTCAGCGACTTAACAAATGGTAGTTCATACGGCAATTACGGTGCGGTCGGTGATGACACCCTTGACGAATTGTTTTCTGCTATTAACACTGCCATAGGCGGTTTGGCTGGTGGCCATGATGCGGTAACGCTCGGTACGGCCTCACACGATTATCTATCCCTGACAGATCAGGTAATCACGCTTGGTGAGGTTGATATTGGTGATGATACCAACCTTGCCGGGACTGCGAATGAGATCGTGCTGACCGGAGATACTTTGTCGCTTCATGCCGATGTTAAAGGTCTTCCGAGGTCATACCTTGCTGGGCTTCAATTATCCAATGGGGCTGATGCAGATCAAGACATAGACATTGCCGTTGGGGAATGCCGTGACAGTGCCAACAGTTGTGATCTTATTTTAGCTTCCGGGCTTACAAAACAGCTTGATGCAATATTTGCAGCCGGAACAGACGCCGGCGGGCTGTTTAGCGGATCAGCGGCAAACAGCACTGGTTATCATGTTTTTATAATTAAAAAAGATTCTGATGATACAATAGACGTTGGATTTGACACAAGTTCAGTCGCAAAAAATATTCCAGAGGGTTACACCGAATATAGACGACTTGGTTGGATATACACTGACGGGGCCGGTGCTGATATATACGGGTTTACTCAGATAGGCGACACATTTTTATGGGATAATCCATTTGAAAGTGTGGATGAAGGGAGTGTGGATCAGCAAGCGGCAGCTTTGAAGACAATGGATGTGCCTGTAGGCCTTAAGGTCAAAGCATTAATAAATGTGCGAATTACTGATGGTGGAAACCCCATAACCTATCTTTCCTGTCCAGACGCAAACGATGAGGCGCCAAGTACTTCAGCGGCACCACTGGCAAGTATCGGCGGCGAGTCCAATGTAGTATCATACATGGAAGTGTACACAAATACTTCTGCTCAAATACGCGTTAGAGGTGATACGGCAAGTGTTAATGAGTTTGACATAACAACATTAGGCTGGATTGACAGGCGCGGGAGGGATGACTGATGAATAAAACCGACTACGAACAAAACCTTTTAAGGCAAATGAGAAAGCTATCAGCAGGCGGCAAGGCAATACTCGATACCGGAGCTTTAGATTCAGCCTTTGCAAGCTCGCAGGAAAGGGCAAGGCTCCAGGGATTGGCGGCCACTAATGCAAAAGAAATATCCGATAAGACCATGGGGTTAAGGCGGGATGTCTTTGAGTTCGGCAAGGGTCAACTCCCGGAAGCTACGGCGCTTGGTTGGGGGAATGTCGCACTGTCCGGGCTTAAAGGGTATAATGCAGGGCAGGCAGATAAAAGAGAGGCCGATTCACTTGATATGCTTGTAAAACAGTTAGGAGGTTGACATGGCTGTAGGACAAATGGGTGCCGTCACAGGCCGGAAAGTACGACCGGATTATTTAACAGGGATTGAAGCAAAATCAGCAGCGCTTCCACGGGCGTATCAAATTGAAGAAAACAAAAGAATCAATGACGAACGCATGGCGCTTGCCCAGGATCAGTTTGGTCTTCAGAAAGATCAAATGAAGCGGGCAAACAGAATAAGCTACGCCAACCTTGGGATTGGTGCGGCGGGTGCTTTGGGTAATTTTATGAATGCAGACGATGGAGTTGCGGAGCCGATTGCTAAAGCGGTTACTTCTGCATTGCCGGGAATTTCAAACTCAATAGGCGGCGGGGAGGCATTTATACAACACGGCGGATTGTTGGAAGCTGATTCTGGTATCCTTGGTGCCGTAGACGATTACTTGCTTACACCGGCAGTTGAGGGGTTAGATTGGATAGATGATAACCTGTTGGGCGGATACGGTGAAAAAGTATACGATTATGCGGCTGATGCCGTCACTGGTTTTGCAGAGAATGTATGGGAGTGGGCAACATAAGGAGCAATAATGCAAACTTATTACGGATTAAACAGACAGGGCGCTGCGGCAAGCGGAAGATACACGAGAACCCCCGTGCCGATGGGTGTACCAGGTATTAAATCACCGTTCGCTGCTCAGGCTTTGGCCGATCCGACAGCACCAGCGCTGTCAGATATCGCACCACAGCGAAGGCCAGGTGTTCCGGGAGAAGGTGAGGCGCCGGGTATATCGACACCTGGACCAGAAAGTCCGGCGGCGACAAGAGCGAGGGAAGACCTTGCAAGATCAGGGTATAGTGTTAACCCTATGGATGCCCTTGGTGGGCGTGTTAAGACAGGCCTTTTAAATACCGGTGTAGCGCTGGCTTTAGATGCTCCAGTATCCACAGCTGTGAAGTTTGGCGCAAAGACAATGGCGGCACTTCCTGGAACCGTAACGACTTTGGGCGGAATGATAAACAAGGGTGTTCCGATTGAACAGTCGATTGACAAAATAGAACCAGAATATGAAAAACTCGCCGAGGAAGAACTCGCCACCGGAGTGAATCAAGATCCAGCAAGAGTCCGTTCATTAGGTAAATACGCCCCGGTGCCGCTTACAACTCAGGCGTATAGAAAAATTTTAGATACCTTGTCCCCAAAGAAAGTAATTGACCCCGGGGCTCCTCCGGGTGCTATTGGTGAAAGCGGGCTGGGGCAACCAGGCTCACAACCAAGTGATTACGGCCATGAAGCAAGAATGGGACTCGGTGTCGGTGATGTTGCCGGAACACAAGAAGCAGCGGATATCCCCGGAACAGGTGATAAGCCAGTCGGCAAAGATTATGGGAATAGAACAGAACCAGGTGGCGCACCGGGCGGCCCAGGATTAGGCGGTGGCGGTATGGGCGGCGGCAGAAGTGAAGGCGCGGGAGACATGGGCCACGATAGCGCACCGGGTATGGGCGGTATGGGCGGGGTATAAGGAGATACTATGCAGAATTATGTAGGGCAGGCATTACAGAATCTTTCCGGAACGGTCGAGGGCATAGGCCGGCAGGGTGGGGAGAACCGCCTTAGAACGGCAGAGTTGGGATTAAAACGGGCTACTCAGGCTTTGCAGATACCTGGGCTGAAATTACAGGCGCAGGAAAATGAAGCCGAAATTGCACAGCGAAACCAGCCCGTAAATGTCAAAATTCTTATGCAAAAAGATAATCCTGAATCAATTTTTCACATTTTAGGAAGCCAAACAACCAAAAACATGCCGCCGCCGTACCAGGCTGTAGGCAACATATTCGGAGCAACGGTTGACGAGCAGGGAAACTATATTGTCGATGGTAGGCCGCTAACCAATTGGGAGTTTAATCAGAAAGCGGCGCAAGTTCAAAGAACGATGGGCTTTTATACCGACCCAAAGAAGGCAATGACTACCCGTTCAAACATGGCGCAGAAATCTCTTGACTCTGGAATTGATACAAGAACCGGGCAACCTCTTGATGAGAAAATGAAAATGAATCTTGCAGGCGGGATTGAAAAAGTTGGCAAAATGACCGACTCAGATTATCTCAGAGGATACGAGCAGCAGCTTGCAGATATGGAAGCATCTAAGGCGCCTTTTATTGACGGCGGCGGGAGTACTGCATTGATTGATGCGGCTATCGGGCGGGTTCAGGGAAAGATTGATTCTTACAAGGCTACGATTACTAAGGCAAGCGACCGGGAATATGAGGCAACCGTTGCAAAACAGGCACAGGCGGATAAGAAAGCACTCAAGCTGCTTGAAATTGCAGCCAAAGACACCCGTAGCAAACTTCAAAAAGATGTTGAGTTCGCGGCGGCGGCTTATAATATCACGGAAAAAGAAGCAACCGACATGCTTAGGGCAGATAAAACAATCGCACCAAGGCTCAAGGCATACACCGAAGCGTTAGAACCGTTTGCGGAAAAACTTAAATACGGTGAAATAACCGAAGCTGAATATACCAAGAAAGATAACGAGCTGTGGTCGAAGTTTGGACTTGGGAAGGAAGAGGACGCCCCGAAACCAAAAACCGAGCTTGGCGGCTACCTCAGTAGAGTAAAAGGACAGGATGCTGATGGCATTGCATCCCCCGAACCACAGCCCGCGAAACCAGTCATTCCTGAACCAAAAAGTGAAAAGAAAATAAAAAAACCCATAGCCTTTAACCAAAAACTGCCCGTTGAAATGTCTGAATGGGATGTGAGTACAACTTCACAGGGCGGGAAGAGTACATATATTGAACTGAATACAGGAACAAAACTTACTCAAGAAGAGTTCGATGCTTGGGTTGAATGGGACAAGGAGCAACTAACGCCGGTAGGTAAGTTTATAAAAAAACATACCACATCGACAGTGCCGGGTGCGCCATATAACCCACAAAAAAATCCAGCGCCCATAGGAATTAAGCGACCAGGGGATATAGTGCAACTAAAGAAACAATATCCGGAATTATCTGATAAAGAACTTCGAGAAATGGCAGGACGGTTATAAATGAATTTTTCCTACATAGACGACCCGGAATGGGGAAAACTCGACAACGAGACACAGCAGAAAGTAATCGGGCTTGCGTTTCAAGATAATATTGCGTCCGATGCTGAGTGGACAAATCTGTCCCCGGGTATTCAAAAATCAGTTCAGGATTTGTATCTTAAAGATGCTACCGAGTATAGCCGGTCTGTTATGCCGAAACCGGGCGATGACGATTCTTGGAATGTCACAAGAGGGTTGAAGGCAGGTGCTTTGCAAACCGCAGCGGTTGTGCCGGCAGTCGGTGCTATGGCGGCAAAAACTGTTGGGTTAGATTCTGCAGCAGAGAGTATGATGGGCGCGGCTCAAGGTTTAATGAAAAAGTCCGAAAAGTACCAACCGGATACATCCTTTAAAGAACTTGTGGACGATCCGAGCATTGAAGGTGCTGCAGATTGGGCAATGTATACCATTGGCAATTTCGCACCATCCCTTGTTGTCGGGTTTGGTGGTGCTGCTACAGGCGCCAAAATAACGACTAAGATATTCCTGAAGAATGCAATTAAAAAAGGCGTCTCAAAAGGATTGACCGCAGAGGCGGCGGCAAAGGCTGTAACTGAACAGGCTATTAAAAAAGCCACTCTCAGAGGCGCCCAGGTAGGCATAGTGGGTTCTACCGCACCTTTAGAGGGCGGGCATATGTTCATGGAGGATGTTGAAAGCCATGGCATAGAAGACGCCAGTGTCGGTAAGTCGGTTTTAATGGGTGGGTTAGCCGGCATGGTTGAACTTGGTGTCGGCGGTTTTGGTAAAGGCCATATGCGGCTTATCGAGAAGTTTATGGGAACCGCCGCCAAAGAAACGGCTGAACAAAGTCCCAAACTGGCCGTAAGGATGCTCAAGGAAATTGGTAGACAAAGCGGCGGCGAGGCATTCCAGGAGCTTACCCAGGAAGAACTTGCGATTTTAAACGAGGCGTGGACAGCCACACCGGATGAAGAATACGACACGACTTCTAAAGAAAATCTGATGCGACTTGCGGAGTCGGCAGCCGGCGGTGGCTTGATTGGTATCCCCGGTGGCATGGCCGGTGGTATCGGCGGCCCAGAAAAAGAAGTTATCAACCTGCCCGATGTAGACCCAACCGCAGAGCAACCGGACATCCCCCCTGTAAAAGATTGGGAATTTGGCAAAGTAGGCGACTCGTTCAAAAAAGGCATGGAAGCCGCAGCCGCTTTAAAAGCAACACAGGCGCCAAGAGTTGAACCTGAAGGCTACCGGCCTGCTAAAGAATCAGCAAAGGTATTCGAAGAAACGCTTTCGGCTGAAGAAAGGCTTAGACAGTCTGAAGTCGGCAGAGAGTCGCTTAAAAAACAATACACCGAAGAGGTTGCTGCTGGTGGCCGGGAAGCTGTTGCCAAGGAATATAAAGGAAAACCAGTAACCGGCGAAATAATGACACCCGATGAATTGTCTGTTACCCGTGAATTAATGCGAGATGAACTGCGACAATCAGGTGAAGAAAGAGGTCGAGAAACACGGGCAAGCGCTGCCGGCAAAGCGCTTGAAAAGGTTGGGCCTGTTGAAGCCGAAAGGCTTTTGAAGGAAGATGTCAGAACTCGTCAATATTTCGGGCAAGGCTTTTTAACTAACGACCGGGCAAAACAACTGAATGAAATTATTACCCAGAACGATATAACCAGTATGGCCGGCACTCCTAATGGGTTGGTGCAAGTTGGTGAATCTCGTGCCATGGGTGTTCCCGAAAAAGGGACGATACCGGACGATAAGGGGACTGTTACCCCGATAAGCCCCCCATTAACCCCCGATAAGCCCCCGATAACGGACGTTAAAAAAGCTGTTGCAACAAAGGGCCGGGCTCCCGAGTCGGCAGAAATCCCGCAAAAGGAGCCCGCTACCCTACCTGAACCGAAAGCCGGTGCCGCTGAAAAAGCATTTCTGAAAGCTGGCGGTAAAAAACCAAAAGACTTATACGAAGCGGAAATAGCTGAGGAAGACGGGAAAACAACGGCAGAGGGTGGGGAATACGCCAAAGATGTTGTTTCTCACGCAAAGCAGGAAGAGGCCAGAACAGAGTTTTATGAATCAGCCGCCAAGGAAGGCCATTCAGCACAGGCACACGATATAATAGGTGGCAATATAGATAGATTGCTTGATGACGTTCGGCGTGGCCGGATCACCAACGAGAAAGCTGTGGCGATGCACGAAGATGCAGTCAAAAACGGGATCGCCATACCTGAAAAGTTAGAGCAACTCAAGAAAAGGATTAAGCCCAAAAAGGCCGAAGCACCAGAGGGTAAGGAACCTTGGGAGATGAGCGCTGAAGAATTTAAGAATAGGGTTATAGAAGAAGATAATTTAAAAACAGGCCCGTTATCACTCAAGCGGGGTGGACATATATCGTTAGAACCACAAGTCGAGAAAGCTGTTAAGCAGTTTCATGAATGGGGGATAAGAACCCGTAGTAGCGCAGGGTATCAGCACGACGTAATTCGACCGGGTGCTCCAACGGGATACACAGGTATAACGTTTGAAAATGGCAAAATACCGCAAGAAGCAATCGCGAAGATTAAAAAAGAATATCCAGATGTTGAAATAACGGACAATAAAATAAACTTTCTGTATGATTTTCTTGGTGGCATTGGCGATGTTAACAAACCTAAAAACGTCAAGCCTCAAGTTGAAAAATGGGACAGTATATTAAAAATTATAGAACCGTATGTTTCCCATAGACAGATCACAGAGCAAGCCATAAAAGAAGGCAAAATAAAATCCCATCCTGATTATCCGGATCTTGGCAAGCAGGTTGAGAAGCCCAAAGAAACCAAAAAAGCCAAGGCCCCTGAACCGAAAAAAAAACGTGTATCAAAAGGCCCGACAACAATCCGTGGCACAATCAAGGCGATGGGGTTTATCAACTTTCTTAATATGAAGGGCGAAGTTAAGGATATGCCGTTTGGTGCGAGAATATTGACCAGAGCCAATAGCGGCGTACCATATGATTTAGCGGAAAAGTCACTCAAGGCCGAGGGATGGATGTATGAGAATGAATCCTTAATTGAACTACTGCCAAGTGAAGAGTTTCGCAAAAGACGGCACCTGACTGTTGATACGCTGGAAAGGAAAGACAATTTAACCGGCACAGAAAAACAGTTCAAAGAGGACTTGGAACACGAACCGGAGTCACCGCCTGAAGGCAATTACGTTCAAATGAACGCTGAAGACCTGCCCGAAGGTAAAAAGCTCACCATTATTGAAGGCAATTCAGCCGATGGATGGGACACCTACGAGGTCACCGAGAAAGATCCTTTCGGCGTAACCCTGAAGGACGGAACCATTATTGAGTTGTCCCCTCTCGATCAAGTTGACGTTTTGATGGATGACGTAAAGGACGTTCCGGGCGTAGCTGAAAGCCAAACCAAAATGTTCGGGCCTGACCCGGGTCAGTTAGATATGTTTGGTGGAGCGCCGAAGCAGGCAAAGGCTAAGAGAACCCGCAAGAAAAAAACACCTACTGTACGGAAAGAGGCGCAAATTGATCTGTTCACCGGCAAGGCAAAACAGATTCAGAAAGATTTATTTAAGCCGTTTCCGAAGAAACCGCCTATCCTCACTAAGGCGCCAGCGTCAAATAGGGCAAAGGGTTTATCGCCCGGAACCTTCATGCATACCTCTGGGCACATTCGTGGGCCAAGTACCACAGTAAAATCAGTTGATGAAGTAGCCTCTCTCTTGGCTCACATTCGTAAGGATAATCAAGAAAATCTTTTCGCTATAACGACAGATAAAGACGGCAAGATTCTTGAAATTCATCAGTATTCTAGAGGTACTAAAAGCGAGTCGAATGTTCATTCCATAGAAGTTGCCGGTCACGTTCTCAATATCCCTGACGCACATACCGTTTACGTTGCACATAACCATCCGTCCGGCGATAGCAGTCCCTCACAACCAGACCTTTCTTTAATGGAGGTCATCGGTGAAATTGTTGAATTAAAAGGAATAAAATTCGAGGCGTTTATTATAGCTGGCAATGGATATCGCCGATTTGATGGGGAAAAATACGCTAAGGAAATGATGAGAAGATCGGGTCTTAGCGAGGTGAACTTTCAGGCATTAGGAAAAGAAAATGAAGATGAAAGAGACTTTAAGGCAGAGAAATACACAAATAAACCTCACACCAAATTAACGCCGGTATCCAGAACAAAAAGGATGCCTATCAAAAAGCGTGGGATGCATCCAAAGCGAATCTCTGGTGAATCAATTACCAACCCGGATGAGATAGTAAATTTAGTAAAATCAAAATACGGCGGTGAGGACGGATTTGTATTTTTAGGCTCAAAACTTAACGTTGTAGGTTTTTTACCCTTTCCGTCTGGAATGCCTATAAAAGAGGCGGCGGCAAAATTTATTCAGGCGGCGGAGAATGCAAATGCGGCAGGGTCTGTTCTTTCCGTTAACGACCCGTTGGCGTCTAAGCCTGGCAGGATTGGTTTCGTTAGCGCGATTGCTCAAAATCTTAACTCTACTTTAAAGTTATTTGATATTATTGAGAACGGAAATTCATACGCTACCAGCGGAAGATTGGGGCTTATGACAACCGGGCCAACACCGTTCAACAATCTGTATTCTAAAAACGCATTATATTCTGTCAACCCGGGCAACCCGCTAACGGGCCTAACCCGCGATCACCTAAAGAAAATATTCCATTGGGCAGATTCAGTAAGAACCCTAAAAGACGGCTCAACCCTAATCACCAAAGGCACCCGTCAATTCAAGATAGCCAGAGTTGATCACATAGCCATAGACAAGGCAGCTTTCGAAATAGCATACCGGCGTAAACCCACTTCAGCAGACGTTGCGGCAGGGGCGTATCAGGACGGCACCATCACGCTGTCTGATATTGCTGATGCCGGCACTGTGGCCCACGAAAGTTATCATTACCTCCGAGCATCCGGTCTTGTAAACAATGCAGACGTCCGGGCGATACACCG
>Ga0207996_1001851_pt1 | contig 13807 bp, 11 predicted proteins | sample AntAceMetag02UKG_FD_184773 | JGI IMG/M metagenome (GOLD analysis project Ga0207996, IMG submission 184773) | Saline lake microbial communities from Ace Lake, Antarctica - Antarctic Ace Lake Metagenome 02UKG (SPAdes) (version 2) | ecosystem: Environmental > Aquatic > Non-marine Saline and... | reverse complement strand
TCTATGTCACCGGCGATGTGGCAGGGGCCCGGGAGAGCCCGGCCTATGTGATTTTCGAGATGCAGAAGAAAATTGACGATATCACCCTGGCAGAAGGGTATAAAATCGTCCAGCATACGGCCAGCCTGCCTGAAAGTGATCGGCGCTATGCCATGAAATGGGACGGTGAATGGCATATTACCTATGAGGTTTTCAGGGACCTGGGTATTGCCTTTGCCGTGGTCCTTGTTTTGATTTTCGTGATGGTGGTGGGGTGGTTCAAGTCCTTTTCCACCCCGCTGGTGATCATGGCGGCCATTCCCTTTTCCCTGATCGGCATTTTACCGACCCACTGGCTCATGGGGGCCTTTTTCACGGCCACCTCCATGATCGGTTTTATCGCCGGTGCCGGCATCGTGGTGCGCAACTCCATTATCCTGGTGGATTTCATCGAACTGCGGCTGAAAGAGGGCGCCCCCCTGGACCAGGCAGTGGTGGATGCCGGCGCGATCCGATTCCGGCCCATGGTGCTCACGGCGGCCGCCGTGGTGGTGGGGGCCTCGGTGATTCTGTTCGACCCCATCTTTCAGGGACTGGCCATCTCACTCATGGCCGGTGAGGTAGCTTCACTGCTTTTTTCACGCATGACCGTGCCCATCCTGTTTTATATGGAAAGACACCGGGAACTGGTTGTCCACGAAAGAGATGCGGTGTAAAATGGTGCCGGGCACCCCGGGATGCTGAAAGGTTTTACCGTTCCGGCGAGGATAAATACACGCATTCAATAGAGACGAATAAAGCATTCTTTGAGATAGGGGTCAAAACAAACATAGTCCGGCGATCATGGAGGACGTAACAAAGAGCCCTGGTGCAGATAGTGCTTGAGATTTAATACCCTGGGAAATAGCAAAGCACCGATTACGTGTTGTCTTTTTTCTGTCACAACGATAATCTGCGGAAAAATTCTTCACGATACGTTTACAAAGGAGAAACATGCAGATTAAACGATTCATCCGCCGGTTGAGGAAAAGAGTGTGATCCCCTGGGAGGAGATCGACCGGGCAAAGGTCCCCGGACATGAAGGAGAAGTCACGCTGCTGAAGCGAGGCACGGAATTCTCGATCCGAACCGCAGGAACTGAACTGATGAACAGCCGCCTCCACGGTTCCGAAGATGCGCTGGCTGAGCTCGCATGCAGCCGCATTAAACAAAAATCCGGCGCAAGGATTCTCATTGGAGGCCTCGGCATGGGCTACACACTGGCAACTGCACTTGAACAATCGAAGCCGGACACACGCATTACCGTATCCGAACTGATCCCGGCTGTGGTCGGATGGAACCGGGAACACCTGGGACACCTGGCAGGGATGCCGCTGAATGATCCCCGGGTATCCGTCAAAGAAGAAGATGTGGCCCGAACCATCGGAGGAAAAAAATCCGCCTGGGATGCAATACTTCTGGATGTAGACAACGGTCCGGACGGGCTTACCCGGAAAGCCAATGACCGCCTCTACGGCAAAGCCGGTCTGAAAGCGGCCTTTTCCGCTCTTTGCCACGGAGGGATTCTGGCCGTCTGGTCTTCCGGAGCAGATGCGGCATTCACTTATCGCCTGAAGCAATGCGGATTTAAGACGGAAACCCTGACCGCAGAAGCCCGCAAATCCGGGAAAGGCCCCGGGCACACAATCTGGCTTGCCGAAAAACTGCTTGCTTAAGCGGCTTTCCGGATCATGGAGTCCCGGGTCTGGGCAACTTCCATGCTTTCAATATACTCATCGAAAGTCATGAGCCGGTCGATGACGCCGCCGGGGATGATCTCAATAATCCGGTTTACCACGGTATTCACGAACTCGTGATCATGGGAGGTGAAAAGAATCACCTCCTGAAATTTGAGCAGGCTGTCATTTAAAGACGTGATCGATTCCAGATCGAGGTGATTGGTGGGCTCATCCAGCATCAGTACATTTGATTCGGAAAGCATCATCCTTGACAGCATGCAGCGAACCTTTTCCCCACCGGAGAGCACACTGATCTTTTTAATGGCCTCTTCCCCGGAAAAGAGCATGCGCCCTAAAAAGGTCCGGGCAAAATTCTCGCCCTCTGTGGGGGGAGCAAATTGCAGAAGCCACTCAACAAGGTTCCGGTCGCCGTTGAAATAGGCACTGTGTTCCTTGGGGAAATAGGAGTGGGTAATGGTGACTCCCCAACAGAAAGTACCGCTGTCTTGTTCCATCTCCCCGGCCAGAATTTGGAAAAGAGTGGTGTTGGCCAGGCTGTTTCCGCCCAGAAAGGCGATCTTATCCCCGCCGTTTACGGTAAAACTCACATTGTCCAACACCTTTTCACCATCAATGGTCTTGGTGAGTCCGTCCACTTCCAGGATCACATTGCCGCAGGGGCGTTCCGGTTTGAAGCAGATAAACGGGTATTTCCTTGACGACACCGGCATGTCTTCAACTGTGAGTTTCTCCAGGAGTTTCTTGCGGGAGGTGGCCTGCTTTGATTTGGAGGCGTTGGAACTGAACCGCTGGATAAAAACCTTCAATTCATTGGCCCGGTCGGTAATCTTCTTGTTTTCCGCCTGTTTCTGTCTCAAATTCAGCCGGCTGGCCTGGTACCAGAAATCGTAATTCCCCATATACACCGAGATTTTACCGAAATCAATGTCGGCAATGTGAGTGCACACCTGGTTCATGAAATGCCGGTCGTGTGATACCACGATTACCGTGTTCCGGAACCTGTAGAGAAACTCCTCCAGCCAAGCAATGGACCTGATGTCCAGGTTGTTGGTTGGCTCGTCCAGGAGCAGGACATCCGGATTTCCGAACAGGGCCTGGGAGAGGAGTACCCTCACCTTTTCCCCGCCTTCGAGCTCCTTCATTTTTTTTTGATGCATTTTTTCGGTAATTCCCAGGCTGTTTAAAAGAACCGCCGCTTCAGAATCTGCCTCATAGCCGTTCATCTCCGCAAATTCGGCCTCAAGTTCACCTGACCTGATTCCATCCTTTTCGGAAAAATCGGGCTTGGTATAAAGAGCCTCCCGTAGTGTTATAATCCGGTACATCTTTTCATGGCCCATGATCACAGTGTTTAAAACCGTCTCCTCGTCAAAGGCAAAGTGGTCCTGTCTTAAAACCGCGATTCGCTCCCGGGATCCCACGGAGACGGTTCCCGAGTCCGGTTCGATATCTCCGGCAAGGATTTTCAGAAATGTGGACTTTCCTGCGCCGTTGGCGCCGATGAGTCCGTAACAGTTACCCGGTGTAAACTTTATATTAACGTCTTTGAACAGGGGCCTCTTGCCATAGGCAAGGGTGACGTTGGTTGCGCAAATCATTTTTGTTTCCTTTTCATTTAATACAAAAAACCACAGGAACAGCTCCTGTGGCTTAAAAGTCGGCGCAAGCTACCATCTCTCAAAATGAAAGGCAATCTTTTTTTTCAAATGGGCGTCGGACAACAGCAACATATTGAAGTTGTTCCTTTTCTCAATTCAAAATTGTGTTTGAACGGACTTTTCGTTCAAACACTGATCCGTTGATCCGGATGGCTGAAGCCAACCGATATGGCAGCGTTTGTGATGGCTCGTTCTCATATTCGAGTAAGCCTTTCGCGCTTTGCCCTCAGGCTTCGACGCCCGGCGGTGCCCTTGTCTTCTGAGAATACTCGTGCTAATAAATTAATGTCATTAACTTTAAAACCGGCTGCATGGATCACCATAGGTATGAAGCGTTTGCAGGGGCTGTTTTCATTAAGGTAATAACATTGATTTGTCATTTGCGACATTATGCCCTCAAAGTATAAAAGTTCATTTGAAAAATATGGGGTCAATATGAAAAATTACAAAAAAATTATGGGTCTGATGATAGTCGTTTTTTCACTTTCAGCAAACCCGGCAAACGCAGAGAGTAACTGGTGGGAAAAAGGAATTAATATTTTTAAAACGCTGGGGGAAGACAATCAATCAAAAGAACCTGGTCTCAATGAAATCGGCGAGGCATTTAAGGAAGCACTTCGTATCGGCTCCGAAAATGTAGTCAGAAAATTAGGTGATGTGGATGGTTTCAATGCGGATGCAGCGGTTCACATACCATTGCCAAAGGAATTACATACTGTAAGAACGATGTTAACTAAAATTGGGATGTCTCAGATAGTAGATGACCTTGAACTAAAACTGAATCGTGCGGCTGAAGCTGCAACTCCAAAGGCTAAAGAACTTTTCCTGCAGTCAATCACTGAAATGACCTTTGACGACATTAAAGGCATTTATGAAGGCCCTGAAGATTCAGCAACAAAATATTTTCAGGGAAAAATGTCTCCGGCATTGAGCAAAGAAATGCGTCCGATAGTTGAAAACAACCTGTCAAAAGTAGGGGCAATTCAAGCTTTTGACAACGTAATGGGCAAATATCGAGCTTTGCCGTTTGTGCCGGATATAAAAGCAAATTTAACAGACCATGTTGTTCAAAAAGGAATGGATGGGATCTTCTATTATATCGCAAAAGAGGAAGCCGCTATTCGAAAAAATCCTGTAAAACAAACCACCGAATTGTTGAAAAAAGTGTTTGGCGCTAAGTGATCCCTGCGTGAGCGTGCTGTCGCTGGGCCGGTAATGAGGTACAAAGCCTCACGGACAATGTTCCGAATCCGGTTAAAAGGATGACGGGATATGCACAACAAATTTCTAAAAACGGCGGATTAAGATCAAAATCGATTCTTTAGTCTAAACAGGAAGGAAAATTTTTAATGAAACGGATATTTTACATTTTAATACTGATTTTCGCCGCTTCTTATGCATTCGCTTCGATAAAACAAGACAAGAAACTTTTTGAAAACAAGTGCTCCCGGTGTCATTCTCTGGAAAAATCTTTGGCGAAGACGAAAGATTTGGCCGCATGGCAAAGAACGATCAAAAGGATGGTAAAATACGCTCCCGGTTCAATTTCAGAGCAGGACGCCAAAAATATCGCCGACTATTTAGCGGCGTTGGCAAAACCGGTTCAGCCGATTGCGCAACAAAAAACCGGGCAAAAAGATGCGGCACCGGCGGAAAAGGAGAAAATCAGTGCCCCCGAAAAAAATAAGGTCTTTAATTTTAAAAAAGTCAGTGTAAAGCAATTTATAGATCCGGCCGTGTGTGCCGACTGCCATTCTGAAAAATTTGAACAATGGAACGGTTCGATGCACAGTAAAGCCTTCACTGATCCCCTATGGCGGGCGGCAACCAAGCTTTTTTTCAAGGAAACCGTGGACCCCAAAGAAATCCTCGAAATGAAAGCCTGCGTCAAATGCCACACCCCGCTCGGTTTCCGCGCCTATCAAATTGCTTCTCCGGGTGATGATTATGACAAATTGGCGCCCTTGCCGGCGGAAGGTATTTTTTGCAATTGGTGTCATAACATTAACGAAGTCAAGCATATCGGCGACGCCGGTTATGAGGTTGCTCCGGGCAATGGGGATGACGATCCTTCAACCATGCTGGGCCCGCTTGAAGACGCCAGTTCGGATTACCATCCGGTACAATATTCTGAATTGCATACCAAATCGGAATTTTGCGGACTTTGCCATAATGTCTCCCATGCCACCAACAATCTTCCCTTTGAACAAACATACGATGAATGGAAACAAAGCCCTTACAACACCGGCAACCCTGCGACTACCGTAAACTGTCAGGATTGCCACATGCGCCAGAAACCCGGTGTTCCGGCAACGGGCAAAACCGCCAGGCCCGATAATCCGGGCAAAGCAGCGGATGACGGGCCACCAAGAAAACATATCAATACGCACTATTTTGTGGGTGCCAATACACTGGTCACCGGGCTTGCGAAAAATGAGATTCATGCAAAAATGGCAATCGAACGCCTCGAAAATGCTGCTGACCTGGAACTTATCCGAAGCGATACTTACCGAAAAGGCGGTCTTTCGCAAATCGGGGTCAAGGTTATCAATTCCGGCGCAGGGCATTATCTGCCCACCGGCGTTACCGAAATAAGACAGATGTGGCTTGACATCAGCATTGCCGACAACAATGGAAAAGTCGTTTTGCGCTCCGGCCATCTTGATGAAAAGGGCAATATTGACAAATCAGCGATTCTTTTTGCAACCAGGCTGGGCAATCATAAAGGAGAGCCTGTTCATAACGTTGCGATGGCTGACCGTGTGCTGTATGATCACAGGGTCCCGCCCAAAGGGTATCGGATCGAAAAATATGCTTTCCAGATACCGCCGGATGCGGTTTCTCCATTAAAAGTTGAAGCCATCCTTAAATATCGCAGCGCTTCCCAATCTCTTGTCGATCAACTGCTTGATGACAATGCTATTGAAATTCCCGTGATTGATATGGCTTATGTAGTGGATATAATAGCGTTCTAATACCTTTGAAGATCAGCCGTTAGCTATTAGCCAAAGGAATCCTTCATCATTTCGAGCTGAAAGCCAATAGCTAACAGCTAAAAGCTTCGTTCAGGCACTGGTTATGGAGAACGGTTTGAGCGATTTGACGGATATCGATTATTTGAACCGGATCACCCGGGAGTATGGTTGGGAATTGAGCGCTGTTCACGGGGATGCTGCCATCTCCGGAAGTCCGGAGCGGAGCCTGGACCGGACGGTGGTGGAAAGTACTGCCCGGGTCAAATATATCATGGAGGAGCTGGCTCCGGGAGAATCGGTAAAAAAACGCAGGATTGCGGAATATCAACATCTTTTGAAAGATCTGGCCGTCCCCCATGTGCATCCCCCCCTGAAAAACCGAAAAGGATCGGTCTTGACGGAGATTGACGGACGATATTTCCAGGTCACCCCCTATGTCACGGGGGCAACTTTGCCCCGGCCGGACTATGTGATGGATGGGTGGCGTGGAGAAGTATTGGCGGACTTTCTGATCTCCTTTTATAGGAAGACTCGCGGGGCAGTGGTGTTCTCGACGGAAGGGCCATCCGACCGGGGATTTTCCATTGCGGATTACGTACAAAGGATATGCCGGGATATCGCGCAACAGAACCCCGAAATCCTGATCCGGGTGGCCCCGGCACGAAACTGCCTGGAAGATCGGTTCATGGCGGTTCACGACCGGATTCCCAGGCTGTTTTGCCACGGAGATTATCATGTGCTGAACGTGATCTGGGGGGCTTCCGAAATTTCAGGTGTCATTGACTGGGAGTTTTGCGGCCTTCGTCCCGATGTGTATGATGCGGCCAATATGATCGGCTGCATCGGAATCGAAGACCCCGACGCCCTGGCCGGCCCTCTGGTGACCCGGTTTCTGATGAAACTCACCCGGAGCGGTTTGATTTCAAAGGCGGGGTGGGAGAACCTGGCGGAATTCATCATTGCCGTCAGGTTTGCCTGGCTGGCCCAATGGCTTCGCAATGGAGATCACGAGATGATCGAACTGGAACTGGTTTATATGAAAATTCTTGTGGATAACCAGGCGGTGCTGTTCAGATAACCATATTTTTTCATGCCGCGCATCACAGGATGCATGGGTAGAACAGGTAACTATGTCTCCAGACAACGTATTGGCGTTTCCGACCTTTTTAATCCGGATGGATGTCTTTGCCTGCCGCTGGACCAACGGCCGGGTACGCCGCAACGGACCGGTGGATCATAGATGGATCAAGATCAACGCCATTGACGATTACCCCTTTCCCACGGCCAATCGCAAATTCATTCCCCTGATTCGTCCTCTGAACAAAATCGACCGCGCATAAAAAACATTGCAAATCCAATGGGGAGGCATAGTAGGGCTTTTCGAATATTTTATACTAAAATTTCAAAGACTTACTCATAGATACGGGTATTAAAGCAACTGAAGAAAAAAGTTCACACGTTCAAATGGCGTTTAATGAAATCCGCTCGGTTTTTCATCTTTTTCGACAACCTCCCGGACCTTGACGGCTCTGCCGTCGAGCCTGGCATTTTTTACAAATTGGCGCACCTTACCGGCCGCCTGCTGTTCCACCTCGAAAAAAGAGAATTCCCGCTTCAAATCGATCTGGCCGATCATGTTTGACCGGATGCCGGACTGGTCGCATATCAGCCGAATGATGGCGCCTGCATTAATTTTATCCAACCGCCCGACGTTGATAAAAAACCGCCGGGTTTTCTTGCCTTTCATGCGGTTCTTCACGATGCGTTTTGGCTTTGCCGCTCCGGCTTTGGCCCCGGCCCCGGTACCAGCCGTTTTCGGGGATTTCACGTTGATATCGGCGGCATGGCGGTAATACTCAATAAAACGGTTAAACTCGGATGACACAAATCGCTTTATCAGTTCCTCTTTATCCATTCCGCTCAACGCCTCGTATACGGCGGGCAGATAATCGGCAATATCAGCATCGCTGACCTTTGCCTCCACAATTTTTTTCACCTGGTTGAGGAGCTGTTTTTTACAAATTTCCCGCCCATCAGGGAGTTTTCCGAAATTAAACCGGACCTTGCATTGCTTTTCAATGGCCCGGATGCGATATTTTTCTTTCATATTGATCAACGCAATGGACTCGCCGCACTTTCCGGCCCGGGCCGTCCGCCCGCTGCGGTGGGTATACACGTTTGTCTCGTCCGGCAGATTATAATGAATCACGTGCGTGATGTCATCCACGTCAAGACCCCGTGCCGCGACATCGGTGGCCACAAGAATACGAACCGATGCATGCCGAAATTTTCCCATGACGTAGTCCCTTTGGGCCTGGGACAAATCCCCATGGAGGGCATCTGCGTCATAGCCGTCCTGCATCAATTTGGCTGCCACCTCCTGTGTTTCCTTTCGGGTCCGGCAGAATACCAGACCGAAAATTCCGGGGAAAAAATCGAGAACCCGTTTCAAAGCCTCATACCGGTCTTTTTCCCGCATGGTGTAGCAGGTGTGCTTGATATTCTTCGGGCTTCGATGTTTGCCGCCCACGGTTATCTTCACAGGATCCGTAAGATACTTGCCTGCAATCGCCGCAACGCCCGAAGGCATGGTTGCGGAAAACAGCCATATCCGCCGCTGCGGCGGCAGCGTGCCCAGAATTCGGTCGATATCTTCCTGAAAGCCCATATTCAGCATTTCATCGGCTTCATCCAGAACCGCCACAGATACCTGCGCCATCTTCACCACTTTTCGCTGAAGCAGATCGATGAGCCGTCCCGGTGTCGCCACGATTATATGAGCACCGCGTTTTATCTGCTGCATCTGGGTGACGATGCCGGCACCGCCGTACACGGCCACCGTATGAACGCCTTCCATATGGCGTGAGAACTGCTTTATGTCGCCGGTGATCTGTATGCAAAGCTCGCGGGTCGGGCACAGAACAACCGCCTGGGGTTGGAGTATAGACCTGTCGATACGCTGCAGCAGCGGCAGACCAAAGGCCCCGGTTTTTCCGGTACCGGTTTGTGCCAGTCCGACAAAATCCTGCCGTCCGTTCAGAAGCACGGGGATGGCCTGCTCCTGTATCGGCATGGGGGTTACAAAATCCAATTCCCTCACCGCGCGGACCAATTCCGCATTCAATCCTAATTCTTGAAAATCCATAATCTCCATTCACCCGCCGAGCACGGGATGCACACGGCAAGCGTGTACACCTTGCCGACTGTTAAAACCATAAAAAAATGCCGCCCAAAGCGATCCGGACAGCACCTCCACGCGCAATCCACGACAGATATAACAGCCCCATTCAATTGCAGGTTCGCTAAACCGTCAGACGATTGCGGCCGGTTCTATAGCCAATATTTACAATTTGCAACCTATTTGTGAAAAAATCGTCCCCACTATGTCCAGACCATTCCGGCTGTTTCGATAATTTTCTTAAAAAATTGTACCGGCCCCTTGCAATCTTCCCAAACTGCCTTACTTTCTTTTTCACTCACCGCATCAACTCGAAACGAGCATAAAACGGTAAAAAAACTGAATCTTCAACATCCACATCGAATATTAAAATAAAATTCCATGCCCGGAGGGTTTGGATATATAATGTCAATTAACAATTACCAGGGAGATAAACAATGACGGATCGTTCTCAAATCACACTTTACAGCGGCGGTCACAGAGGGACTGAAGCTGAATTCGGCAAAAATGCCGAACAATGGGGCCTCAATGAGGTCAATTTTTCATTTGACGGCCACACCTGTGAACGGAACCGTGGAATCACGGTGCTTGGCCCGGAAGAACTAAAAAAAGGGGACATCAGCATGGAAATCGTCTCGCGTCGAATGGGCCGGACCTATTCCAAAGCTGATAAAATCCGCAAGGTCATCCAGTCGATTTTTCACATGGTCAACAATGGTTATCATGTGATTGCCGTCGGCTGGATTCAGCCGGACAACACCGTAAAGGGCGGAACCGGCTGGGGCGTTGAACTGGCCAAACTCTTCAACCGACCCGTCGGTGTCTATGACCAGGACCGCGACAACTGGTTCGTCTGGCAGGACAACAGCTGGGTTGAGGAGATGTTTGTCATTTCAGATAAAACCTTTGTAGGGACCGGCACCCGCAACCTCACAGACAAAGGACGTGAAGCGATTTCAGATCTTTTTGAAAGATCTTTCGGCCCGACAAAATAAAGAATTCCGGCTCAAGTCATCCGGGTTTCAATACCGATAAGTTGACAGCTAAAATCAGTATCTGAACGAAAGGACAGCATTTTTCGTTCAGGTACGGCTTCCCTGTTTGTCGATTTTTTTTAATTGGGGTTTTTGTTTTCAACGCCTATTCCATCACAATCCGTCCCGATACTTGACTATTCCGATTTTATTACTTATCGCTTATTTATGCGCAAATCTATACATGAAGAGTTAACAGGCATGGACAATTCCCGAAATAAACCGATTAACAAAACAGCCGATACCCCCCCGATATTGTCTTCATCCGGGCCAATGCACCCGACGGCACCGATGCAGGAAATCTGTTGAGGGCCAAGGAAGGCGACTCAGTTGAGTCCGCCCCATATGGCGCAATCCTTTGTAACCGGATCTGTTGATACTGAAAAAGGCCCGGTTCCGCTCGTATCATCCTGCCTTGCATGGTCTGATCGATGGGGGGATATAAAAGCCCGCTGGAGCGTAGGGCGTATGGATCACCAAGTGGCGCCCGGTCTGTATGCCCTGGGAGCTCCGGACGCTCAATCGAGCGTGCTGGTGACGGCCAACTATAAAATGAGTTTTAACCGTCTGCGGGAGGCGCTGCCGGGGCGAAACGCATGGATATTGGTCCTGGACACGGAGGGCATCAATGTCTGGTGTGCGGCCGGAAAGGGTACCTTTGGAACCGAAGAATTGGTCCGTTGCCTTGAAGACTGCGGTCTTGACCGTGTCGTATCCCACAGGAAACTGATTCTGCCCCAGCTTTCGGCCCCTGGGATCGAGGCTCATCAGGTCAAACGCCTTACCGGTTTCAGGGTGGTTTACGGCCCTGTCCGGGCAACTGATTTGCCGTTTTTTATCGACGCCGGATTCAAGGCAACGCCTGAAATGCGGCGCAAAACCTTTACGACCTGGGAAAGGGCTGTTCTGATTCCGGTTGAACTGGTATCCGCTCTGAAATGGGGGGCTGTGCTTTCATTCGTATTTTTTCTGGCAGCCGGTTTTCTGATCTCGGGTAATTTTCTTTCCAGCGCCCTGAACCACGGCCTTTTCGCCACGCTGGCGCTTATGGGGGCCGTTATTGCCGGTGCTGTCATCACTCCGCTGCTGTTGCCCTGGCTGCCCGGCCGGGCCTTTGCGTTGAAAGGTGCTGTGACGGGGTTTATGGCTGCAGGTATCCTTGCGTTTATGTGGAGCGGAAGTCACGGCTTTGGGCATTCTGAATCCATCGCCTGGTTTTTTCTGGTTCCGGCCCTGTCAGCTTACCTGGCCATGAATTTTACGGGAGCGTCCACCTATACGTCCCTTTCCGGGGTCCGTAAAGAAATGCGAGTGGCGGTTCCATTGGAAATATCGGCCGGCATCATCGGAATCTGTCTCTGGATCCGGGCATGTTTTATCGCTTGACGAGAGGTTTAAAATGAATCGTTTCCTCTATTTAAAAAACGTAGCCACATTGGCCCTGGAAAGCGAAAAATGCACGGGGTGCGGCATGTGTCTCACGGTGTGCCCCCATGCAGTCTTCAGCCGAAACAACGGCATCGTCCGGATCAAACACCGCGATGCGTGCATGGAATGCGGGGCCTGCGCAAAAAACTGTCCCGTCGCAGCGATTTCCGTCAATATTGGTGTGGGATGTGCTGCCGCCGTCATCAATGCGGCTCTGGGCCGCAAAAGCTCCGCCTGCTGCTGTGTAATCGAGGAAGGGCCGGCCTCTGAAATCCGGCAGCCCGTTCATCGCGCAAAACCGGCTGCTGCTGAAATCCCTTTAAGCCCTTTCTCTATGGCGGCATTATCCCGAGGGTAATGTAAACTGGGGTTCTCCCAGCAGGAAGTCCCCGTCGGAAATCCATTGTTTAAGCGTATCTGCTATCTCTTTTGCCCTGACATAGCTGGAAAGAGGCACTGTCGGGATTTTTTTGCCGTTAAATTGTATTGAACCGCTCTTAAGTTCCGCATAACTTACCTGCCCCAGGCTTTTAGCGGTACCGTTTGGATAATCGTTTCCGTAATCAATTATCTGAGTAAAGAGCTCATTATCCGACACCGCAGTATACATTGCCATCTCTTCATTTAATATCGGAATCGGGATGCCAAGACCTACTGCAAGGCTGCAGCCATACCCCTGAAGACTCATCCCCATCAGCCATCGGGGATTCATTTCTTTAAGATCTCCCATAACCCATAAGGTTCCTGCAGGCGTTACCGGCGTGCCGTTTTCCGCACGGTTTACAGATGGTTTGTGCTGTGTACCCTGCCATGTAACATAGCCTTTTGCCCCTCCCAGAAAAATCCTGGTGCCAAGGCCGATGGTTTTGTAATAGGGATCATTGAAAAGAGGACTCAATTGGCCGGCACTGCAGTAATTTGCGTTTCCTGCCTCCGGCTTCAGTGCGCCCATATAGGTATAAATCGTTTTTTTTGTCAGATTGATGGCACAGTTGTAATTCTGGTATCCATTTCTGGGATTACACAGAGTCGCCATGGGCAGGGATTTTATGTCGATATCTTTTTCCAAAAATCTGCCGGGATAACAGGATGTGCCGTATGCCGTCGCTTTTAAATGAATTGTCCTGCCTGCCACGAGATCTTCAATCACATGGCCGCCGCCGTAGTTGAACTCTCCCGGCCACACTTTATTTAAAGGGTCGTCTTCGCAGGGTTCAGTAGCGCCGATATAACAATCTACGGCAGCGACGCCGGTGTACGCGGGAACATTGTTGAGCCATACCTTGGATGCCTTTATTGTAGGCGAAGAGTGACCGAAATTTATAAAAGCCCCTGAAGAACACATGGTAGCAAATGTTCCGGTTGTAACAATATCAACCTGCCGGGCTGCTTCTTCAGCGCCTTTATCCTTAACGATACCTATCATTTCTTCTGCAGTTACGACAACAACCGCACCGGATTTTATTTTTTCATTAATCTCGCTGTAAGTCTTGTTTATTTTGTGGCTTTTTTTTATCATTATCTGCTTTCCCCACTCCAATGAATTTTATTACTGGTTCAATAGCGGCAAATCATTTTAACTTAAATTGAGCGATTAGATTTTAGCCGTCAGCTATCAGTTTAATAATTACAAGATGTTTACTACCACAAACGTTCACCTGCCGGGTGTTATTCCCCATTAACGTAATGCCCTTTGTTTTTCATAGCTAACCGCTGATATGATTGATAGTTGTCAAGAGAAAAAAGTAATCCGTCTTCCTTTTATAAAAATAGTACAAAAAGAAATATATAACAATAATTTTCCAGGTCATTGGAA
>Ga0207996_1001849_pt1 | contig 13818 bp, 11 predicted proteins | sample AntAceMetag02UKG_FD_184773 | JGI IMG/M metagenome (GOLD analysis project Ga0207996, IMG submission 184773) | Saline lake microbial communities from Ace Lake, Antarctica - Antarctic Ace Lake Metagenome 02UKG (SPAdes) (version 2) | ecosystem: Environmental > Aquatic > Non-marine Saline and... | reverse complement strand
CACAAAGAGCTTGGAATGATCCCGCTTTGGAGCCGGAACCTGCACTATGAGATCCTGGGGCAGATCGTAGTTATAAGCCTCTATTTCAAACATCCCTAAACTTTAAACCATTTATAATATACAAGATCTCATTCAAAGTCAAATGATTTTGTTCTCTTTCCTCTCGACTTCGATAAAAGGGTTAAAAAAAGACAACAATATATTACCCTTTTCCGTCCTATCTGAGAGGATCTATCAGAATTTTATAAAAAAACGGAGAAAGGTTGGAATCTCAACACGATCTCCGCTTAAAAAAAATATTCTTTCAGTCTAAGCCTTAGGATCACTGAACAGGTGTTTCGAGTTTTCTGGTCAACGATTTTAGCTCAGATGATAGTTTTGGTTTTGTAAGAACCACGATCAAATCAAAGGCCTCGTTTTGTTGCTGGCCGTTTTCAGAATATTTAAGGGACAAGGGTGTATCTTCCTGGTTTTTCTCGACAGATTCAGGGTTTCCTTCCACTAACCGAAGCCCGGAGACTTTTTCAGCCTTTGAGAGGAACTGTTTTTTGAAGGCCTCGTTGATGGGTGAGATTAGAACCACTTCTAATTCTTGCGTCCGGTCGAGGGCAATGATCGACTCGTTTACCCCTAAGATTAGGGAGGAAAGGAGTTGGTCGTCATCTTCATCGGGGTGACCCTGGACAATAGCCATCCGTTTGGGAATTTCTCCATCCAAAGGGGAAATCACCATGCCGTCAGTGGGGCCGGTGGGTGAGAGCATACGTTCGAACTGAATATCCGTGATCACCTCTGCGTAACTTCCGAAACCAAATTTGGAATCAATTGGAAAAAAGCCGTTGTCCTGCCCCTTTGTGATGATAACGTCATCGAATTCGAGGTCTAATTCCTCATCCGGAATAGAAAAATCGATCGCTTCAGGCTCACATTCGGCCCAGCAGAGGGCGCACCCTAAACAGCGCCGGCAGCTCAGGCACCGTTTGGCCTCATTTAAAGCGACCTGCTCAGGGAAACCGGTCTCAACCTCCACGAAGTTTCCCCTTCTTTCATCTACCGAAATCTCCGGCATCTCCGCCCTGGGAGTGGGGACATCGTCAAAAGGGATAATATAGCGTTTTTGCTTTTCGTAAATCATCTATCTGCTCCTCAGATATTCATGAATGCCCTCGGCCGCTTTCTTGCCGGCCGCGACTGCACGGATGGCGATATCTGGTCCTGTTACCACGTCACCGCCGGCAAACACGCCCTGGACATTAGTTGCACCTGTTTCTTCATCTATATCGAATGTATTCCAACGGTTAATATCAAGACCGTGATTTTCGCCCAGGAACTCGAGATTTGTGGCCTGGCTGAGGGCGGGAACAATAGTCTCGGCATCAATAACATACTCTGATCCTTCAATTGGGACCGGTCGCCTGCGGCCAGATGCATCAGGTTCGCCCAATTCCATCTTAATGCATTTCATCCCGGAGACTCTCCCGTCTTTTCCTAAGATTTCCACGGGCGCTGCGAGATACTGTATAATGACTCCTTCGTGCTCGGCAGCGTCGATTTCCCACGAGTTGGCAGGCATCTCCTTTTTGGTCCTTCGATAGAGGATATAGACCTCATCAAAACCCATACGCCAGCCAACGCGGGCAGAGTCAATGGCCGCATTGCCACCCCCTATAACGATGAGCTTCCCCTTGGTGTCTATGGGGTTGCCCAGGGCCTGGTCTCTCAAAAAGGTAACACAGTCAACGATCCCTTTGCCTTCATATTCATCTTCGCCCGGAACCCGCAGCTTGAGCCCGAGGTGGCAGCCCGCACCAATGAATATTGCATCATTATTATTTCTTAGGTCTTCATAAGATATCTCTTTGCCAATCCGTTTGTTGTACTGGATATCTATGCCCATATTGGCAATAAGGTCCACCTCGCGCTGGAGGAGCTTTTTTGGGAGGCGATATTCCGGGATCCCCACCCATAGATAGCCTCCCGGTACGGGAAGGGTCTCGTAGATGGTGATATTCTCATAGCCCTCCCTTGCGAGGTGGTATGCGCAGGTAAGCCCAGCCGGTCCTGCCCCGATAATGGCAATCTTTTCGGGAAGTTTTTTATCCGGGGTTTCATAGACCGGTTCAATTCCCTCATTCAGCTCCACGTCTGCCACATACCGTTTGAGAAAACAGATGCTGATCGGTTCATCGAGATACTGCCGGTTGCAGGCCGTTTCGCATGGGTGGGGACATACCCTGCCGATGCTGCCCGGAAGTGGCAGCCTGTCCCTGATGGTAGCCAGGGAGTCGAGATATTTTCCGTCCGCAATCTGACCAACGTAGGTCCTGATGTCTAAATGAACGGGGCATGCCTGCTGGCAAACAGGCATATCTTCCTTGAAGATATTATATTCGCCTGTGCCCGGATTAAAATAATCCACGGCCGTGCGAAAACTGAAACCTTCATCAAAGTCGTCAAACATGTTTACGGGACAGACCTTGATGCAGGCCTTGCAGTCGTTACATTTGCTGTTGTCTACCCTAAGACTTCGCTTCAGGATATGTGCACTGACCTTTCCGTTATCCCGGTTGACCTTTTTGAGCTCGCTGTATGTCAAGACCTGGATGTTGTCGTGATTGCGCACTTTATCCAGATCGGGATTTACAAATGCGTCATCCGGTTGGATGAGCCGGTCCCTTGGGATTCTCTCAGCGCCCAAGGTCGGGAATTTCTCGATAATGGTCACTTGGGCGCCTGCTTCGGCCTTTTCAAGGGCGGCACTGACACCGTCGAGCCCTCCCCCGACAATCAATACTTTTTTGTCTTGCACCGTGTTACACCTCTTGTCCTGTTAACTGAAATATTGGTGTTTGACCGGCCACCTTGTCCAAGGCAACCATCCCCTTTCGTTTGAGGGCGGTTATATATCGGAATACCCTTGCCGACGGAATGGCCAGGTCATTAGCGAGGTCCTTGACTGATCGGGTAGTTTCCTTTAGCCTGGCGAGGATCTCCTGGACCTCCATCTCTTCCACGATGATCATGTCAATGGCACGATTAAACTCATGTTCAGTGAAGATCTCACCATACATATTGCCGGATTCAAGAAACGGGGTCCTCTTGCCGATGACCCATCGAATCTTTTCACTGGCAAGCACGGCCTGTGCGGCCTCAATTTTTTTAAAAAGTTCCGGGGCCTTAACCGGATCGCTGTCTCCTCCGAGAGGGCCCAGGCTGCGTATTTTTTCATCGAATTCAGAGACCACTTTCACAAACACTGCTGCCTCACCCGATGAACACTGGCGGAAGGCCAGGCGCTCTTCATTCATACCAATGTGTTTGAAAAGCTTGCGGGTCATATCTATCTTGGCCTTTGCCTGGTGATTACCCGTGATGTAATGGCAGTCCCCGAAGTAGCAGCCCACCACCAAAAGACCGTCCAACCCTTTTTTGAATGCCTCGGCCACAAGGGCGGGGTCAACCCTGCCCGTGCACATGAGCCGGACGATCTTGATTTCCGGTGTATATTGTAGTCTGGAAACTCCAGCTAAATCTGCAGCGGCATAGCCTCACCACGTGCAGCAAAACGTTAGTATCTTAGGAACGAAGTCGGTCAATTCAAACCTCCCTTTTTAATCCAGAAAAGCCTCGAGCTGGGCTTCGATCTGTTCATCCGTAAAGGAGTTTATGCTCAAGGCATGTTGATAACAGGTGGCGGCACAAACGCCACACCCCTTGCAGGCCACGTCAACGACATGGACCTTTCTTCCTTTTTCAGTATTTTGTATCTCAAGCGCGCCGTAGGGACAGAGCGCCACGCAGAGACCGCAACCCCGGCAGGCGTCTTCATCGGCCAATACGGAAATAATGGGCTCCACAACGACCGATCCCTTTGATAAGGGAATAGATGCCCTGGATGCGGCGCCCAGGCCCTGTGCAATCGCTTCTCTTATGTTTGCCGGAAAATGCGCACTGCCGCAAAGAAATATTCCGTCAGTTGCAAAATCAAGCGGTTTCAGCTTGACGTGCGCTTCTAAGAAAAATCCGTTTTCATCGACAGGGACACGGAGAAGCCTGGATGTTGCCCCTGCATCCTCCTGTGAGACAATAGGGGTGGAGAGGACCACGAGATCAGCGGGCAGGTCCATATCCCGGCCTAAGAGGGCATGATATACCCTGACCTTATCCGGTTCCACCTGAGGGGGGTTGGCGGGATCGTAGTTTAGGTACCTGACCCCTTTTGCCTTGGAATCGCGGAACATCTCCTCATTTTCCACGCCGTACATCTGCATGTCCCTGTAAAGGATTGAAACCTTTGCCTCCGGGTTTTGTTCCCTGATCAGCATAGCGTTTTTCACCGCGGTCTGGCAGCAAATCCTGGAACAGTACGGCCTCTCCTCGTTTCGGCTCCCCACGCACTGGATCATGACGACGTTCTTTATGTCCGGTTCCAGGCCATCCTTGAGAAGCTTTTCCATCTCAAGCTGTGTCACCACACGCTTTCCATCGTAGTTGTAAAGACCCTCCGGCACAAAGGCACGACCTCCCGTGGCCACGATGATCACGCCGATATCGATTTTCTTGACACCCGATTCTGTTTTAATATCTACTTTATACTTGCCTATGAATCCCTGGGCCTCGGTGACCCTGGCATTAGTGAAAACGGTGATGTTGGAATGTCCGGTAACGGCCTCAGTCTTTTCCTTGACCAGCTCGCCTGCTTCCTTCATGGTGGGGCCAAGCTTGTTCAGGTTATTCAGCAGACCCCCGAGGGCTTCTTCCTTTTCAACCAGGACTACTTCAAATCCTCGATTGGCAAGGGCAAGCGCCGAGGTCATGCCGGCAATTCCTCCACCGATCACGAGGGCCCGGACCTGAACCTCCGACATAATGGATTCCTGTGGTTCTAACAGGGCGGCCTTGGCCACGCCCATACGGATCAGATCCTTGGCCTTTGTGGTCCCTGCCTCCTGCTCCTTCATGTGAACCCAGGAGCACTGATCCCGGATATTGACCATCTCAAAGAGGTACGGGTTCAACCCCGCTTCGCCGCAGGAACTCCTGAACAGGGGTTCATGGGTCCTCGGCGTACAGGAAGCGACCACCACCCGGGTGAGATTCTGCGCCTTTATCCCCTTTTTGATCTCGTTTATGCCACCTTCCGAGCAGGAATAGAGGTTTCTCTGTACAAAAGTCACGTGGGGAAGCTTCTTGGAAAATTCCTCAAGCTCTTCCATATTCAGGTATCCGGCTATATTGGACCCGCAATGACAGAGGAATACCCCGATCCTGATGTCTTCTTTTTTTTCAGGCAACGGCTTTCTCCTTTTCTAAATCCGTTTGAAACGCTATTTCAGCGGCACGCTCCGCCGCGCTGGACGCCTGGGCCACGGATTCAGGCACATCCATGGGGGACTCTGCGCATCCGCACACAAAGATACCGGGGTTCGTGGTGTCAACGGGAGAGAGCGAACTGGTCTTTATGAAATTGTATTTATCTAATTCAACGCCCAAGGTTTTTGCAAGTTCGGCGATACCTCTTGTTGGCGCGCATGCGGTTGCCAGGACAACCATGTCGAATTCCTGGCGCTTAACCTTTCTCTCGCGAGTATCTTCATATATCACCACGGGATTGTTGTTCGGGCCTTCCGTGATCTCCGCAACCCTGCCGCGCACATAAGTTATGTTTGAATTATTGCCCCCGCGTATCTTGTATTCCTCAAACCCCTTGCCTACCGCACGGATATCCATGCCAAAGATAGTGGATGTGGTCTCGGTTTCATGCTCGTGGGCGATCATGGCCTCCTTGATGGAGTGCATGCAGCAATAGCCGGAGCAGAACGGATAAAACCTGAAATCCCGTGAACCCACACACTGGATAAAGGAAAGCCTCTTTGCAACGGTAAAAGCCTCGGCCTCCTTTTTCAGCTCTTCAAGGGGTTCGGTAATGGTCAAATGGGTGGCATACTTGTCTGCCCACTTCTCGCGGTCTTCATCATCCTTATATTCGCCGGCCTGGAACTTTTGATAGAATGCTGCGGAAGGCTCATCAAATTTTTCCTCGAGTTTGGAAAGGGCCTTTTGAGATTTCTTTGCCTTTTTTTCGAGGGTTGCAATGTCGGCCTCAACAGCACGGTCCGAGGGCCGGTCCATGTGTCCCCCTGTAGGGCCGCTGGCGCTCAAAAGCCTCTCAAATTCTATGGCAGTGACGACATTAGCTATTTCCCGGTAACGGTATTCCGGGATCAAGGAGGGATCAAAGACATCATATCCGGCGGCGATTATGATGCTCCCTACATCCAGTTCGACAATGCGGTCCTCTTGATCAAAATTGATGGCCTCGGCCTGACAGGTCTTGGCGCAGATACCGCATTTTTTGCCGTTCAACTGGCGGCAATGGTCGGCGTCAATGGTATGGGTTGAGGGTATGCCCTGGGCAAAGTAGCTGTATATGGCCCTGCGCTCTCCCAATCCCTCGTTAAAGGCATCTGAAACCACGGTCGGACATTTTTCGGCACATGCACCGCATCCCGTGCACTTATCATCTTCCACATACCGGGCCTTCCTGCGAAGCGTGACATTAAAATTTCCTGCCTCGCCTTCTACCTTCTCGACTTCAGTGTACGCTAAAAGTTCAATGTTGGGATGTCGACCGACATCCAGCATCTTGGGCGAGAGTATTCAGATGGCACAGTCATTGGTTGGGAATGTCTTGTCCAACTGGGCCATCTTGCCGCCGATGCTGGGCAGTTTCTCCACGAGGTGGACTTTGACCCCCATATCGGCAAGATCCAGGGAAGACTGCATACCAGCAATGCCCCCCCCGATAACAAGTATGTCTTTGCTCATAATCAAATCCTTTGATTTAAGTGACTAAAGTTTAAAGTGACTAAAGTTTAAAGTGACTAAAGTTTAAAGTGACTAAAGTGAGCTAAAGTGATCTTGGGTTTATTCTTCGTCGAACGTCAACTTTAGGCATTTTAAGCGCTTATTTTTTGACTTTCATCCGATCTGCCACAATATCAAAGAGATCCATGATCTCTATCTCAAGATCAAAGGCGGCCTTGGCACACCGGAAATGGATCTGGCATTTGGGACAGGCCGTTACAAGGGTCCCTGCGCCTGTATCGCTTGCCTCGGCCAGCCTTTCAACCTGTATTTCTTTGGAACAGCTTGAACAATTCATCCAGCCGGTGGTCCCGCAGCAGACACCGTTTTCTCTGGAACGCTGCATCTCTCTCAGCTCAATTCCGGGAATAGCATTTAAAAGCTTTCTGGGCGCATCATATATGCCGGCCAGCCTGCCTAACCTGCAGGGGTCATGATAGGTGACAATCTCCACATTTTCTTCAAACTCAATGGCGCCCTCATCTATTTTGTCTGCGAGAAAATCAAGTATATGTACTGGCTCAAATTCCAGATCACCAAAATACTTGGGATATAAATTCTGAAATGTATAAAATCCTTCAGGGCAACTGAAAACCACCTGTTTGGCGCCCGAAGCACGGATAACATCAAGGTTCAATTGGGCCAATGTCTTGAATTTTTCCTCGTTTCCATTCCAGAGGGCATCATGTCCGCAGCACCTTTCCTCATTGCTCACAACCGGTTCCACTCCACAGGCATTCATGATCTTCAAAACATTCTGCGCTCCCTTAATGGAACCCGCATCTATATCCCGGAAAATAACGTCAAAATATGGGCGGCAGCCCACAAAATAGAAGATGTCTCCCTTATCCACGGTTTTTCCGTCCTCGATCCAGAAATTGCGGTTTTGGTCCACATCATGTGTCTGGATGGACGAGATCGTCTGGAGCATGCCATTATGTGCAGGGACACCGTCAAACCCGGAGTTATGGGCCTCGCCACGGATGAGCCGGACAAATTCAGGGAAATCGATGTTGGCAGGGCACCTGACACTGCATTGCGCACAGGTCAGGCAGTTCCATATGGTGTCGTCAGAAGGCTCTTCCAATTCATATAAAGAGCGTTCTATGATCTGCCTCGGTGAAAAATCAGGAAACACCCTTGCAACAGGGCAGCTTCCAGTGCACACGCCGCAGTCAAGACAGTAATAGGTTTGGGTTATGTCAACTAATTCAGTTAGAGCAGTCATTCGCATGCCTCGATTTATTAGGGCCGTAATCAGGCCGCTTTTTTCAATGTAGATGGTCCTAATGACTTGATTTCTTGAGTAAATTCCCTTGCAACTTCAGCAAAACGTGTCCCTTCCGCAGAAGAGATCCATTCTAATCTGAGTCTTCCAAGATCAATGCCGAGTATCTTCACAAGCTCCTGTGTCATTTCAAACATCTTTTCGGCCTTTACATTACCGTCCAGGTAATGGCAGTCACCGATGTGTCACCCGGCCACGAGTACGCCGTTTGCACCCTCTTGAAATGCCTTGAGGATAAAGTTGGGGTTGATCCGCCCCGAACACATGACGCGAATAATCCTCATGTTGGGGGGATACTGAAAACGGCTCACCCCCGCCAGATCAGCGGCAGAATAGGCGCACCAGTTGCACGCAAATGTAACGATTTTCGGGCTAAACTCTTGAGACATGATTCCTCCGTAATTTTCAATTCAAAGCCGCTTCCACCATGGCCAGCACTTCCTGGTCGTCGAAGTGGAAGATAGAAGCCGCCCCTGTGGGGCAGGCCACAGCGCAGGCCCCGCATCCCTTACAGAGGGCCTCCTGGACGTAGGCCACACTCTTGTCATCTTCCTGTTCAACAAGCCCGACGGCATTATAGGGGCAGACCTCGACACACTTGCCGCAGCCCCTGCACATGATCTCGTTCACGTGAGAGACCGCTCCATCGACAGTCAGTTGTTCTTTTGAAAGGACCACAGAAGCCCTTGATGCCGCAGCCTTTGCCTGGGCGATACTCTCTTCAATCGGCTTTGGGTAGTGGGCAATGCCTGCCAAAAAGATACCCTCTGTAGCGAATTCAACCGGTCTCAGTTTGGCATGGGCTTCCATGAAAAACCCATCTTCGTTAATGGAAAGCTTGAACATCTGGGCCAGGGCTGTGTTATCACGGGGCACAATGGCTGAGGCTAATAAAACGAGATCAGCGCTGATCAGGATATCCCGGTCTAAGATATGATCTTTAACGGTTACGGAGATGGCATCACTCCCTTTTTCCAGAACCGGTTTTTGTTCAAGGCCGTACCGGATAAAAACAACACCGCGGTTCCGGGCCTCCCTGTAAAGGGCTTCCCGCTGTCCGTAAGTGCGGATATCCCGGTAGAGCACATAAACGTCCATTTCCGGGTTCATCTCTTTCAATTTCAGGGCGGATTTCATCGTGTGGGTACAACATACTTTGGAACAATAAGGTCTGTCAGGCTCCCTTGATCCAACGCACTGGATAAAGACGGCGGTTTTTGCCTTGGCAACCTTCTCGTCTCCGCCCTTTATGGCCTCATCCAATTCTAAGTGTGTAAGGACCCTTTTGTCTTCACCATAAAGGTATTCAGAGGGCTTATATTCTTCAGCCCCAATGGCCATGACCACCGCCCCATGTTTCAACGACACGTCTGAGCCGTTTTGGGAAATAAGGGTTTCAAAATTCCCTACAAATCCCTTGGCTTCCTTAATGCTGGATCCGGTGTAGACCTCTATCATAGAGTTATTTGTCACATTCTCTACCATCTCTTGGAGCTTGATGGGGATATCTTCTCCCTGCCAGGTATCAAGTAGTTTCAGGGCATTTCCGCCCAATTCATTCGACTGTTCAACGAGGTAGGTATGATACCCCTGGTCGGCCAGACCGAGGGCTGCCGTCATACCTGTTATGCCGCCCCCTATTACGAGGGCCTTATTATCCACTGAGATGGCTGGCTGGGGCAGTGGCTGTATCAACTGTGCCCTGGCAACCGACATACGCACCAGGTCCATTGATTTTTCTGTTGCCTTCCCCTTTTCCTTGCTATGGACCCAGGAGCATTGGTTTCGAATATTGGCCATCTCGAACAGGTACTTATTGAGCCCCGCATCTCTGAGGGTCTCCTGGAATAACTCTTCATGGGTCCTCGGTGTACAGGCCGCAACAACAACCCGGTTTAACCCCTCCCGTTCAATGACTTGCTTAATCTTATCCTGGGTGTCCTGGGAGCAGGTAAAGAGATTCTCTTCCACATAGGTTACGCCGGGGAGGGTCCGCGCATATTCGGCAACTTTGGGGACATCGACAATCCCCCCGATATTGGTGCCACAGTTACAGACAAAAACGCCGATACGGGGCTCTTCAGAGGACATATCCTTTTCTACAGGATATGTTCTCTCTTTTACCAATGTACCCTTGGCAGCCGAAAGGTCTCCCTTTGCATCACAGGCCGCAGCGCTCGCCTCCATTACAGAGTATGGGATATCTTTCGGTTCTTGAAACGCACCACACACATAGATCCCCTCACGGGAGGTTTCAACAGGACTGAAGTTTTTAGTTTGAACAAAGTGATCCTGATCTAATTCGATGTCCAGGCGTTCTGCCATTTCCACAAGGGCTTTAGGGGTTTCCATGCCCACCGATAGCACGACCATGTCAAATGTCTCGATTCTCAGCTCACCCTTTTCATTGGAATACTGTAGAATCAGATCTCTGGTTTCAGGATCCTCGTCAATGGTGTGAATCCTGGAGCGAATGAATCTTACCCCTTGCTCGTTCTTAGCCCGATCGTAATACCTCTCAAAATCTTTTCCATAGGTCCTCATATCCATATAGAAAATGGCCACATCCAGGTCATATTCTGCATGCTCTTTGGCAATTACGGCCTCCTTAACGGCATACATGCAGCAGACAGAAGAGCAATAAGAGTGGTCGCACTGGTTGATATCCCTGGAGCCGACGCATTGCAGAAAGGCGATCCTTTTGGGTTCATCTTTGTCCGACGGCCGTGATAAATGGCCTTGAAAAGGACCTGTCGCACTGAGTATACGCTCAAATTCCATGCTGGTGATCACATTTAAATAAGTCGCATACTGATAGGTATCAAATTTTCCAGGGTCGAAGGCCTCAAATCCAGGAGCGAATATTACGGAGCCCACATCAATGGAGACGGTTTCTTTCTGCTCTTTGTGTGTTTCAAAGGTGACAGCCTCGGCCTTACATGCCTTGACGCACTCATAACACTCGCAGCACCCACCGCAGTTGAGACACCTGGCCGCCTCGGCCCGGGCCGTTTCTTCATCAACAAGAAGATTTACCTCTTTGAAGCCTGAAAGCCTTTCCTCCACCGGCAGAGTGGGGGCCTTCATCCGGTGCAGGGTGGGTTCGTCATCGGGAATTTCCAACCAGTTGGTCCCTATGGGTGGCTCTTCCTGCCATTCTGTGGGGAGCTCTTCCCCTTGTAGATATTTATCAATGTATCTCGCTGCCCGTTTTCCCGCCTCAATCGCTTCAATTACCGTGGCAGGGCCTGTAATTACATCACCGCCGGCAAAAATCCCCTCTACATTGGTTTGCAGGGTCTCGGGATTAACTGTCAGGAGGTTCCACTTGGACACTCCCAGTCCCGAATCCTCCCCTATGAAGCCCAATTCCGGTTCCTGTCCGATGGCCGGGATGATATGTTCTGCTTCAATAAAAAATTCTGATCCTTCAACCGGGACAGGTTTTCTCCTGCCGGTGGTATCGGGATCGGTGAGACGTGTGCGAATGCATTCAATGCCCGTGACCTTGCCATTCTCTGATGAGATCTTTAGAGGTGCCACGAGGTAATGGATCTTTACCCCTTCATTTTGGGCCTCCTCGACCTCTTCGGGTTCTGCTAACATCTCTGTCAGGGATCGGCGATAAATAATGTGGGATTCGTCAGCTCCCAATCTGAGAGCGACCCGCGCGCCATCCAGGGCGGAATGGCCTCCACCGATGATTATAGAGCTTCCTTCTAACTTCTTCAGATTCCCGAGATGAACGTTTCTCAGGAATGAGGTGACATCATAAACACCTTCTGCCTCCTCACCTTGAATCCGAAGTTTCAGACCTTTCCAGGCCCCGGCGCCCAAGAAGACAGCCTTGGCGCCATGTTCTTGAAGCTCCTCGATGGTGATATCTTTCCCGACTGCAGTATTGGTATGGATTTCGATGCCGTAACGTTTTAGATTTTCAACCTCTCTGTCGATTACAGACCGGGGCAGGCGGTGTTCGGGGATGCCGTATCGCATCATTCCGCCGGTCTCGGGCATGGCCTCATACACACTGACTTTGTAGCCTTCAAGCGCGAGAAAATAGGCTGCGGATAGGCCAGCAGGCCCTGAGCCCACAATGGCTACCTTCTCATCCCTTGGTTCTATTTCCGGCACTGGGATTTTATTGAGATCCGTATGATCGGCCGCTACCCTCTTAAGTTCCCGGATAGAAATGGCCTCATCCACTTCAAGACGTCGGCAGCTCCTCTCGCAGGGATGTGGACAGACACGACCTAAGATTCCGGGAAGCGGCAGGTCTCTCATGATGATTTCCGTTGCTTCCTGGTACTTGCCCATCTTTACCATCTGTACATAACCATGCACATTCAGATTGGCCGGACAGGCAAGTCTGCACGGGGATTTGTCGAGTTTTTCTATGGCGAACGCGCCAGGAATGGCCTGGGCGTAAGGCTTGTATGTGGCCTTACGTTCTGCCAGTTCCATATCGTATTCACTGGGTCTGACGACGGGACAGGCCTCTGCGCAATCCCCGCAGGCAGTACAGGCATCGGGATCAATAAAGCGGGGGGTTTTCAGCAGAGTTACACTGAAGTTCCCTTTTTCACCCTCAATGGTTTCAATATTGGAACATGTATGGAGTTGGATGTTGATATGCCGGCCGACCTCGACCAGTTTAGGAGAGATAATTCACATGGCACAGTCATTGGTGGGAAAAGTCTTGTCTAATTGAGCCATGACCCCGCCAATGGCCGGGGTTTTTTCCACGAGGTGGACAAAAAAGCCGGAATCTGCCAAGTCCAGGGAAGCCTGCATGCCGGCGATACCGCCGCCAACGACCATCACAGAGCCCTGTACATTTTGGCCATTTTCTGCCTTCATTATTGACTCCTTCATCAATGAAAATCGGTTATTTTTATTTGTTTTATGTGATGGAACGTGAAAGAAATCACAGGTGTAAATGTATATAGAAGAAGTTGTTTTTTTGTCAAGATATATTTCCGCACAAAATCTCCTTGATGGAATATTTATTTTGTGATGTAATCAAATTGTTTATTTTTACTTGAATTTTGATGAATTCGTAAAGAATCGAGAGATTCGGGATTTAGAGGCATAGCTTAGGGGCTAACTGCTTATAGTAATTTCTAATTTGTGAATCCCTCAATCCCTGGATCCATGTAAAAAGATTTTCTTACGTGGGTGTCGAATTTTCCTTGTACGCTCAGGGACGAACCGTTTGCCCAGGGGTATATGATTATGCAAGAATTTCGAGTCCTTTTGGTGGATGATGACGAAGATTTCAGGAGATCCATTGCAAGGAGTTTGGCCAGAAAGGGCATCGTCTCTGAACAGGCAGCAAGCGGTGAAGAGTGTATATCCATCCTTGACAAAAAGCCTGTGGATGTGGTGGTGCTGGACATTATGATGCCCCGGATGAATGGCATTGAAGTCCTCCAGCGAATCAAGGAAAAACACCCCGATACTGAGGTCATCCTCCTGATCGGCCAGGGTTCAACCCGGGATGCCGCTGCAGGCATCAAGGCAGGCGCCTTTGGTTATCTCACCAAACCTTTGGACCTGGAGCTTCTTGTATGCAAGATAGAGCAGGCTCACGCAAGGCTCCGGCGAGAGAAAGAGAGACGCAGGGAGTTAGAAACAAAATATCAAGCGCTCCTCCAGAGCGT
>Ga0207996_1001847_pt1 | contig 13821 bp, 13 predicted proteins | sample AntAceMetag02UKG_FD_184773 | JGI IMG/M metagenome (GOLD analysis project Ga0207996, IMG submission 184773) | Saline lake microbial communities from Ace Lake, Antarctica - Antarctic Ace Lake Metagenome 02UKG (SPAdes) (version 2) | ecosystem: Environmental > Aquatic > Non-marine Saline and... | reverse complement strand
GGGAACCGGTGGCCTTGTTGGCCGCCAAGACAAGAAAAAGAAAGGCGCAGATTCTACCTTAAATTAGTCGCTCCGTGGTCTAAGATTGGGGGTAAGCGCACTAGCAGTGGAATAATCTGAATCTAGATTTATATATTCTCCCGCCGGTTATACTAGATTGACGCCCCGTCATAACTTCACTATTCTTCGGGAGTAGCCCGTTTAGCATATATGAAAAGAAGCCTTTAGAAATGTAAATCAGCATGTGAAACACTAGGAGGATGGGATGAATTCATTTTCAAAAAGTATTATCTTCGGCTTAATTTTCTTTCTCATCCTATTAACCCTTGCCCCGCTAACACTGGCACAGTTCAACTCCTTTGATTCTGTGGCCGGACATTACCTAGAACGACGGCAGGAGATGGCACCCCTATTCCCGCCACTTCATCCCTCCATATCAAAAACCCTACAAAAAATGATCCTGAAAGGTGACTACAGTTTTCAGGACTGGGAAGATTGGCATCTCGGCTGGGCGGAAGACTCTTGTACAGCATCCGGCGAACTGGCGACATATGATGGGCAGGTATTGCTTGTCTATGAGGACCTTGCCACCGACAGCATCAAGATTACGACAGAGGACGGCGAACTGCTTGCCACATACAAGAGCGAACCGTTCCCCAATCTTTCTTCCCTCAATAAAGATGATTATGATTACGCCTTCCTGGCAGAGTTGAACCTCCGTTCTCTGGCACTTTGGATTGATTTTGACAACTCCTCCGATGCATCGGCTTCTCTTGCTGCCTCCCCCAGTGTTGTGAGCGGAAGTGGTGGCATAATTATGATGAGCATGGGCGGCAGCAACGAATTTGAAGTCATTGATATCGAAAAAACAAATTCTACCATGGCTGTAACCTTTGCCTGGCCTACCGCTTTCACCAACCGATTCGATATCTACAGCTTTGACGGCGGTGCATTCACTGGAAGAGTTTCATGGGAACTTGCCGATGTCGGCTATGTTAGCTCTGGGACAAATCAATTGCGCTGGACTGATAGCGGCCAACTGGGTCGAGCGCTCTCATCTAATACAAGTGTGAGATTCTATGCTGCTGGATACAGCGCAGACGTGGACGGCGATGGCGATGGATACGGAGATTCATATGAATACCTCGTCCTTCATACTTTCACCAACGATCCCGACACAGACAACGATAATGTCAGCGATGGCCCCTTTGACCCAGACGGAACCAATTCCATCGTTTTCGGCCCTGATGCATTCCCATTTGACTCAAGCGAGTGGTCGGATACAGATGGAGACGGCATTGGAGACAATACGGATCCAGACCAAGACAACGACGGGCTACTGAATGCCGTTGACCCGGAACCACTCATCCCCGGCATTGTCGCGCCCTTCAAGGTTGTTTCTGTTATCAGCACAAACCCGCCTGGCAGTGACTCCAGCAATGAGGTGTTCGATGTTTCCAGCGCAGGCCGTATGTTGCCCTACGCCACCGGGAGTGATGCGAAAAATGGATTTGGCCGGCTGTTTGGTGGCATCTACTTCAACCACGACGGCACTAATCTATATATCGGCGTAGCGGGCTACTCTAAGACGGAAACGGGTGATGGGGAGGACGTCTTGCTGATCGTGCTGGACACCAAAAGCGGCGGGGTCAGCGGATTGAACGCCATTAGCTCCGGCCCTAAAGGGCTGAGTGTTTGCGACAATCTCTTGTTCCAGTCCGGAACTTTCGAGCCAGACGTAGGCATTCTAGTTGGTTCTCGTCATGCTGATGGGCACAACGACCCGACGGCCATTCTTCGCAAGGACAATGGTGATCCCAAGGAATACGGCCAGGGCGTGTATGCGCTTTCGGGTAGTGTGGCAACAAACCTAGTGCCCGCATTTACGGACAGCGGTCCTTCGCCGATATCCCAATGGGGAGATACCCCATACAGCACCAATCTGGCCAATGCCGGGATTGAAATCGCTATTCCTCTGAGCAATATTCTCGACAGCGCATGGACTTCCACTTCGACAACGATTATCCAGGTCGCCGCCATTGTTCTGGGGGGAACTAATGGCCCCAACCAGTGGCTTTCCTCCGAAGCCTATGGACACAGCGTAACCGGCAGCTTTGGTACTGCCAACACTACTTTACTCGGAGAAAAAGTCTACCTATCTGCGAAACCAGCACCTGAACCCAAAACAACCCCAATTTTTGATAATAGTGAGGTAATGATTCAGGGGTTTGGCTGGAACGTACCGCGCCCTTTAAGCACCTACTACGACAGCATGACACTCGTAGGTATCTCAAATAACTGGGACGCCTCTCAGAATAACATGACACCTATCGGCGACGACACATGGGAATATATTCATGATTTTACGACTTCCACAACCGGCCTTACATTTAAATTTGTGGCCGATAGCGACTGGGATAACAACTGGGGCGAAACCAACCAGAGCGATTATATATTGCCCATAGACGACAAGCACGCTGAGTGGGGTGGGCAACCCGACTATGCTGCGGAAGATATCGTTATTTCCAATACCCTTAGCGGCCTGGTTCGTTTCCGTTTTAACAATGGTAGTCAGCTATACAGCGTCGATACCGTCACCAACGACACAACTGAACTGCTGCCTGGCTACTCGGATATCTACTGGTATGAGCAACTGAAACAGGAGGTTGAGAGTAATCAGTATGCACGATTCGACCGCGTTTGGATGAATCCGCCCCAGAAAGGCAAGAGCGGGAAATACAGCGTTGGGTATGACCCTTACGACTACTATGATCTGGGGACCTACGACCAGAAAGATACCGTTGAAACCCGCTACGGCACCGAAGCCCAGCTTAAGGCTTGCATGCAGGCATTTTCCGCAAAAGGCATCGACTGTCTGGCAGACATGGTCCTCAACCACATGAACAACAGTGGCTCCACCAATCGCTTCGACTACGAATACAGTAGTCATCAGACGTTTGAAAAAAGAACAGAAAGCGCGGCGGATACCAATAGCTACTTCAATGTCAACTATACCAACTACCCCTTCCAATTTGATAATGGTTGGGGCCTTCCCGATGGCGTCAACGCATGGGACTCGTATCCCACCGCCCACTCCGCCGACATAAATGAACGTCACCCATACATGCGTAACGGCATCAAAAACAACGGTAACTGGCTGCAGGCCAAAGTCGGCTATCGCGGCTGCCGATTTGACTACACTCAGGGAATGGAACCATGGTTTTTTGCAGAGTACATGAACTTTGGACTCATGAAAGATCGATTTGCCGTCGGGGAGTACTGGGCCGAGATAAGACATGCCTCCCCCCGTGAACATCAGACATGGATCGCACTTATGGACAAACGCGTTTGTTCCTTTGACTTCCCATTGCATGAGAAGCTCGCTCAAATGTGTAATTATCCCTCAACGTTTGATATGGAAGAATTATCACATGGGGCACTCATTCATGTTGACCCCGAACGTTCAGTAACCTTTGTGGAATCTCATGACGAAATCAGGCCGTTTGGAGCTGATGGCAAAGAAGGAATGAAAAGCGACAAGGAGCTCGCCTATGCCTTTATCTTGATGTCCGAGGGTCATCCCTGCGTGTTTAGACAGGACTACTGCGATGCGCCCTATGTGGATACGGACGAAAGCAGTTCTGGGTGGCAGGGAGTGTCATTAACCTCCTTGATTGATCCGCTGATTGATGCGCGAAAGAAGTACGCAGGTGGGACTACAACTTATCTTTCCACAGCGGACAAAAACCGACTGTTCATTGCTAAAAGAGATGGCACTGACACCAAAGATGGTTGTATTTTTGTGATAAACAATCACTTAACCCAAACACTCACTAACAGCGTAAATACTGGCTGGACACAGGGAGCAGTTCTTGTCGATGCGCTTCAAACAAATCATAGTGTGACAGTACAATCTGGTGGTGTGGCTCCGCTGAGCGCCTCCAACCGTTTCTATCGTGTGTATGTGAGACAGTCAGCAATGTGATAAATTAAATATATGAAACTAGACTTCACTATTATTTTGGGTTTCGCGTTGTGTGTAAGCATATCCCACGCCGATACGCTGAGTTATCTTCGTTTTGAGGAAGGGAGCGGATACGGGGCTCTTGACGAAACGGGACTCATGAATGGTGAAGTCTTGAATTTTACAAGTGTCGATCCAGGCGGCGGTGATTCAGGTGGTTCAGGCTGGAGTGTCAGTACACCATCCGCAACGGTTCCACAAACAGGCGCAGCCAATACGGGATCACTTCATTTCGGACCAGGAATGGTTGATTTGAGCAATCCCAACGCTTTAGATCTCGGATTGGAATTCACCATCGAGATGTTCTTCCGTCCAGACCAACCCATTATTACCTCTTCAATGTTCGGGCTTTCGCCGTTTTCGTCTCTTTACTGGGCTCTATCCGAAACCGACGGGAATCTGTTTTTTGCCGGCTGGTTTCAAGATGAACTTGTGAACGATTCCGCGAGTATGGTTACGATTGATGAGTGGCAACACTTTGCTCTTGTCGTCGAGTCAACGGACTATTCGATCTACATTGATGGCCAAGTTCAAGACGCCGCCACAATCCCTGCCGGAGGGGAAGGCCCTTACTACTTCCCCGGTGACTGGGAAGGAGGCAGATCTGTTGGCGATGGCTTTAGTGGCTGGATAGACGAATTCCGCATCAGTGACGAAGCCTTATCACCCAGCCAATTCCTCAATGCCTCCATCCCCGAGCCAGCCACACTGGGACTACTTGCACTAGGCGGGCTGGTCGTCTGGTTCCGCCGCAAGAATTCTGCACCATAGATTGGTCCTCGCCACTCCCCTTCCCTTGACAAGCCCACAGGTTGGTCGCTATTCTTCGAATTGTCCGGCGTGGTTAATTCGGAGAAATATAGGAGATTATAATGGACAGATATCATCTAAAGAAAGACGTAGATCAGTGGAAACTTGTTAAACGGGGAGCAGACAGGGCCACTCTCGTTTCTGACACCAAGGAAGACGCGCTGCAAAAAAGCATGGATTTCATGAATAACCATGGCGGCTCTATGCTGGTTCACAAAGAAGACGGCCAATTCCAAGAGGAGCGGACCTATCCCCGCAGTGCTGACCCTCGGCGGTCTCCGGGGTAATCTCTCTCTCCCCTGAACAGACTCACAAAGCGACCGCTATTCTTCGAATTCGCAGGTGTGGGTTTTGTAATAGAGCTAACGTTGAACACAGAAAGGAATTTATGAAAATCAAAATTATATCGGTCAATAATCATGGTGACCACACCAAGGAATACGTATTACTTGAGGCTCAAGAAAATTGCGATACCGGTCGCTATATTTTAGCAGACAGTACGTATAATTCAGACGGCACAGTATCCAATAAAGTCCGACATACATATTGGCTTCCTGATCATAATGTAAAGAAAGGAGATCTAATCTCGGTTTGGACAAAACCCGGAACTGCAACCACAACAAAAACAGATTCAGGAACTCCCATTCATCGATTTTATTGGAATCTGAAGACCTCAGTATGGAATGACGATGGAGATTGCGCAGTTCTTTTTCGGATTGATACTTGGCAATTATTCAAAGTTGATGCCTGAATTCTTTCAACCAGTTGATATTCTGTTCCCTATGCCCCATCCAGCTATCGCCCTATTCCCCGTTTACCCCTTGTGATTCACCTGGCAGAGGAATAGTCTTGGAGACAGGAAACGTTGTGAGATTATCAACAAAGCCGTCAAATTCCGACAAATGACTATCTTGTTCTATACTACGTTCGAGTGAAGAGAAGGAGCAGAACTTATGATGTTGAGCGGACGATTCACATTTTACGACATTGATGCTATTGGCTATTTCCGCCGTGGGATCGACGACCCAATATTCGGCAATACAGCAAGCTGCCTCGAACAGCTCCGCCAGTGGGCGACATCAGAGGATATAGTTCTCCGCGACACCTGTACCTATGAGCCGGATGGCAGGGGTGATCGTTTGCGCACCTACTGCTTTGATATGGTTCGCTCTGTACGGCATGGAGATTTCATTCTGACTACTTGGAATGAGATCCCAACGATTGAGGGTAAGACGCCGACTGTAGACGGAAGAGAAAGGGTCGGCTCTGCGCATGTTGAGCTCAGTGACCTTCCTGCAGGCGGCATTCCGGGCTACCCGACCTATTTTTGGTTTATCCCAAGTGAAAACCGATTTGCCACGGTAACCTTTGATAGCATCTTGAATGGACACCAAAACCTTGGCCTCTATTTGGGTGGATTTCTCCGCACATTCTCACCCCATGCCGTTCGGAGAACGAACGCCGAAGGAGGCATTGACGTGACTGGTTATCGCCAGTCGTCAGATGACGCGCCAGAAAATCTCTACCCTCGATTCCTGTCCTCTCTATGCCAGAATCGCACAGCCATCTCCTTCATCAAACGGAACAGGCAATCGATCACAAAATATATTCGCAAGATGAAAGTGGAGCCGCATATTACCAGAGACGTGGGGCTCCTTCGTCAGCTATTTGAACACGCCACGAACCTGGATCAGGACCAGCGAGCACCAGACCCATTGAAGGTCCGATATGAAGTCGATGTGACGCCCTCTGCAGCAGACTTAAATGCGATGATTCAAGATTGGCAACGTACGCATACCACACGATGGGATGACGTAGGGTTCAAGATTTCTGGGGACGACCGAAATATACGCTGGCTGAGCCATAGTCTGGCCAGATCAGATTTCGACTTGGATATTGACGGCGACACAACTCCAACTGTTGGGGCACAGGCACTACTGAACGCTATTGAGGCCCAGAGAGACACCATCAAAGCAATCGCGAGGACCTGATGAACAGAGTTCTGGATACGTTGAAGATCGCCTTCATCCTTACCTGGGCAGTCTTCTGCTTCTGTTTTGGGAGGAATATCCCCATCGTCCAACAGGAATCTTTGTTTGATGCACTGCGCAATATGTCGGCTATTATTTTTGGAATCATGGGTGCATGGACTGCTATTCTGCACCCCGATCTTTTGTCGCATCTCACTAACCCAAGCAAACTTATACGCCAAGACATGCCCGATAGCCGACATTTAATCACACCCATGGTATATGCCGCCTGTGCGCTTGCTTTCGTCCTTTTGATGGAGATCCTTCGACCTGTAGCTTCTCAATTCGATTATCTCGTTGGCCATGCGCGTACAGTCAGGGGACTGTCATTCTCTTCTCTGGGAGCTCTTGCTGTACTCCAAATATGGGCACTGGTTTTATCTTTCGTCCCATATGGAAAAGCAAAGATGGAGCAGGAAAGAGAATTGGCGCGGCGAAAGAAAGCGGATGTCCTTGCCGGGAAGAAAAATTCCGATAAGGCCATCGACGGTGACGAGGAATAACACACCACATAATACATGCTATTCCTTGCATAATACAACTAACGTAGGAAACCGAGGACATGGACAGTATGCCAGCAAAAATGACAGTGAAAGAATTCAAGACATTATTAGAGGATTGGCCTGATGACTGGGATATTGAGTTCAATGGCCACACCTTCTATCGCTTCAAGAAGAGAGACGAGCGGATGGTCAACATGGAATTCAATGAGATATGCCAAATCGAGAGGCTAGATGAATAATCGGCTCCCAACAAGCGGCTGTAGGCCATCGGCGACAAGGCCCCCTAACCCCACAAGCCTCACTCGCCTTAGGTAGACCCTCCACCGCCCCTTGGGTCATCTTGAATCATCAAACCCCACACGGCTAATCTGTGGGTCTCTGTGGGCTGATCCGAGGCTCATGACCCCTTCAGCCCCCAGGCCCCCAGACCTTCCGCCTGGGCCTTCGCCTCCAGCACCTTGAGTCTTTCAACTTCTTCCCAGGTCTTCCCGCCAATGCCCATGCCGTAAATCCGTGCGAGACCATTGGCAACCAGCATCTCTGCTAGATCCTGTTCCCCTACCCCAAGATTCATATTTAAGGCGTAAATAAACCCATCTGCATTTCATATGGAATAGGAAATACTCCGATGATTACCCATGGGTTTGGGGCTCTCTTATGAAACAGCTGGGTCGTTCCCAAGAAAAAGTGCAAATCCGTTTTCAGGAAGGCATCCTCGTACTTTTCACGCACCTTCTCCAATGCAAGGTCCTCATCCTGATATTGCCTAACACAATTCCAAAATAACGCCCCGATCTCCCAATCAAAAATCTGCATGTTACTCGTACGGCCATCTGCATCTTGAAAACAATAGGAAAAGCTATAAGGGAGCTTGGGGATTACCTCGAATGTCTTCCTCCATGCTTCTTCAGCAAATAAGTCGCCCTGATTTGCCAGATTCCGCATTTCAGCCAGCTTCTTCTTGCTCCACTCCCGCTCCTCTTTTCTCCACTTGAAAGAAAGGATTTTTGACGGCTTGAATACAGCCAGAGAAAGACCATTCGTTTTCGCTTCGGTGATTAGTTTTTCAAGCTGCGTATAAACGGCAGCCCGCTTCAGCATAATATCCCGTCGCACACCCCAATTGCTGGATGGGTCAATATGACCTACTCGCAATAAGGACGACCCGTCCTCAGGACAGAACGATTCCGGCCTGTCATCATTGGCATTCTTTTGAAGATCACATTCAACCCAGTCAAACTTGCGATATTGCTCCTGCTCATCCAAACGCCGGAAAGGTACAGGATAGATTCGAACCCAAGACCCATCCTCACGAACACCAGCCGTACAGACGGTCTCTCCATACTTACGGGAAAGCGTCGGGTAGGTTTTTACAGTAATCAGAATTCGCTCTTTGGCCATACTCCCCCCCTACAAATGCCTAGTGCCTCGCTCTACCCCATCCATCTGCTCCACCGCATCCGCCACACAATGTCGATGACATTGCTCCGGCAGTTTTTCATAACAGGTCAATGCTACACGGTCACCTGCCGACATCCATTCTAAGATTTTACTAAGTATATTCACCTGTTTTGGCAAAGCCGTACGCTCATACTCCAGGAATAATTCATCGTAATCTGCCTGCGTGACAAGATCTCTTCGCAATGCTGATGGAATACCTAATTCTGGCAAATGCTCATAGCGAAGACCGACGCCCTCACAGGCATGCTTCAACGACTTTTTAGAGAAACCATACTTCCGGCTCAGCGGATTGCTTCTTACATCACAAAGGACCGTGACGCTTGCCCGCAATAGCTCATTCAAATAGCTTTCAAGGCTGCGGCCCTCATACCCAATAGTCAAAAGCCCTGGAGTTTGGCTTTTTGGCTTGGAAGCAACAATGCCAGCTAAGTCATCCGCATCCAAGGGCAACTTATTAAGCAACTCGCTCCGATTAGCGTAATAGGGGTATCTCCGATACTGCTCAATAATGAGAGCATTCCCACGGCACTTAGAATACTTGCGCCTAAAAGCCACCATACGTAACGGATCAACAGTTTGTTTTTTTGCCATATGGCGGCCTTCATCCGTAAGCCGCCACTTATGCTCATCCTCCTCCAAAAAACCCTTTTTGATAAGTTTTCGCTTATCTGCATATGACGTGAAAGAAAACCCTCCAAATCGGTATGGCACAAATTCATAGGAGGGCTCTGTTTCGCACTCATGCGTAAACAATAATAGTAACTTCTGAAAATCGGTATGCCCTACTGAACCATTCAAGGAATCCAGCAAGGTTAACAGCATTTGTTGTCGCTTAAACAGCATGCCTTAACTTACTACGGCCTTACCCTATATGGCAACCGTCTACAGGCACAGACAATCTCCCGCATTACGTACCAGATTGACTACATTTGCTTGCTTCGCTATCCTTTAGACATCCGTTCTGAGTTGTTTGGCACGAATTTAAAACAACAACTATTTGGATTGATGAGGAGTTAGCCAATGATACCTGAGCCAGTACCTTTCCTTGCCAATATCGCACTTGTCGCCCGTGCAGATGGTGTTCTGTCGGCCTCCGAACTAGGACAGCTTGAAGCCATACGAAAAGAATATCGATTCAAGAAGTCTGATTTCAATGCTGCATTGAGGCTTGCTGAAGGTGGAACTCATAAACTTACACCTATCGGTACATTTGCCGACCAAGTGAAGAACCTAGAACTGATTCTCAGGGTCGCCCATTCCGATGATGATCTAGATGAAACTGAGACACAACTCATTGCCGACTTCAGCCGATCTATAGGCATTCAACAAGAACAGTTGGATAGGCTTCTAAAAGAGGTGATTTCCACCTTAAAGCCAGTTGATAAACTTTGCCCTTCATGTGGTATTGACAATAGCCCCGATGCAAAATTCTGTCAGAAATGTGGATCTCCCCTTGAATCCGCAGTAACTGACGTCAAAGTACAATTTGAAATACCGCCAAAGGGAGTGGCTGTGGAATTTGCAGAGTCAACTGCTGCCGGCTATCCCGGAGCACTCAAGTTAGCCAAGCAATCAGATGGCTATCAATCCTGCCTGAAGGGAAAGAAAACGTGGCATATGGCACACTACGCTTCTGGCTCCCTTTCCGATGCATTGCCACTAGTAGACCATTTATCAGGTATGCGTAATCGAAACCTCTACATTGATGGGAAGGAAGAAGACTGGCATGAAGTATTCGGCTTCACCTGGTGTTCATCTCAGCATGACACGGCCTATCGACCAATTGAGTACTGTTTTGGAAAAGATGAGAATAGACTCAATCTTTGGGGATGCAAAATGGCCAGAATGGATTGGACTGAATGGGCGGATTGGTTCAGCTATGGCCAATGGGAGAAAACTGGCCCAGCAGGAAATCAAGCCCTGTGGAGATTCGATAAAGAACAGATTCACCATGAACTGGCCACAAACCTCTTCCGCTTCCGCTTCTGCCCACATATGAATACGGAGTTGGCCAAAGCAGTTATCCATTACATCCCGGAAACAGTCTCCCCGGCATCTGATCCAAACTGGACATTTAGCCGACATCACGAAGCCGTGCCTGGAGCCATAAAAGTAACAGAAACGGAAAAGGGCTCAGGATTCACATATACTGATGAGTATTGGTCTAACGGAGTGCGACCTAAAGGACTCCAGGTATTCGTAGAAATCCTTTCAAAGGCGTTTCAGGAGCTTGCTATCCCAGTTGATTCAGCAGTTGCCCTGTTGGAATAGGTGCAGGACAACTGGCTTTATAACTCCCTTAAAAAGGTGCCGATACTATTATGAATACTCAACTATCAGAACATGACTTGCTTGACCTAAAACCTTTTGCCGACAAGCTAGAGAAGTTCATTCGCACAGAACAAGAATATGTCGACGGAGGTCTTGTCGTTGCACTGAGTTCAAAATTCGGATCTGGGAAAACAACCTTCCTGGAAATGTGGAAAGCAAACCTTGAAAATCAAGAAGACGTCATAGATACACCTTTTGTAATCTTACTTAATGCTTGGGAAAGCGATTATTATGGGGATCCACTTTTTGCAATAATTTCAAGCCTTGTACATTGCCTAGAAGAAAGTGGGGAGAAGGCAGATGCGATAATTGATGCAGCAAAAGATCTCGGGTGGTTTTCGTTGGCCATTGGCAATCAGGTTGTTCAGAAGGTGACAGGTATTGATGCCGTCGCTGCAGGAGAACTCGCAGAAGAGAAAAAGGCCAAGCGTGAAAGTGCTGTACAACTTCCTAGTGATACATTCTCAGCCTACCAGGACAGAAAAGATGCAATGCGCCATCTCAAGGAGGCGATTCAAAGATTTGTCGATACAACAAAGCCAGTGGTTCTATTCTTGGTTGATGAGCTAGACCGATGTAGGCCTGACTATGCTATTTCCTACCTCGAAACTATTAAGCATATATTTGATATTCATGGTGCAGTGTTTATCCTTGCGGCAGACAGGCAACAACTTCAGAACTCTGCCAGGATGGCTTTTGGCCCAAAACTGGATTTCGAAGAGTATTACCGCAAGTTTGTTCACCGAGAAGTTGCTCTTCCTCAAATCTCTGATACCTGCTACCGGAAATTAGCCAACGCTTACGTCCCCCGCTATCTCCGAAAAGAGGGAGTGCGTAGATGCATGAGTAAAATAGATGGCAATTATGAGGACTTTACCACTTCATTAATAGGTGCATTGAAGCTAACACCTCGCCAAATCCAAGAAGTATTTCGAATACTTGGACATACATTTGATGCCTCACAAGAGGATGAAGGGAAATTGAGGTGGCTGCTGACAATTTCTTCTGTTGCAATGGCTTCTTTCAAGGTTGGAAATCCACAAGTTTTCCAGCTGCTTGGAACCCAACAATACGACTCAGATGAAGCATTTAACTACCTCAAAGAACTGCTGCATGATGAAGCCCCTGACTGGTGGTTTACCCTATTCTTGACTGGAGGAGGAATCAAAATAGACCCAGATGAGTCAGAAGAAGATATTTTGACCAAATATGGCATTATTCAAAAAGACTCTGATTTATCCAATCGCAACTATATTGGACAGTTTCATAGCGGATGGGGTCATGCCACTTCTAGCCGCTTTGTACAAATCCACGACATGATCGAACATATTTCACAGTGGAGGTAATTTGAGAACTTGTCTATTCTGCAATAATGATGCGAACAGCAAAGAGCACGTTCTTTCCAAACGACTTGCTAGGAGAATGGGCATTCTGACCGAGGATATTACCACTGCATCCCTGGCGGAATCTTCAGGATTCCAAGCCCGAAACCCATATCCCCTTGTCGCCTTTGAAACACGACGGGTCTGCACAGTTTGCAATAATGGATGGATGAATGAACTTGAAGGATACATGGAAACAACTTTCGCCTCATTGCTTGAAGCACACTGGCCGCCATGTGGAGAGGTTCAGATTCATAACCCTGAACTACTGTTAAGATGGATGGCGAAAACGGCATGTATTGTTCAAGAATCTGGCTTGTTGGAAAAAGTCATTATCAATACAGACAGAATGCCCGAGGTGCCCACTCTGGAGGTTACTGAAGGCATTCATCTTTACGCCGGATTCATACGTGAACAAAATCTCGATGTAAGACTTGAAAAGGGATTTCGAACATGGGAACACGGCATACTCCATCCGAATAGAGAACATAAAAATGGTTATTCCTTCGTGATCCAAATGAATCATATTGTTCTTAGACTTCTCATCGCCCCCACAGCAGTTCCAATTTTTGTGATGCCTTATCTCCCAGACAGAGAAACCATACCGATTCCTATTTCAGCAGGTAGCACCATCCAGTATTCACAAGGACATGAATACAACACGATGTCTGACTTTTACTCTTCCATAGAAATACAAATATGATGTTGGCAGAAGCCTGCCCCTTAACCTTTCAATTTCTCTGCCTTGAGCTCCTGTGCCAACACACACCCTCCAGCCCCTGAAGTCCCTACGCCTGTATACCCCAGCAGCCCCCTTCCCTAACTTTTCCCCGTTCCCCCTTGCCTCCAGGAGCCCAGAGGCATATTCTTGAGTTCAAGAAAACGCCGGGCAAATGACTAGGTTGTCCTATACTACGTTGGACAAAAATCGATAAACATCAGAATTAATGAAAACGGTTACTAAAACAAATGTGCTGATATGCGGTATTGCGGCGTTGCTGTTGCTGGGAACCGTCCTTGCCACGTTGCCGTTCAAAAACACAATTATTCACGGCCTTTGGACCTTCATTAATGAAAGAGGCATCTTCCCCTACCTGTCGATATATTCTGGATACATAAATATCCTCGCCCTCGTATTGGTTTGGCGTGGAAACAAGAAAGAGAATCAACAGCTAAACTGCGCTTACCCCCAATCTTAGACCACGGAGCGACTAATTTAAGGTAGAATCTGCGCCTTTCTTTTTCTTGTCTTGGCGGCCAACAAGGCCACCGGTTCCCGC
>Ga0207996_1001841_pt1 | contig 13877 bp, 11 predicted proteins | sample AntAceMetag02UKG_FD_184773 | JGI IMG/M metagenome (GOLD analysis project Ga0207996, IMG submission 184773) | Saline lake microbial communities from Ace Lake, Antarctica - Antarctic Ace Lake Metagenome 02UKG (SPAdes) (version 2) | ecosystem: Environmental > Aquatic > Non-marine Saline and... | reverse complement strand
TTAAACCTATCTGCGTTCATCTGTGTGAATCTGTGGCTGAATAATTACGATTCTTTTTGCCTTTCTTCAGGAAAGGCAAAAAATATCCTGCATATCCTGATTCCTATTCCCGGTTTTCTAATCCCTAATCCCTAATCCCTAATCCCCGACACCCAACACCCGATCCCTGACACCCGACACCTGACACCCGACACCTGACACCCGACACCCGACACCCAACACCCAACACCCGATCCCTGATCCCCGACACCTTTAATTTATATCTCTCCCTTTGCGTTCTTTACAGCTTTGCAATTAAGTTAACCCCTGACAAGAAACGCCTAAAGTCAGACAACGTCACTTTTATGTCGACTTGACAAGATATGATAACTTATGATAATTAAAAATTTATGAAAATCCTTCAAATGCCTCGGTTTAAAAAATATGTAAAGAAACTTCCGCGGCACCTTCAACAAATAATCTTAGATGCTGTGGAAAATATTTTGTCCAATACTGAAATCGGCGAGCTTAAAAAAGGCGATTTGAATGGCATAAGGGTCCACAAATTTACCATAACACATCAATTAATCATGGTGGCATATAAAGTCGAAAACAATTTTCTTGTATTGTACCAGGCTGGTCCACACGAAAATTTCTATAAGAATTTGAAAAAATATTTAAAAGAAATTAGGGGGTAAAATGCTAACAGCAGAAAAAGTCATAAAAGATATATATCTTCTTCCAATGAAAGAAAAAGAAAAGGTCGCTCGTTATATTATAGAATTCGGAATAAAAAGCACTCCAAAGAATATTCCTGAAATTTTAAATATAAAAAAATGGCAGGATGAAATCGCGAGTAAACCGTTTAATCTGAAACAGGCTTCAGAATATTTAGGCATATCACCAGTAACTCTCAGAAGATGGATAAAAAAGGGGCTGGTATCAGCATGCAAGGCAGGCCGAGCATATACTTTCGATGTGATTTATCTTAAAAAGTTCAAAAAAGATCATTTAACAAAAAAATATTTCACCACAGAGATCACATAGAACACAGAAAGAAATGTCTCACGCAAAGCTTGCTATATTGCAGTGAGCCTTGATTAAAAATTAAAAAGGCTATACTCATTTTGATTTTGGTTACAGTAGGTTGGTTGGTAATCCAGAATCAGAAAAGGAGCATAGCCATGTCTAATAAAGCTGAAAAAATTAAAACTATCAACAAAAAAACGCTTATCGTTACTTTGGATATTGGTAAAAATGTCCATTATGGTTATTTCAGAACTCCAAATAATCAAGACATTAAACCATTCCCGGTTTATAACACCGCTAAAAGCTTTAATAAATTCTGGGAAAAGCTTTGCAGTTTTAAAAATAAATACATGCTTGATGAGGTTGTAATCGGATTTGAGTCTACAGGCCCATATGCGGAACCGATAACTAATTATTTGAGAAAGAAGCCGGTTAAACTGGTTCAGGTGAATCCGATGCATACTAAAAGAATTAAAGAATTGACTGGTAATTCTCCTAACAAAACGGATAAAAAGGATCCTCGTGTAATCGCAGATGTTATTTCTCTTGGTCATGCTTTGACAGTCGTTGTCCCTGAAGGGTCTGCAGCACAGTTGCGCAGGCTTACACATGCAAGAGAACGGGCGATAGAACGCGTAACAGCCATGAATAACCAGCTTCAGGATCTTGTTTTTGTGATATTCCCAGAACTTGGCACTATTATTAAACCATCTACAAAGACCGGCATGTATCTGATTAAAAATTATCCTGATCCTGAAAGTATTGCATCCGCTGGTATTGGGACGCTTTGTAATATCGTAAGGAAAATCAGCCGTGGAAGGTTCGGCACAGACCGAGCTGAAAAACTTTATAATGCCGCAAAACAATCTACAGGAATTACAGAAGGCAAAGAAAGTGTGATTTTGGAGACGAGCCATCTTGTTTCTAATATAGCAAATGAGAACAGATATATTGAAAGCCTGAAAGAACAGATGATTGAGCATCTGGAACAGATTCCTTACAGTCACAGCATCTTGTCCATTAAAGGTATCGGGCACGTAACAGCTGCCGGTTTGATAGGAGAAGTGGGCGATTTTAACAAATTTAATACAATCTCTGAAATAACGAAATTGGCAGGCCTTGATCTTTTTGAAATAAGCTCCGGCCAATTTAAAGGGCAGCGCCGGATTTCCAAGCGGGGCCGTCCCGTGATGCGTAAGCTGCTTTTTTTTGCAGCCATTAACATGGTCAAATCGACTGGGATCATGCATGAAAAATATAAACAAATGCTGGACAGGGGTATGCTCAAAATGAAAGCATTGATAGCTATTGCCAGAAAAATTCTGGGCATTATTTTTGCCATTGTCCATAACAACACGGTATATATAGAAAATTACACTAAGCAAAATCATTATAAATTAGCAGCTTAAGTTGTGTGAAGGCGGGGAGACCATCATTTGTGCCATTAGGGCGATACAATCGACCTTCTCGCGAAGCTTTTACGGCTCCCCGTCGTCACCTATTCCCGATAAAGCAAGGTTAGAGCTCAGTTGAGACTCTCAAATACCAGGATTTGCAAGGTGACGCTCTCTATGACTAAAGCTAAAAAACAGGATATTCAAATGCGCAATAGAGTGTTTATAACCCGCAGAAAAATTATCATGTGCTCCGACGAGCTTAATAGTGGCTCATTCTCGTACATAATAGTTTTCTGCTAATTATTTTTTAAATAAAACTTGACTACAATAAACCAGGCGCAAAGGGAAAAACATTTTTTCTCTGTGGTTAAACAAATAGAAATTAGAAATTAGAAAAACCAGAGACCGGAAAAAGGGGTAAACATCGAACATCGAACGCTCAACATCGAACCCTGGTCGCCTCTGGCGCCGCCGAAGGCGGGTAAACATCGAATGTGGATATCGCTACGCTCATTTTTTTAATAAAATTGAAACGCCGAAGGCGTACCATAATTCGATGTTGGACGTTCCTTTTGGTTTTTTTAAATTAGCGTCTTTGTGCCTTTGCGTGAGACATTTTTTCCTCTGTGTTCTCTGTGGCGAGACAGATGGTATTAGGATTATAGGATTAAGGATTAGGAGACTGGAGCGAAGCGACACCTTAATTCAAAATTCAAAATTATATTATTTATACGTGAGACATTTTCCCCTCAATAGTTGATGATAAACATGTTAAATACAGACCTTAAATCAGATAAAAAAGTTATACATGGCGGCAGTCCCAGGTCTGAAGCACAATACAGGAAAGGGCTTCAGGATATTTGCAACAAGATATATGCTGCGTCAAATCTGGATGAAATACTGGTTGATTTAAAAGATGAGATTACTGCGCTTTTTGAAGCAGAAAGACTTACGGTTTATGTAGTAGATGGAAGAAAGCGTGAGCTTGTATCACGCTTTAAGTCAGGAGATGAAATATCAGAAATCCGTATTCCTGTATCGATTAACAGCATAGCCGGATATTCAGCTTTTAAGCAGAAGCTGGTTAACATCAGGAACGTTTATGATGAAAATGAGTTGCGTGCAATTGACCATGTCTTAAAATTTGACAAAAGCTGGGATCAAAAAACAGGTTTTAAAACAACACAGGTTTTAGTTGTTCCAATCATATTTAAAAAATATCTTCTCGGCGCTGTTCAATTAATAAACAGGGTAACAGGCACTTCATTTATAAAACAGGATGAAGAGTCGGCAACCGAATTGGCCAAGATACTTGGAATTGCCCTGTATAATCAGAAACGGATAGCAAGGGCCAGGGCAAACAAGTTCAGTTTCCTTATTGAAAATCACATCCTTACACAGAAAGAACTTGATAAGGCTATTGTTGATTCGAGACAGAGAAGAGAGCTTGTTGAAAATGCATTAATGAGTGATTTGAAAATTTCAAAAAAAGATATACTCACCTCGTTTAGTAAATTTTATAATGCTCCATATGTTCAATACAATCCAAAAACAACAATCCCGAGTGACCTTCTTTTAGGTCTGAAAATCCCGTTTATGCGTAATAATTTCTGGGTTCCTCTGCGTGTTCAGGATAATAAAATCGTAATACTGATTGACAATCCGCATGATCTTCAAAAAATTGATGAAATAAAAACCCTTTTACCCCAAAAAGAATTCCTGTTTAACATCGCACTGAAAGGGGATATTCTTAATTACATCAAGCTGTTTACTCAGGATGAAAAAGTAACAGCAGATATGGATTCAATAATCAGGCAGCTTCAGGATGAGGCCGAAGAAATAGATGAGGCTGAAGCTGGTGTATCAGAAGAAAACAGCACAATTGTTCAGCTTGTTAATAAAATCATTATTGATGCTTATAATCTGGGTGCTTCCGATATTCATATAGAGCCTTATTCGGGAAAGGAAAACACGCGGGTACGGATAAGAATAGATGGCGAATGCACCTTATACCAGACTATTCCTTACAGTTATAAAAGCGCTGTTGTATCACGCATAAAAATAATGTCTGACCTTGATATAGCAGAACGCAGAAAACCTCAGGATGGTAAAATCAAATTCAAGAAATACGGAGGTTTTGACATCGAGCTGAGGGTTGCCACAGTTCCGACTCAGGGGGGACTGGAAGATGTTGTAATGCGTATCCTTGCTGCAGGCGAACCCATTCCACTTATTAACATGGGGTTTTCAAAGAAAAATTACGAAAGACTCATAAGTGTTATTACAAAACCTTATGGAATAATATTTGTATGCGGTCCTACAGGCTCTGGAAAAACTACTACTCTTCATTCAGCTTTAAGCTTTATCAACAAGACTGAAACCAAAATTTGGACTGCTGAAGATCCTGTTGAAATTACTCAGCCTGGGTTAAGGCAGGTCCAGGTAAAGCCAAAAATTGGATTCGATTTTGCATCTGCAATGCGTGCATTTCTAAGGGCAGATCCTGATGTTATTATGGTTGGTGAAATGCGTGACAAGGAAACCACATCAATCGGCATTGAAGCATCGCTTACCGGCCATCTGGTTTTTTCAACACTTCATACAAACAGCGCCCCTGAAAGCATAACGAGGCTTCTTGATATGGGAATGGATCCTTTTAATTTTGCAGATGCCATCCTTTGCATTCTTGCTCAACGCCTGGTTCGTACTCTTTGCAAGGATTGCAAAAAACAGTATCATCCATCAAAAGAACAATATGATGAACTCGTTAGAGAATACGGTTCTGCAAAGTTCGAGCAAAATGTGAATATTCCTTATTCAGACGGTCTTGTTTTGTATAAGCCTGTTGGATGCGATGAATGCAATAACACTGGATATCGAGGACGTATGGGCATTCACGAACTATTAATGGGTACCGATACACAGAAGAAACTAATTCAGGGAAAGGCGCAAATGGAAGAATTGCGCAGACAGGCTATAAATGACGGCATGACAACACTCAAACAAGATGGAATTGAAAAAATCTTTTCCGGCCATTGCGATCTTCTACAGATAAGAAAAGTCTGCATTAATTAGGGAACAGTGTTAAGTGTCAGGATTAGAAATTAGAAACTGGAAATTAGAAATTAGAAAAACCGGAGACCGGGAAAAGGGATGAACGTCGAACATCAAACGCTCAACATCGAATGTAGATATCGCTTCGCTCATTTTTTTAATAAAATTGAAACGCCGAAGGCGTACCATAATTCGACGTTAGATGTTCATTTTGATTTTTTAAATTTGCGCCTTTGCGTGAGACATTTTTATCTTCGATTTCTTCGTGATCTTCGTGGTTTGACAGATGGTATTAGGATTAAGGACTAAGCTGAACCGGAGACCGGAATAATCCCTGATCCCTAATCCTCTGATCCTGAAACCTAATACCTGACAACCTAACACTTCTTAACACCTAAACAACTATGCGCACAGGCATTGGATATGATATACATAAATTAACACCAGGTCGGCAGCTCATTCTTGCCGGACTTGCCATCCCGTTTGAAAAAGGACTTCTTGGACATTCAGATGCAGACGTGCTTATTCATGCATTATGCGATGCGCTTTTAGGGGCAGCTGGTTTAGGCGATATAGGTATTTATTTTCCTGACACTGATGAGCAGTTTAAAGATATAAGCAGCACAAAAATTCTTGTTAAAACCTGTGAAATGCTTAAGCAAAAGGGTTTTACAGTAAAAAATATCGATTCGATTATTTTTGCCCAGGCCCCGAAAATTTCGCCATATAGAGAGAAAATGCAGAAAAATATTGCGCAAATAATGGAAATAGAGCCTGACTTGATAAACATTAAAGCCACAACAACAGAAGGACTCGGCGCCATCGGCAAGGAACAGGCAATAGCAGCAATGTGTACAGTGCTGTTAATGGAAAATAAGTGTTAAGTGTCAGGTGTCAGGTGCTAAATGCTAGGATTAGAAATTAGAAACTGGAAATTAGAAATTAGAAAAACCGGAGACCGGAAAAAGGGATGAACATCGAACATTGAACGCTCAACATCGAACATCGAATGTGGATATCGCTCCGCTCATTTTTTTAATAAAATTGAAACGCCGAAGGCGTACCATAATTCGACGTTGGAAGTTCGATGTTGGACGTTCCTTTTGGTTTTTTTAAATTTGCGCCTTAGCGCCTTTGCGTGAGACATTTTTTATCTTCGATTTTTTCGTGGTTTTCGTGGTGAGACAATAATTCAAAATTCAAAACTAAAAATTCAAAACTCAAAATTACTATGACTCTACGCATTTACAATACATTAAAACGAAAAAAAGAAATTTTTAAGCCCATAGAACCCGACAAAGTCCGCATGTATGTCTGCGGCCCTACTGTTTATGATTCATGCCATATAGGACACGCCAGGGCTGTTGTCACCTTTGATGTTATAGCCCGATATCTAAAAGAAAAAGGCTATGAACTGATCTATGTAAGAAACTTTACCGACATTGATGACAAAATAATCAACAGAGCCAGTCAGCTTGGCATTGGTACTGTTGCGCTTGCCGAGAAATATATCAAAGAGTTTTATGAGGACATGGATGGCCTGTATGTTCAGAGGGCTACAATCGAGCCAAAAGCCACTGAACATATTGATATGATAGTAAAAGTCATTGATATGCTCATCGAAAAAGGTTTTGCGTATATAATAGATGGTGATGTGTATTACCAGGTCGAATTATTTAAAGGCTATGGAAAGCTTTCCGGACGCAGGCTGGAAGATATGGAAGCAGGCGCAAGAATAGATATTGACGTGAGAAAGCGCAGCCCTTTTGATTTTGCTTTGTGGAAATCATCAAAGCCGGGAGAACCTTCATGGGAAAGCCCGTGGGGCAAGGGCAGGCCTGGATGGCACATTGAATGCTCGGCCATGAGCGCCGAATATTTAGGGCAGACTTTTGATATTCATGGTGGAGGCAAAGACCTTATTTTTCCGCATCATGAAAATGAAATTGCCCAGTCAGAAGCAGCGTTTGGCAAGCCTTTTGTCAACTACTGGATTCATAATGGTTTTGTAAATATTGATCATGAAAAAATGTCAAAATCGCTTGGGAATTTTATCATTATTAAAAATATTGTAAAAAATTATCATCCTGAAGCATTACGCATTTTTCTTCTTTCAAAGCATTACCGCAGCCCTGTTGATTTTACAGATAAGGCAATGAATGAAGCAGTTGGTAATCTTGATAAAATTTATGCTCTGCTTGATCGTGTTCAAAAACAGTTCGGGTATTTATCAGACCAGCAGAAAACCCATGATGACTCTGAGTTTTTAAAACGGTTTTACACGGCAATGGACGATGATTTTAATACAGCTCTTGGGATGGCAATATTTTTTGAAGTTATTCGTAATATGAATCGCCTTATGGATCAGAGTAAAGACAGTTTTTCTCAGGAGACTGAAGATAAAATACAATCAGGACTGTTAGATATTTTGAAAATGGGCAGTATCTTAGGCATAATTAATCAGTCGCCTGAAGAATATTTTAAAAACAAAAAAACAGCAGGTCTTGAAAAAGAATCTATTAATCCTGAAATTATCAACAAACTGATACAGGAGCGGACTGAGGCAAGAAAAACAAAAAACTGGGAAAAGGCAGACCAGATAAGACAGCAGCTTAATGAGATGAATATTGCTATAGAGGATGGTTCCGAAGGCACAACCTGGAAGTTAAAGGCATAGGTTTTAGGTGCCGGGGATCGGGGATCAGGTGTCAGGGATTAAGAACAATTTTGAGTTTTAAATTATAAGTTTTAAATTACAAACGGTTTTTCTCTGTGTACTCTGCGGTGAAATAATTTCCCGGAATAACAATTGACAAAATGATAATTTATGTTATCATTTGTTTTATCATGAAAATTTTTTTCAAACCATTATTTAGAAAATTTGTAAAAAAACAAACAAGGGCTTTTCAACTTGCCATAGAAGACGAAATTGAAAAAATAGCTGATAATCCCGAGGCCGGAATTTCTAAAAAAGGAGACCTCGCAGAGTTTCAGATTTACAAATTTACGTTTAATAAACAGGTTATTTTAATTGCATACCGTATTTCTGAGACCTGCATGTTTTTTTATTCTGCAGGTCACCATGAAAATTTTTATCGTGATCTCAAGAGATATTTAAGGGAGGTTGAATAAAAATGATTACTGCTGAAAAAGTTTATAATAATATTGTGAAAATGCCTGTAAAAGAAAGAGAAAAGCTGTTCGCTGTTATAGCAAGAAGAGGATTTGAGAAAGATTCATACGACCATGATGAGGTTTTTGGGGAAATCAGAGAATCTCCATTTAGTCTTAAAGAAGCATCTGAATATCTTGAAGTAGCTGAAATAACAATAAGAAGATGGATAAAGTCCTGTAGGCTGAAACATAAAAGAGTGGGGAGAAACTTTATTTTTGATCCAGATGAGCTAAAAGACTTTAAAAAAAGTCAGGGATCCCTGACACCTGATCCCTAATCCCTGATTTGCGCGTGAAACATTTTTATCTTCGACTTCTTCGTGATCTTCGTGGTGAGACAATCAGAAGCTGGAAATTAGAAATTAGAAAAACCAGAGACCGGATTTAACCGCAAAGTCGCAAAGAACGCAAAGGGATATGTTGCATTAAGATTATAGGACAGATTGCTTTTTTAAATTGTCGCCTCTCACGACAATTTAAAAGAATAAATTTTTCAGTGTCCTCAGCGTCTCAAGCAAAGCGGGCGGTGAAAAAATTAGGAAACCGGAGCGAAGCGACACCTTAATTCAACATTTAAAATTCAACATTTAAAATTATATCGTGGTCTTCGTGGTGAGACAGATGGTATTAGGATTAAAGGATTAAGGATTAAGCTGAACCGGAGACCGGAATAATCCCTAATCCCTAATCATCTAATCCTGACACCTAACACTTAAAACTTAAAACCTATGCCTTCCTTTAATTTAATTTCAGATTTTACTCCAAAAGGCGATCAGCCGGAAGCGATAAAACTATTAAGCACCGGTATTCTGTCCGGCAAAAAACATCAGGTTCTTCTCGGTGTTACTGGATCAGGAAAGACATTTACTGTAGCCAATGTTATCCAAAAAGTTCAAAAACCAACCCTTGTACTGGCTCCAAACAAAACTCTTGCCGCCCAGCTGTACAGTGAATTCAAGCTGCTTTTTCCTGAAAATGCTGTTGAATATTTTGTAAGTTACTACGATTATTACCAGCCCGAAGCCTACATTCCAGCCAGCGATACCTATATACAGAAAGATTCCTCCATTAATGAAATGATAGACAAATTGCGCCACAGCGCGACCAGATCCGTGCTTTCACGAAGGGATGTTGTTGTTGTTGCAAGTGTGTCATGCATTTTCGGGCTTGGCGCTCCTGAAGATTATCTTTCAATGCGTGTTGATATAAAAAGCGGAATGGAACTTGTTAGAAACAAACTGCTGTCCAGGCTTGTTAATATACAATATGAACGAAACGATATTGATTTTCACCGGGGTGTTTTCAGGGTAAGAGGCGACAGAGTTGAAATATATCCGTCTTATGAAGATGGAACAGCAGTCCGCATTGATTTCTTTGGAGACCAGGTAGAGGCTGTTTCGAAATTTGATACTTTAAGAGGACATGTTACAGACAGGTTGAGAAAAATTACAATATATCCTGCAAGCCATTATGTTGCTAACAGAAAGACCCTTGAAAAAGCAGTAAAAAGCATAAGTGCTGAACTTAAAGAGAGGATTGATTATTTCAGGCATAACGATAAATTAATAGAGGCCCAGCGTATTGAAGAGAGAACAAATTTTGATCTTGAGATGATGCTGGAATTAGGCTACTGCAACGGAATTGAAAACTATTCCCGGCATTTAACAGGCAGGAGCCCTGGAGAACCGCCCCCGACCCTTTTTGAGTATTTTCCTGACGATTTGCTTGTATGTATTGATGAAAGCCATATTGCCGTGCCGCAGCTTCGCGCCATGTATAATGGTGACAGATCCCGCAAAACCACGCTTGTAGAGTATGGATTCAGGCTTCCATCAGCCCTTGATAACCGTCCCCTTAAGTTTGAAGAATTTGAATCAAAAGTTTCACAGGTTCTTTATACTTCAGCAACCCCTGCTGAATATGAGCTTGGGATGGCGGGAAATAGTGTAGTTGAGCAGATAAAAAGACCAACAGGCCTTCTTGACCCTGAAATCAATGTAAGAAAAGCACAATATCAGGTTGATGATCTTTTTGAAGAAATCCAGTTGCACTGTAAAAAAAATGAACGGGTCCTTGTCACTACCCTTACAAAGCGAATGGCCGAGGACCTCGCTGAATATTATCAGGATCTTGGCATAAGGGTGCGCTATCTTCATGCAGACATAAAAACTCTGGAAAGAATGGAAATTATAAGGGATCTCAGGTCAGGCAAATTCGATGTTCTTATAGGTATAAATCTTCTTCGTGAAGGTCTTGACATACCCGAGGTTTCACTTGTGGCAATACTGGATGCAGACAAGGAAGGGTTTTTGCGTTCAGCAAGATCCCTTATCCAGACATGCGGCCGTGCTTCAAGGAATGTTCACGGGAAGGTAATAATGTATGCAGACAATATAACAAAGTCTATGAAGCAGGCAATAAGTGAAACAAAGCGCCGCAGAAAAATTCAAAAAGCGTTTAATAAAAAGAATAATATTGTTCCGGAAACTATAAAAAAGGATATTACAACTGCATTTGATTCATTGTACGCCTCTGATGATGTTGCAGACAGAGTTGCGGAATCTATTGCCGCATACGGCTCGCTTGATAATATCGATGAGATTATTAAATCCCTGAAAAAAGAAATGGCCCATGCCGCAAAAATTCTTGAATTTGAAAAAGCAGCAAATCTCCGGGATCAAATAAAGGAACTGAAAAAAATATCGCTGTATTAGATTATAGTTTCAGGTATCAGGGGTCGGGGGGACAGGTGTTAGGTGTTAAGTGTTAGGATTAGGAAACCGAAAACTGCGGAACCGCAGAACAAGGAACCGCAGAATATCGAAGTAAATACTTCATAATTCGAAATTCCTTGTTCGATATTGAATATTCAGATTTTTAGCCCTAATGCCTGAGCGAAGCGACTTTTTTATTCAAAACTCAAAATCGTATTGCGCCTTTGCCTGCCCGCAACGCTTCGCTTGCGAGGCGGACGGGCGTGAGACATTTCTTCTGTGTTCTCTGTCTTCTTTGTGGTGAAATAATAAAAAATGAACATTAATTCAAAATTCAAAATTCAAAATTCAAAACTACACGGGGTTTCATCCAGGCCGGGTGTTTATTTAATGAAAGATGTCAGCGGAAAAATTATCTACGTTGGCAAGGCCAGAAATCTTTATAATCGCATTTCCTCATATTTTATAAAACCTGCTCATGCAGACAGTAAAACAAGGGCTCTGGTTAAAAAAATTACAGGCTTTGAAACAATAATAACAAAAACCGAAAAAGAAGCGCTGATTCTTGAATCAAACCTTATCAAGCAATACAAGCCAAGGTATAATGTTATTTTAAAGGATGACAAACGATATCCCTGCCTGCGAATCGATATTAATCAACCTTATCCCAGCCTTTCCCTGTCCCGGAAGATCAAAAAGGACGGATCTATCTATTTTGGTCCATTTACCTCTTCAAGTGCTGTGCGTGAAACCCTTAAAATAATCAATAAGACTTTCAAGCTTCGCAAATGTAAAACAAGAGAGCTTAAGAAAAGATCGCGCCCCTGTCTTAATTTTCAGATAAAAGCATGCCTTGCTCCATGCTGCTTTGATGTTGACAGGAAGATTTATGGGGAAATAGTAAAAGATGTTATCCGGTTTTTAAAAGGCAAAACACCTGAATTGATAAGTAAAATCAGAAATCAGATGAATGAGGCGGCAAAAATCCAGGATTTTGAAAGTGCTGCAGCGCTCAGAGATAAAATCTTGTGCCTTGAGAGAACACTTGAAAAGCAGACCATAGTTACAACAGATTTTAAAGATAGAGATATACTGGTTATTGTCAGGTCAGATAATTTTTTTCTAATCACTATCCTGTTTATTCGCGGAGGCTGTGTTTTAGGAGCCCGGCATTACAGGTTTTCTGAAACGATTTCTACTGATGAGGAAATTATCAGGTCTTTTATCAGACAATATTATGAAAAATCTCCCTTTATTCCCAGAGAAATTCTGGTCCAGATATCTCTAAATGATGCTTTTCTGCTTGAAGAATGGCTAAGCTTAATCAAAGGTGAAAAAGTTAGCATTATACATCCAAAACAGGGAGAAAAGGCCCGGCTGATAAAGATGGCTTTTTTAAATGCAGAATACAGGGTAAAACAAGAGACTGCTTCTCTGGCCAGTGAAACTGATTTGCTTGAAAGGTTTCAGAAACTGTTTAAGATGGACAGGATCCCGCAGCGTATTGAATGTTTCGACAACTCCAATATTTCAGGTGCCGAGCCTGTTGCAGGGATGGTGGTCTTTAAAAAAGGGAGACCAGACAAATCATCATACAGGAGGTACAGGATTAAAACCGTTCCAAAGCAGGATGATTATGCTTACATGGCCGAAGTTTTGAAAAGACGTTACGGTAAAGGTAATAAAACAAAACCATATCCTGATATCCTGATGGTTGACGGCGGTAAGGGCCAGATGAATATTGCTGTATCAGTAATCAAGGATTTAAATATCAACAATTGTTTTGAAATTATCGGAATAGCAAAAAAAGATGAGAAAAGAGGGGAAAAAAATGATAAAATCTATAAGCCCGGCAGAGCTAACCCGATTAACTTCGGCAGGGAAGGGGACCTTCTCCTTTTTTTACAACAGATCAGAGATGAAGCTCATCGTTTTGCAATTTCTTTCCACCGTAAGCGTAGAGGCAAAGCCTCTCTTAATTCCGTTCTTGATTCCATACCTTTGGTTGGTAAAAAAAGAAAAGCAATTTTACTTAAACATTTTAAAAGCATTAAAAAAATCCAGGCGGCAACGATTGAAGAACTTTGCGCTGTGCCTGGAATAAGTCGTAATATTGCAGAAGCAGTAAAATCGGCAAAATCTGCTTCTTATTAAGATTTCTTTAAGTGACAAATTCCCTTACTGTATAAGATTTCACGCCTGCTTGCGGCGGTGAGCTTCAAAAGTTATTTGTATTTTTCGGAAACAAAAAATATTGACAATAGACGCGAAAATGATATCAAATATTTTAATATTTGATAATGACTATTATTTTTTTGACAATCCTTCAGCCTTAAAAGGAACCAAATTATGAGAAAATATGTCATATCCATAATTTTTCTATTTTTAACCACCTCAATATCTTTTGCTCAAAATGTTGACAGATATTATCTGGAAGGTGTCTGGAAAAAAACGTATGATTTCAAAATTGACGGCGTTATTAGTGGAAAAATAGTGTCCAATAAAGTCAATTTTACACGTCAGGGAAACA
>Ga0207996_1001839_pt1 | contig 13887 bp, 10 predicted proteins | sample AntAceMetag02UKG_FD_184773 | JGI IMG/M metagenome (GOLD analysis project Ga0207996, IMG submission 184773) | Saline lake microbial communities from Ace Lake, Antarctica - Antarctic Ace Lake Metagenome 02UKG (SPAdes) (version 2) | ecosystem: Environmental > Aquatic > Non-marine Saline and... | reverse complement strand
GCAAAGAAAGATAGGGAAAAGCGAAAGTGGAGGATGGAAGGTAGTTTCGCGGATGCTGCCAACAATCATGGTTTTAAACGGTCGCGTTGGCGACAATTAAAGAACCAACAGATACAGGACTACTTAAAAGCGGCAATCCAGAACATTCGTATCCTTATTAATAATATTGGCAGCGGGTCAAAGGCAGCGGGGATGGAAGCAATTGCTTATAGGAATGAATTACTTAACCTAATTACTTCTTTTCTAGATTGCTTTTTCGGCTTCCAGAGGATTTACAGCTTTTTATGAAGTTGCATCTAGGAATTCACTGATTTTTTGTCTGTCAGTGTAGAATATGGCTTTTAGGCAACAGCCCGTCAAGGTTTGACCCTGAGCCCTTCAAGGTTTGACCCTGAACCCTTCTGAGCCCTTTCTAAGGTTTGACCCTGAGCCCTTATGACCCTGAGCCCTTAGGGGGCGGGAGGCGTTATGTCGGCAATAATTCAAAGCCGACTCTATCCATGGGGGAACCTACTTCTCCCGCGGGAAGTTTCCTCTCTCCGAGGAGAGAGGGGTAGGGGTGAGGTCGGCGTTTACCGCGTCACAGGGATATCACCGCTGGAACCGAAATAAACCCGCGTAATTCCCCGTACCGCCCAGAGTCCCGAGGTATCCCGGAAGATCCCGAAATTATCGGCGCCCGACCCCTCGTAATCGGCCAGGACCGGCTGGTCGGCTGAGCCGCCGAAGTAAGCTCTGGTCACACCCCGGATCGCCCATAAGCCGGAAGAGCCGTGGAAGATACCCGTCTCCCAAGTCCCGTCACCGTTATAGTCTCCGGAGACGGCCCGAGAGGAAGAACCGCCAAAGTAAATCCGGGAGACGGAACGTATTGCCCAGAGACCGGAACTTCCCCGGAAAACGGCGATATCTCTGGTTCCATCCCCGTTATAGTCACCCGGGGCCGCCATATCCCCCGAGGCTCCGAAGTAGAATCGGCTTATACCTTGGAGTGCCCATAATCCGGAAGCGCTCCGGAAGACCCCGATATCACAGCTGCCGTCGCCGTCATAGTCGTCGGGGACCGCCGTGTCGGAAGAGGAGCCGAAATAAATGCGGCTTATTCTTCGGATTGACCATAGGCCGGAAATCTCGCGGAAAATGCCGATATCGGTAGTTCCGTCCCCGTTATAATCTCCGGAAACCGGCTGGTCGTTTGAATTTCCGAAGTAGACCCGGGTTATCCCTCTCGCCACCCACAACCCCGAACTGCCGCGGAATAAGGCGATATCCGATGTCCCGTCGCCATCATAATCTCCGCTTTCCAGGATCAGTGTAGCCGGAGTTGGCGGGGAGAAGAAACCACAGGTCACAGCTTCGTAGTCGGTGCCGTTGTCGAGCACCCGGGGGTTGCTTACCTCGGCCCTGTTTTTGTCTATCTCCCAGAGCCGGTCGGTATGTTCGGGGATGGTCTTGTTGCCGGTAATTCCCCAGAGCGTGCCGTCGCATCCGAAACCCAGACCTTCCATATCATAAACACGAGTGCTTTCGTCGTGGAGAGGATCGATGGCCGTCACGGACCCGTCGAACGTATTAATTATCACAAGATGATCGTAATGGCCCCGGTTATTCATGATTGCATACAGGGTCCCATCCGTCGGATCAAAGGCAATATCATCTATGTCGTCGAGGGACGAATACAGATTTTCGACCACCAGGTAGTCAGCTCCTCCAAAAGCGCCGGGGATGAGCGCCCCGGTGCCGATGTCAATCTGGATCAGGAGGTCATTCCCGTCCCTGCGAACACTGCCGTATAAAATACCGGTTTCGGGATGAAAGGTTAAACCATCGATATCATTGATCTGGCTGCTGCCTTTTGCCGCGGAAAATGATTGTAACCCCAGTTTCCCGTATCCAGAGCCTATTGGTCTGGGGGCGGGAGTAAACTTTCCCGTCCTCTGATCGAGTATACCGAGCTGGTTGTAATTAACGGCATAGAGATCTTGAGTGTTGTAGTCGTACGCGATAGACTCAATCCCCCCGGTGCCGGTTGAGGAGCCAATATTTGTTTCATTGGTGGCCGGGTCGAAGTCTCCGGTATCAACTCTCGTAAGCAGATTACCGCCTTCGTCCTCGAATCCTTCCTGGGCCACAACAAAGCACTGACATCCAGGGGTGGCGGTCGGCTTAGGCGTGGGGGCAACAGTGGGAGTAGCAGTGGGCGTCGATGTAGGCTCCGGAGAAGGAGTCCCAGTAGGCGAAGGAGACGGTGTAGAAGTTGGTGCAGCCGAGGGCGTTGGAGTAACACTTGGTGTGGACGTCGGTGTCACTGAAGGCGTGGGCGAAGGCTGCTGACAGGGTTGCTCGCGGGAACACAGCGCCATTATGATTAGAGAGCAGTCTCCGGTACTGATTCCCCGGAGGGGGTCGGAGGTGGCGTGCCTCAGATAGCCGGTGTGAGTCTGGGGCGACCAGTCATCACTCAGGCCGTAGAGTTCGCCCGAACCACTGTCGTTATCGGAGTGAAGATAACGATTGATCTTCTCGGTGACCGGTATCCCATCAATCGTGATGTCATGGAGCGCGTAGCCGGAACCTCCGCCCAAACAGCAAACCCGATTAGCGAAACTGGCGGCGACGAATATATCGCTGTACCCGCCTAACGGCCCGTTGACACCAGTGAGGTCCAGGTCAACCCGGCTCGGAGCAATATTTACCAGATTGATGGAGGTTGTCCCGGTCGAAGCCGAGAAAGTTGCCTCCGCCGCGGGGATGGCGTAGCCGCTTCCCATGTCGTCAACGAGAGCAATGGCCAGGAGGGTGGCGTTTAATGTTGTGATCGGACGGGAGGCGATACTTGTGGCGTGACGCATTGTAATAGTATAGGTGCCGGGAGGCAATATGTCCGAGAGACCGCTTAAAGAGATAGCGCCGATATCTTCTTCATCACTCAGATAACGGGGAATTTCCATCCCCACGGGCATATTGTTTATCTGAAGCTCCCAGATGCCGTAATATGATCCTGGGTCGGAGAGGGGGCAATCCTGACCACAGTTGTTGATAGCGGCGGTGACCAAGATACGGCCGTAACATTCCAGGTCGACTGTGGTACTTAAACCCTCGACGGGTTCCAGGGAAGTGCTGGAGGTGGCCGTGCCCGGAGCAGGGAGCGTATCAATCCCGAAGTCGAAACTAGCACTGCCGTCACTGGTAATAAGGGGGATGGCCACCAAACTGATGTTTGAGGCCCGGAGTTGCTGATTGGCATCGCTGGTGGCCTGGCGGAGGCGGATGGTATGTTCACCGGCCGCGAGATCTTCGAAGATAGTGACAAGCCCGATCGCGCCCTGATCGAATATGTCGCTTATGTAACGTTCGATATACTGACTGGTAGAGCCGTAGTCCATCTGCAGGTCATAGGTGCCGATGAGATCGCCGGTTTCTTGCTTGCCCGAGGCATTAAACGAACTGAAGACGACGATCGCGCTATAGTCAAGCGGAAGGTTGACTTTGACTTCACAACCGGTATCGGTCAGCGAGGTAAAGGTGGTAGTAGCACTCTCGAGAGAAGCCCTGACCGAATCGAGACAGAACTTGCTCGGTGTCGGCGTAGAAAACGGAGTAGGCGTTGGTGTGACAATAGGTGAAGGCGTCGGGGTTACAGAGGGCGTGGGTGTAACGCTTGGTGTCGTTGTGACCGAGGGCGTGGGAGTAATGGATGGCGAAGGAGTAACACTGGGAGTGGGTGTCATTGTTATGCTCGGCGTGGGTGTAACGCTCGGTGTCGGCGTGACCGAGGGCGTGGGGGTAACGCTCGGTGTTGGTGTGACCGAGGGCGTGGGGGTAACGCTCGGTGTCGGCGTGACCGAGGGCGTGGGGGTAACGCTCGGTGTTGGTGTGACCGAGGGCGTGGGAGTAACGCTCGGTGTCGGTGTGACCGAGGGCGTGGGAGTAACGCTCGGTGTCGGTGTGACCGAGGGCGTGGGAGTAACGCTCGGTGTCGGTGTGACCGAGGGCGTGGGGGTAACGCTCGGTGTTGGTGTGACCGAGGGCGTGGGAGTTACGCTCGGTGTTGGTGTGACCGAGGGCGTGGGAGTAACGCTTGCTGTCGGCGTGACCGAGGGTGTTGGAGTCGCGCTAGGAGTTGGTGTGGCGCTGGGGGGAGGCGTAGGAGGCGCCGATGGAGTTGGTGTGGGAGTTGGACAGAGAACTAAATCCGCGTAGGTCTCGGGAAAAGGCAATTCCTGGGTATTATCCTCATAATCAATATAAGTCACACTTGAGTCTGGATAAATATCAACTAACTGGCCAAAACAAAGGGGATCTACGTTTACGACAAAGGTGATGTTAATCTCATCACCGATGCTCATCAACCCCAGTTCCCAGGTGAGGGTTTGGCCGCTCACGCTGCTGGGCGATGGGTTGGCTGAGTCCGGTACATAGTGGACGCAGTCCGGAAGGATATCCGTGACTACCACGTCCCGGACGGCAATATTGGTGATGCTATAGCCAATGGTTTCAAATATTTCCTCCAGGTCGCCGGGGTCAGGTGTTTCGTAGTACATACCGGGACCTGAGGCCATTTGCTGCAATGTGTCTTCGGCCAGTGGAATACACTCAGGGTGTCTCTGCCCGCTGAGGTTCTCCAAAAAGATGGTGAAGATGGTCGTTCCCGCGCCTTTGGCTGTATTGGCCTGGTTTACGGCGTCCTGGGTGCAAAGGGTAGGCGTAGTAGGCCAGATGGCACACCAGTCACCCCCGTGACTTCGGTTGGCCACCCCGTCCGAGAGCAGAATTATCACCTGAACGGCATCGCCGCGGCCATTCGTGTTTAGTTCCGCTTGAGCATCATAAGCACCATCCCCGATGTTGGTGTAGCCTCCGGCGGAGAGACTGTCAATGGAGCTTTTGACTGCGCTGAAATTGGTGGTCAAAGAGTGGTCAAGACTGGCCGATGTGGAATAGGAAACCAGGCCGACCGTATCGTAGGCCGGATCTAGGTAATCAATAAATAACTTGGCTGCAATCTTTGCGTTGGCAAGCGGTGTGCCACTCATACTTCCCGAGCGGTCCAGTACCAGCATTACGTCCAACTTCTTTCGATCTTGCACGGGATCGCCCAGCGCTTTGATGATAAGGGTTATCAGTGTAGTTTCACAAATGTCGCCCGGACTGGCTAATTTATCAACCTCCAGATGGGGTGGTGAACCTGCCGGCGTTGGGATCGGTGTCGGTGTGCCGGGAGGGCAAAGCTTACCGGACTTACTCTCATCGAAATCGGGGGCGGAGAAGAGCCAGGGATCCGTCGCTTGTTCCTTAAATATGATTCCCTCTTCAACATCCTCCTCACCGGAAGCCTCCGATTGAGCAATGCCGGCTAGCGTCGTAACTGCCACTATCAGAATCAGGGATGGCGTTATACGCTTGATATTTTTGCGTATTCCCGATAGAAATAAACGCACTATTTTCATAGCTTCTCCTTTATTACCTCCCTGACCGAAGGTAGCAATCACTACTATCTATATTCATTTTGTGGATTGTGACTGAGTTATTAAGGCTATTTTGTATTTCCTTGACGGCAATCGGATATTCACCAGTTTTTTGTCCGACAGGCTTCCCTTTCATTCAACCCCTCTAAAATCGGAGGAAGCTTTTCCAAAATAGAACTCTTGGGAACAAACGGGAAACCCAGACTTTTTGCTTCGCGCCGGTAGTTGATATTATCAAACAGCGTAATAAAAATTACCCCCGTCCCGGGAAACCGGCTTGTTAGAATCCGGGCCAATTCAAAACCCCCCATCTCCAGCAACTGGATATCCAAAATTATGAGATTAGGTAGATGTTCTTCCACCTCCCTCAGGCCTTCCTTCTCGGAGCCCGCCTCGCTCACCACCTGGACATAATCAAACTGAAGCAGCATCTTCTTCAAGAAATCTCGGAAGGTCCGATTATCATCTACAATAATGGTGCGCAGAGTTTTCATAATTCTATGTAAAACCTTACACTTGTTGGGGAAGAAGTAAATTCCCCTGAGGGGGGTATTTTAAGGGAAACAAGGGGGGTATTTTGCTGAATTAGGGCAAAAAAAGCCCCCGACAGTATGTCGAGGGCTGATTATTTTAAAATCTAAAAGTTTTTCTGTCCTTATTATTCAGGCAGGGGACCCAGGTAATGCCGAAGGGCGAATTTTATCAGGTCGGAGTGTTGGTGGAGGTGAAGTTTCGTCATTATATTTCTCCGGTGGGCTTTGACCGTCTCCGGACTAATATGCAGTTTATCCGCAATTTGCCCCCGGCCGGCACCGGCGGCAATCAAGCTTAAAACCTGTCTCTCCCGGGCGGAGATATCTTCCAATTCACTCCTGATCTTTCCTGGTTTCGGCGCGATGAGCTCGTCCGCCACAATACCGTGAAGTTCGGGGCTGATATACCGCTTTCCCGCCGCAATTCTTTCTATCGCGTCCACCAGCTCTTCCAGGGATCCATCCTTGAGAAGATAACCCGCTACTCTCCGACGAATGGCCAAGATAACGAAGCGCTTATCCCGGTGCATGGAAATAATGAGGATTTTTACGTCCGGCAGGAACTGGCGGATTTGGGAGACGGCTTCCAGTCCGTGCAAGCCCGGCATCCCGATATCCATGATTATCATATCCGGTTTGTGTCGCCGGGCTTGCTCTATCGTTTCCAGCCCGTCCCCCGCTTCGGCGATAACCGTGTGGGGCGTATATTTCTTAATGACGGTTGCCAGACCCGCTCTGACCAGCGCGTGGTCATCAGCCAACAAGATTTTCTTCGGTATCATTTTCATGTGGTTATAATAATTTTACCACAAAATATAATCGAATTAACCCGGATTACTCGCAAAAATAGAAAATATTTATAAATAATCCGAGTTAAGATATATTTCAGCTTCCAAGAGTGTTCCCTCACCCGGAGCGGAGATGATTTTAAATTTGCCGCCCACTAAATCAACCCTTTCCCGCATTCCCAGGACTCCCAGTCCCTGGGACTTGCTCAAACCGGCAATCTCAAAACCTTTCCCGTTATCATTGATTCTCAGCAACACCCTGTCGGCTTTCCTGGTTAGGCTTATTTTTACTCTGGTGGCTCCCGAGTGTTTTAAAACATTAGTCAACGCTTCCTGAACCACTCGGTAAAGCACGATTTCCTTTTGAGGTTCAAGTCTGTCTTTTAAACCTTTCGTCTCAAATTCAAACTTTATCTCACTTCGCTTCGCCATGGAATCAATCTCGTACTCAATGGAGGAGATCAATCCCAATTCATCCAGAACTTCCGGCCGCAGCCGGGACGAAATTCTATGGAGATCCCGCATGGCCCTCTTAACCAGCTTTATTGTGTCCCGCAAATCCTTTTGAGCCAGTGTTTCGAGACCGATTTTGTCCCGGGCCAGCATCTCCAGGTTTAATTTAACGGTCATCAAGATCTGTCCGGTCTCGTCATGAAGCTCTCGGGCAATCCGCTTTCTTTCTTCTTCCTGAATCTTAATGAGAGTCTTTGCCAGCCTTTTAAGTTGATCAGCTTCCTCAGCCCGGTTGCGGGCGAGGGCGTAGCGTATGGAGCGCGCCAGCGCGTTACCGTTTACTTTGTCTTTAACCAGATAATCCTGGGCTCCTGCCTCTACCGCCCGGACCGCGATTGATTCATCGTTGAGGGCGGTCAGCACGACAATCGGCACCTGTTGCGCGCGCCTGCCCGCCCGGACAAACGTATCAAGTCCCTGGCTGTCCGGGAGGAAGAGATCCAGTAGAACCAGGTCGATGTCTCCTCCGGCCAGCCGCACAAGCCCGTTCTGAATCGTATCCGCGCATTTCAAATCAAAAGGAATATCTTTTGCTTCAGAGAGCATCTCGCGGATTAAACGGACATCTCCCGGGTTATCTTCGATCAGCAGGATTTTTATGCGCTTATCATTCATATCCACTAATCCTTTCCGGATTAATCTTGATACCTTTTCTTATATGTATCCGGATAAAATTTTTTCAGGCAATCTTTGCAGATACCATGAGAAAACATGGCGTTAGAATGTTTTTCGATATAAGCTTCAACTTCTTCCCAGTAGCCTTCGTCATTCCTTATTTTTTTGCAGTAAGAACAGATTGGTAGTAACCGCCGCAGGGTATTGATCTTGCCCAGAGCATCCCGGAGTTCACGGATCAATTTTCCCCGCTCGAGAGCGTATCTCAAGGCCCGCGTCAGCAAGTAACTGTTTACCCGCCCCTTGATTAAATAGTCTTGGGCTCCTCCCTGTACCGCCTTGACGGCTATAGTCTCATCGTCGAGGGCGGTCAGCACGACAATCGGCACTCCCGGTATTCGGGCATGCGTTTTAATAAAGGTGTCAAGCCCGCAGCTGTCCGGCAGCCGGAGATCAAGCAGGACCAGATCAATCCCCCCTTGAGCGAGGCGAACCAATCCCTCCTGAAGCTGCTCGGCAACTTCCAGGCTGAACATAGCCGTTCCGTTCTCGGCCAGCATCTCCCGGACCAGGCGGACATCTCCCGGGTTATCTTCGATCAGTAGAATCTCGATGGGTTTCATGTTTACAGGTTTTTGTTTTCCTCGATCGGAATTGTGAAATAAAATGTCGATCCTTTTCCGGTCTCCGACTCTACCCAGATGCGGCCACCGAAACGCTCCACTATCTTTTTACAAACAGCCAGACCAATCCCGGTGCCGGGATATTTGTTTCTCCCATGAAGACGCTGGAATATCTGGAAAATTCGTTCAGCATGCCGCGGGTCAACGCCGATCCCGTTGTCCCGCACCGAGAAGACCCAATCGCTCCCTTTTTTTTCAGCCTTAATATGAATACCCGGTAATTTTTTGCCGCGGAACTTGACGGCGTTACCGATCAGATTCTGAAACAACTCGATAAGCAGTGAATCATTCGCCATGACCGTCGGAAGCGGGTCGCGGGTAACGATAACGCCGCTCTCCTGGATGGACGTCGCCAGGTTGGCAACGACCTGGTCAAGGATATCTTCACAGTCGATTGGTCTTAAAGGTTTGGACTGCTTGCCTATCCGGGAATACAGTAGCACTTTATTGATCATTTTCTGCATCCGGGTTGCGCCGTCCACGGCAAACGCGATGAACTCATCCGCGTCTTTATCCAGCCGGTTCTTGTAGCGCCGCTCTATTAACTGGAGATAGCTCGCCACCATGCGCAAAGGTTCCTGTAGATCGTGTGAGGCTACATAGGCGAACTCTTCCAGTTCGGCATTGGAACGCTCCAATTCGGCCAGAGTTTGCTTCAGTTCTTCCTCCATCCGTTTGCGCTCGGTGATGTCTTTAGTAACGTGAACGAAGGCTACAAACTCGCCTTCCTCATTAAGTATAGGCGATCCGGATACCTCCAGATAAATTCCCAGGCGAGGCTCAAAAAATTCCGCCACAACTGGTTTTTTAGTCTCCAGCATTTGTTTCATCGGACATTCTGGCCAAGGCTTCTTCGTCCCATGGACCACTTCATAGCAAGCTTTTCCAATAAACTCTTCTGGTTCTGTTCCAAAGGCATTAGCAAAAGCCTTATTAACTCTCAATAACTTGCCGTCCTTATCATGAATCGAAACCATATCTGTAATGGAGGCAAAAGTTGTCTTCCATTCTTGGGCCGCCCTTCTTATCTCTTCCTCCTCCTGCTTGTGCTCGGTGATGTCCCTGTCGATGCCTCTGTAACCTACAAATTCGCCGCTGTCGTCAAAGATGGGCACGCCGCTCGTTTCGAGCACGACCCGCCGTCCATCCTTGTGCAGGTTCGTGTTCTCCAGTGCCTGGAAGGACTTCCGCGACTCAATGAAAGCTCGGAACAGTTCGGTTAGGCGCTCTGCCTCTTCCGCCGGCATGAGATCGAATGGTGTCTTGCCTATGACTTCTTCGGGGACACATCCCAGCAGAGCCTCGACTTTCGGACTGGCATAGGTGTAGACGCCGTTTCGGTCTACTTCCCATATCCAATCGCTGGTAGTCTCAACCAGAGAGCGAAATCGCTTTCTGCTCTCCCGCAGTTCTCCTTCTGTCTTTTTCCTATGGGCAACCTCTTCTGTTAGTTTGTCTATCCCTGTGGTTGTCCTATTTAAATTCCTGGTCATCTTATCAAATGCCCGGGCAAGCTGGCCGATTTCATCTTTTGCTTTCATGCCCATTTTGTAGTCCAGATTGCCCCCTCCGACTATCTCTGTACCTTCGTGCAGAGTTTTAATCGGTCTTGTTACTGACCTTGTTATGGCGATTGCAATAGCGGCAGCTAAAAGCACAATAACCAAAACCGATAATAAAAGAATTCGCATATCCTGAATATACGTTCCATGAACCGCTTCCTCTGCTTCCGCCAGCTCCTCCAGATGAACCGCTTTGTGTTCTCTGAGCTGTTTAACTAACGCGTCCATTGCCGGATGCAGCTCTCTGTCTTCTTTTTCCAGCAGTTCATCAATGCCCACCCCCTGTTTTTTTAGTTTACTAATCTCCATAACTGCTGAACTGAATATCCCTATTTTCTCCAGTAATTCTTGTGCTGATTTATTCTCTCGCTGCCCAATATGCCTTTCGTGTTTTAAATGCTCTTTCCCATCTTTCTCGAGTAATTCCAGGCCGACTCTCACCGCCTTTTCCTCTTCTTCCGTTCCTGATACCATATAATCTTGAAGATCATCTGTTATCTGGTTAACTGTTCCCTCCATACCCATCATCTTGATTGTACCGGGTATAATATCCTCTTTTAACAGCTCAAACTCCTGGTATATATCCCGATAGGCATTCCAGGCGAAAAGTCCGATTATCAATATAAACAGGATAATAACCGAAAATCCCGCCGTTAATTTTATGCTTAGCTTCATTTTTTAATTATAATTTTGGTTCCACAAAAATCTTATTATTGAAATCCATTGAAACATGGATATAATTATAAAGTATAACTCCCATTTCTTTTCTTTCTTGTCTTTGCTTTTCATTGTTACTTAATCAATACATCTCCGGGCCGAACCCGCAAACCTTTATCGACCGGTACCGGATGACCGAAATATCTCCAGACCACGGCGTACGACACGCAGACAGTAACCTACTGACTTACTGTTGTTGGCCATGCTGCCGGTATTCGGCCCGACCATCCAGGCACTTGTGGAATAGAAATCACAGGTAGTAAAACTCCAACGACATTTGGAAAATAAACGGGGTCTAAAGAGGGATAACTTATCCCAAAGTTATGGATCGATACCAGTTCCCGTATATTCGGTAATCTCCAGTCGCTGGGCTTGGGGAGATCTCCCGTAGTGCCGAAATAAAAGCGGCTCACGCCTCTCACCGCCCACAATCCGGAACTATCCCGGAAGATGGCTATGTCTCTCCCGTCCCGTCGCCGTTAAAGTCGGCAGCCAGGGATATCCCCACCAGAAACAGAAGCGGTAATGCTATTACAGCCTGCACTTTCTTCATAACGCACCTCCTTAAGTTGAAGTTTTACTATTTTCTTCTCCAGGACAATCCCTGATACTCCCCGACGCTTGTTGTCAGGGTGATTCAGTGCATTAGCTAACATCAGCGCAAGCTTTTCCCAAGACCTCCATCACTTTATGTGACAAGTACATACGCTACGCTATTATAATAAAATATCACGAAATCGACCGCGGGTCAAGAAAAATCATCTGGAGCGTTGAAGGATGCAGAAATTATTTTATCTTGTCTCATAAAAAGTTTGTAAGATATTTTCTGATTTGATTTCTTGTTTTTCTGAAAGCCGCGATCTCTTCTTCTTCGGGTCCCCCGGCCGCCGCCGGATCTTCTAAATTCCAATGGATATTTTCATATTCTCCGGGGAAAAGGGGGTAGGCCTGGCGGGCCCGGTCGCAGACGGTGATGACATAATCAAACCTTACTCCTGAAAACTCGGTTATTGCTTTCGAATACTGCCCGGAAAAATCAATCCCGATCTCCTCCATTACCTTGATAGCCATGGGATGCACTTCTGTCGGTTCGATCCCGGCACTGAAGACTTCGAACCCGTCCCCGGCCAGATGACGGAGCATACCCTCGGCCATCTGGCTCCAGCAGGTATTGTTGGTGCAGAAGAATGAAGGGCTTAGGGTCAAAGGGCTTAGGGTCAAACCTTGACTATTGACAGAAGGGAAGATGAGCCGCTCTCCATGAAATCCGAAGAGAAAAGTCTGTTTACCTTTTTCTTTATTATTTGCGCATCGTGGTGTAAACTATCCACTTCTTATTAAGATAATGTGCGGTGTAGGTAAATCGGGTAGACTTGAGAAATATCTGGAACGTTGGAAGCGAATCCAGAATCAATTTAAGAAGGATAAAAAACTATTTCGACGAGTTAAACAAATCCGTCAATGAGCTATTAGTCAATAGTCAAGGTTTGACCCTGAGTCCTTCAAGGTTTGACCCTGAGTCCTTCACTGAGGGAGGAACTCCGGGAACCGCGAAACTACATGGCAATTTTGAAGGCGATTGCCATGGGGAGGAACAGGATAAGCGAGATCTGTAATGAAACCGGGATGAATAAGAGCTCCCTCCACAAGTATATATATATACTGGAAGATCTCCACCTGATTGAAAAAGAGGTTCCGGTTACCGAGAAAAATCCTTTAAAGTCAAGGAAAGGGATCTACCGGCTGAGGGACCAGTTCTTTCAATTCTGGTTTAAATATATTTTGCCGAACAAAGGTGAGATTGAAATCGGAGAGACGGGTTCCGTACTGAAGAAGATTCGGAAGAACTTCATCCATCTTGTCTCTCAAAATTATGAGTATGTTTCACGGGAAAGGCTCAGGGAGTTCAGCCGGCAGGTTTTCATCTTTGACAAGATCGGACGGTGGTGGAAGAAAGATGAGGAGATAGATATTGTCGCTCTCAATGAGGATGATAAAAAAATTCTTTTCGGGGAAGTTAAGTTGAACAATAAACCGGTGGGAACAAACATCTACGACAATTTACAGAGGAAATCCGACCAGGTGGAATGGCAGTGGGGGGACAGGAAGGAATATTATTGCCTTTTCTCAAAAAGCGGTTTTACGGATGCCATGATGCGACTGGCCCACCAGGACAATCTATTTCTTTTTCATAAGGACGTGCTGATTCATCCGGAAAAAGAAAAGGGGGTAGAAAAGGGGGTCGGACCAAACTAAGTTGTGGTATATCAATTGATTAGCTGAAATTTATAATTAATACGTGACAAAAATACTAGCAAACCCCGATAATATGCTTAGGAATGGGGAATTCTGTGCACAATTGTGCCACGTGGCACAATTTCGTGTAAAATTGGGGGTCCCCAATTTAAGGAGATGAGCTATGAAATTGTTGATGATTGATCGGGAAAAGATTAAGATTGAGGGATATAGACTCCGCTTCAAAAGCGGGAGGATGGATATCGAAGATATGGTCAATTCGATCAAAACCCATGGCCTGCTCTGCCCGATTGTCGTCTCGAAGGAGAATGGTTCATTTCAACTGATTGCCGGGGAGAGAAGACTTACCGCCATGGATCGGCTCGGCTGGAAGAAGATCCCCGCAGTCGATAAAGATAGCGAAGGGGGAGCGGATATTCTGATTATGGGGTTGGTGGAGAATATTGTCCGGCTTAATCTATCTCCTCTGGAGCGGGCGATGGCGATGCAGGAGATTATAGAGACCTATAAATATACCCAGGAGGAATTGGCGGATAAGCTGGGGGTGGACCGCTCCACCGCCGCCCATTTTCTCCGGATGATTCATACCCTGCATCCCGAGATATTGAAATACGTTCACGAGAGCAGCATCACCTTCGGCCATGCCAAGGTCCTGATGAGACTGAAAGATCAGGAGGCGCAGCTCAAGATAGCGAACCGGATTGTCGCGGACGACCTCACTATCTCCCAGACCGCTCTGCTGGTCGATCAGG
>Ga0207996_1001838_pt1 | contig 13892 bp, 14 predicted proteins | sample AntAceMetag02UKG_FD_184773 | JGI IMG/M metagenome (GOLD analysis project Ga0207996, IMG submission 184773) | Saline lake microbial communities from Ace Lake, Antarctica - Antarctic Ace Lake Metagenome 02UKG (SPAdes) (version 2) | ecosystem: Environmental > Aquatic > Non-marine Saline and... | reverse complement strand
AGTAGGATATGCCGTAAATAGAGGGGAAAAGATCGCTAAAGAGCATAAATACCAATTGCCATAGTAAGTTATTTACTTATTTATGGACGTCCCTGATTCCCTCACATTTTCCTTTATCTGCTGTCTCAACAAAAACAAATCAAGAAGAGACTTGACCGATCGATCAAAAGAATTCTCTCAAAAGCATATAAACAGTTACCAGAGATCTCAGACGAACTGCAAAAGCGAATCAAGATGGAGATCGAATCTTTTCTTCAGTCAATCGGGAGTTGATCATGGCAAGCGAATGGTCCCAGGACATTTATATAAGGGCATACAGGTTTGCGGCTGCGGCCCACTGGAACAGCAACAACAAACAGCTCGTTCCCGGTTCGGACATCCCGTACTTAATGCATTTCAGCATAGTTGCCATGGAGGTGATTGCGGCCCTGGAAAAAGAAGCCGGCCTGGACGGAAACCTCGCCGTCCAGTGCGCTCTGCTCCACGACACGATAGAAGACACAGAGACAACTTACGGTCAATTGGTCGAAAAATTCGGGCTTGAGGTTGCAGATGGCGTCCATGCGCTCACCAAGAATGAATCGGTCGGTGCAGACCTATCGAAATACAATCGAAAAAAACTCCAGATGGTAGACAGCCTTGAAAGGATAAAAAAACAACCCAAAGAGATCTGGATAGTGAAGATGGCTGACCGGATAACCAACCTTCAACCTCCTCCGAAGCATTGGCAACAGGACAAGATAAGCAGATACCGTGAAGAGGCTTCTGAAATACACCGATACCTCAAAGGCGGCAGCCGTTACCTTTCGGATAGGCTTGAAGAAAAAATTGACCATTATCCTTGATAGTCGACCATGGTAAGGTTTGGGCTCTGAAAACGAAAATAAATAATCAGTAAAAAAGGAGGATACCGATGCCGGCAAATGTGGGAGAGATGTTTTATTGCGGAGGGCTGGGGGCCGGAGCTTGAATAGTGAATAATAATTGGTAAGAATCAGCTTTATTTAAAAGTGGTTTTTATGGTCAGTCCGTGACGAAAGAAAAGGCAAATTGCGATAGCTGTCGGGTTTGCCGGTTATCGGTATTTCACCGTCTGCTGCAGAGAATAGCTATGTGTTTGGAGGCATGGTTTATGAACTGCAAAATTTGGGGTTTCGATTAGCGCATTAAGTGACATCTGTTTACGCAGAGTGTTGAGTTTAAAGAATCCTCATCGTTTTAATGGCCTTTTTTTGAACGCCCGGGGCAGTACTGAGTTCCCTGTACAAATTCTTTGCCTTCTGATGAATCGGAGAGATTTTTAAACCTTTAATGTTGGCTGTGCGGGGAAAAAAGGCATCCAGGACCTGTCGGGCGGCTTTCAGTTGGCCGGCCATCCGGCAAACTATATATTCACGTTTTCAACGATTCATGCTATGTTCGAACGATCTATGAAATTCTTAATAGGAGGTCATGTGAAAAATAGAAAATTTATTGTTTTGATCCTGGTTGTTCTGGCGGTTGTCGTGCTGGCCGCGTGCGGAGGTAAGTATTCGGATGCAATAGAGGTTATGGAAAAGCAGACCGATGCCATGGAAGCCTATTGCGATCGTCTTGATAAGGCGGATAACGCGGAAGAGGTCGCCTCAGCCATGAACAAATTCGGTGCCGACATGAAAAAGCTGGCGCCCAAAATGGCAGAGTTCCATGAAAAATACCCGGATCTGTACAAGGATGGCACGAAGATGCCCGATGAATTTGCCCAGATCCAAAAACGCTCCGAGGAGGTTACCACCAGAATGACGGCAACTTTGATGAAAATGGTGCGCTATCTGATGGACCCCAAAGTCCAGCAGGCGATGATGAACATGAATGCCGCCATGATGAAAATGGGTGAATAGCACCACGTTATAAAGCGTATTAAAAAGCCCGAATACAGTGAGTATGCGCCCTTTTACGCGCCTTGAAGACGAACCAAAATCCTTCTCAATCTTTGGGGAATTTGTTTCGGCCACGACCCTTATGTTGCGAGTTTAGTTAATGCCTGAACGAAAATCCCGAAAATTATTCGCTCCATGCAGGACTGGGTTTGCTAACATATTGAAGTTATTCCTTTTGTCAATTCAACATTTAAAATTGTGTCTGAACGGACTTTTCGTTCAGACAATTATTACCACCTACGGGTATCCGCTTTTTGAGGTTGACGATGACCGGATTGCTAAATAAATTTTTAACCGCCTTAAAGAACCGCCGCGTCTCGGAAGAGGTGAAATCTTTCAAGGAGAGTCAGAAAAATGAAGCGGCGTTTGACACTATAGATCGAGGAATCTGTTCAGTTCCGATTAACCAGATTGTGGGAAGTGTCGGGCGATACCATGATTTTGACGGCAAATTTCGGTTAAAGCAACACATCCCTTCAGACAGGCTTCAGAATATTAGAAAGGCTATGCGGGAAGGTAAACCTCTGCAGCGTGTTCAGTTATTTAAGATCAAGGACGAATACTATGTTTTAGATGGGAATCATCGCGTTTCAGCGGCAAAGGAATTCGGATACCGGCACATCGACGCTACTATTGTCGAATTTATCCCATCAAAGAATACCCTTGAAAATATACTATATCGCGAAAAGTCGGAATTTAGTGATAAGACAGGGCTGCCTTACTCAATAGAGCTGACCGAAGTGGGACAATATGCCCATCTGATTAAGCAGATCTTACAACATCAGGACTTCTTGAAAAAAACGGCGGGTGATTCTGTTTCATTCAAAAGCGCCACTGTGGACTGGTATGAAACGATATATTGCCCTTTAATTGCAATCATCGAAAAGACGCGACTTATGGAGTCTTTTCCGAACCGGAAAATTGCAGACCTTTATACATATATTACTTTTCATCACTGGGAAAGGAGATCGGTACGAAAATACCGGAGCGGGATTAATCAACTCATTCCTGAAAACATGGAGGATTTTCGAAAAAAAATGTCAAATAAAAAAGAATTTGAATACCCTGAGATGCGGCGGGAGATAACCGTGTTTATCCTGATAAATGTTTCAAGCAGAAAAGGGAATCAAATCATCGAAAAACTATACGCACTTGAGGAAATCAGAGAGGTACATATTGTTCATGGTAATGTGGATATCCTTGCAAAAATTGTTTTGACACGGGATCTTATCTCTTCGGATGCGGAGACTATTCTGAATTTTGTCAATAATAAGGTGGGGCAAATCACAGGGATAGTAAGCACTCAGACCCTGATTCCCGGTTTCTCGAAGGTGAAAGCAAATCAAACTGAAGGAAGGTCATAAATTATATCGATTTGAACGTAAGATGCAAATCCGGCGAATTCCGGGCTGATATGCATCCGATTTTTCATACTGATGACGTTGTAAAAAGTTAGAAAAACACCCTATCCCCCTGTCAACCTATCTTTCTATCTATAGAAAAAAATCAAGAAAATTATTTTCAATCAAAAAAAATGCTTGACAATATTTTTCGAATAACTATATGCTATGTGTAAAATTTTTTTATATAGAAACTCTTTTTATATGGAGCCATTACCTTAAATGCCTGAAAAATCCCTTGATTCATTAGACAAAAAACTTGTCCGCCTGTTGACTGAAGATGGCCGGATTCCCGTGGGAGACCTATCAGTGCGGTTGGGTGTCACTGCGCCAACCGTTCGCTCACGAATCAGGAACCTTGAAAAAGCGGGTAAGCTGAAAATAACCGGACTTATCAATACCTTCAAACATAAAGATTTGATCACTGCCTTGATCGGATTGGATATTCTATCATACGGTAAGCTTGACGAAATACTGGAAAAACTGGCAAATCTCGACTACGTCACCTGGGCGGCCGTGGTAACAGGACGTTACGATGTGATTGCCGAGGTGGTTGTCAATGGCGGCGTGGAAGACCTGTATCGACTCACAACTGAGATTATTCCCCAGGTGGGCAATGTCGCCCAGACCGAGACGTTCGTCATCATGAAATCGAAACAAAAATGGGTTTGCTTGCCAGAGGGGTTTCAGGACTGGTGAAGGTTATAAAAAAGACAACGACTGGGAGAAAAAGATGAAGGTTGCTGTGCTGGGTGGTATGGGGTTGCAGGGAAAGGCCGCTCTGGCTGATCTGGCCCGGAGCAAGGACGTCACAGAAATTATTTGTGCTGATCTTGAACCGGATGCACTGGGAAAGATGGCTGACTTCCTCGATGTGGGCAGGATAACCCCGGTTAAGATCGATGCCTCGTCAAAGGATTCCCTGGTGTCTGTGCTCAGGCGGAATGTGGACGTGGCCATAGATCTGCTTCCCTTCCCTCTGATGCCAAACGCATTCGATGCGGCCATCGAAGCCGGTGTCGCTCTGGTTAGCACCAACTATGCCAATACGATCCGACACCTCCACGAGCGTGCCGTGGAGGTCGGTGTTTCACTTATGCCGGAATGCGGCCTGGACCCGGGAATTGACCTGATCATCTGCGGTCATTGTGTCACGCAGTTTGATGAAGTTTACGTGCTTAACTCCTATTGCGGTGGATTCCCCGAGACCAGGGCCTGCGATAACCCGCTTAACTACAAAGTGACCTGGAACTGGGATATGGTCCTGGGCACCCAGAATCGGGAGTCGGTTTTTATCAAAGACGGCCGCCGATTGACAGTCCCGGCCTCTGACCAGCATGAAAACGCAATGATCCACCAGATAGATTTTCCGGGTCTGGGCAAACTTGAGGCCGTCCCAAACGGCGATGCTGTTTTCTACACTGATCTCCTGGGCATTACCGACACCATTCAGGAGACCAGACGCTACGCCCTGCGGTGGCCGGGATGGTGTGCATTCTGGGCGCCCCTGAAGAAATTTGGCTTCCTTTCGGATGCTCCGGTTGATGGTTTGGATTGCAAAGTGAGCCCCCGTCAATTCCTTGTAAACCTCATGGAGCCCCAGCTCCAATACGGGGACGATGAGAAAGATATAGTGGTCATGCACAACGTCTTTAAAGGCGTTAAAGACGGGCGGAAAAAGTCCATTGTTACTAACCTGATAATTGAAAGGGACCTTGAGACGGGTCTGTTTGCCATGAACCAGGGCGTTGGCTATCCTGTCAGCATCGTTGCGCGTATGATGGCAAATCAGGAAATCGAAAAAAAAGGGCTTTTATCTCCAGCCACTGATATCCCTTATGACTCATTCATGGAACAGTTGGGCCTGCGCGGTATTACAATCGATGTAAAGGAAGAAATTGGAGAGACAATATATTGTTGATTAGTGTTGTAAAAGATTATCGAAAGTATCCATTTTTGCGAAGGGCTATTCGTTATAATAATAAAGGAGAGGATTATGTTTGATTTAGAACTTGTAAAGAATGCTTTGATTGCAGGTGATGAATCGAAGCTGATAGTATTGGTTCAAAATGCGCTGGACCAGGGGAAGTTGCTGCCAATGAGATTCTGAATCAAGGTCTTGTAGCCGGGATGGATATTGTCGGCGAGAAGATGGAAACTGGGGACATGTTCATCCCTGAGGTGTTGAGGTCTGCAAAGGTTATGGGTGTTGCTGTAGAAATCTTAAAGCCCCTTTTAGGCGCTGATGACATAACCGGTAAAGGTAAAGTTGTCATCGGAACTGTGAAAGGTGATCTGCATGACATCGGAAAAAACCTCGTTTCTATGATGATAGAAAGTGCCGGCTTCGAGGTCTCTGACCTGGGGGCTGATGTTCCTCCAAAAAGATTTGTGGAAGAAATCAATAATAGAAAAAATGTCGATATACTTTGTCTTTCGGCACTTCTGACTACAACCATGCATATGATGAAAAAAACTATCGATGTGTTGGCTGAAAACGGTTTAAAGGACCATGTGAAAATCATGGTGGGTGGCGCGCCGGTCACCCAGAAATTTGCAGACGAAATCGGCGCTGACGGTTATGCACCAGACGCGGGTTCAGCAGTCAAATTAGTTAAAACGTTACTACAATAAAATTTATGACCATTGTTCGCCGCACGGTTTTGGGGGGAAATAATCGGGAATAATGTTATTGAATTAAGGAGATGAGGCCAAGATGACTAAAGAACAGATAAACAATTTATCTTTTGAAATAAAGAGGCCTCGGATTCAACTTCTAACTTTAGATCAAATATCTCAAATTCACTCAGCCTCATTAGAAGTATTGGAAAAAACCGGAGTTGATGTTCTTTTACCTGAAGCAGTAAATCTGCTTAGAGAAGGCGGCGCGGATGTTACAAGTGAAAGCAGAGTAAGAATTCCCTCTCATATGGTCGAAGAAGCTCTCCGTCTTGCGCCCCGAAGTATCACCATAAGTGATCGGAATGGTAAACCAGCGATGTTTCTTGAGGATAATAACAGTTATTATGGAACAGGAACGGACTCTCCGTTTGTAATAGATTCACATTCAGGTGAAAGGAGACCTTCAAAGGGTAATGATGTAAACAAAGCTGCTTTAATCTGTGATTATTTGCCAAATATAGATTTTATCGGATGTATGGGTGGTATGTCTATGAACGAGGTTGATCCTTTACTCTCTGACCGTCATAATTTTGCACGAATGGTTTATAGCACGACCAAACCAATTATGTTTACGTCGTGGAGTTTGGCTGGATTGTCAGATATCTATGATATGGCAGTGGCAGTCAGGGGTGGTGCCGAAAACTTTCGCAGAAGTCCCTTTATGTTGCAATATGCTGAGCCTATTACTCCCTTACAACATCCTCCAGAGTCTCTCGAAAAATTGCTTTTCTGTGCTGAAAAAGGTATTCCTTTGATTTATACCAGTTCTCCCTCAATGGGATCAACGGCACCAGTAACCCTGGCAGGGGCAACTATTCTTTCTAATGCAGAGTTCTTAAGTGGTTTAGTAATTGCTCAGATTAAACATGAAGGAGCTCCAATCATTTATGGAGGAGCAAGTAGTCCTATGGATATGCGTAGTGGCAAATATATTTATATCGCGCCAGAGGCCAAGCTCAGCCACATTGCTTTGAAGGAAATTGCTTCTTTCTACGGACTTCCCAATTTTAGCACCGGAGGATGTACTGATTCAAAGGTTTTTGATCAGCAAGCAGCCATAGAGGCAAGCCAATCTATACTTCTAACCGGCTTAACTGGAAGCAGTTTAATCCATGATGTTGGATATATGGAATCAGGCTTTACCGCTTGTTTGGAGTTGATAGTTATGGCAGACGAAATTATTGATGAAGTAAAACATTTTCTTAAAGGTATGGCTGTCAATAAGGAGACGTTAGCTTTAGGGATCATAGACAAGGAAGGACCGGGAGGGACCTTTTTGCAAGTGGAACATACCTTAAAGCATTTTAAGGAAATTTGGTACCCTAAAATAATAAACCGAGATACTCATGACAAATGGGTTAGAGATGGGTCAAGAAGTTTAGGCGAAGTTCTTAATGAGAGAGTAAAATGGATTCTTGACAATCATAAGGCTGAACCCCTTCCAAATGAAGTTAAAGGAAAGATTGAAAAAATTTTAGAGGTAGCTGGGAAAAATCAAAGTTCCGCTCAATAAAAAAGCTGGTAGTTTTAGTTTTATACCCAAGTTTGTGTCAGATTGGCTGATATAGAGGAAGCAGTTCAGGCGATTTGGTCGGGTTGAGACTTAAAAGAAGAAGGGAATTGAACTTGTTTCGATTCGTTCATCATGGCACGGCTGGTGAATAGTGGAAAAGTAATTTGATTTTCCACCGCTGACGGATTGAAATTTCGAGACCTTTTGTCACAGGCTGGAGAATACGATTATGAAAAAATCTATATTTCCACTAATTTTTGCCCTGGTTATGGTAGGTTCAATTTGTATTTCCTACGCTGAACAGCCCGGAAAAACATTCACAAACACTCTGGGCATGGAGTTTGTGCTAATCCCTGCAGGCACCTTCATGATTGGAAGTCCTTCAAATGAACCGGGTCGGTATGCCATTGAAACGCAGCACAGGGTGAACCTGACAAATGGGTTTTACATGCAGACCACGGAAGTAACCCAGGGGCAGTGGAGGGCAGTGATGGGGAATAATCCGTCCGCAAATAAGGCCTGCGGAGATGACTGCCCTGTGGAGCAGGTTTCATGGGATGACGTGCAGGCATTCATCCGGAAACTCAACCAAAAGGAAGAAACCGACAAGTACCGGATTCCCACCGAGGCCGAGTGGGAATATGCGTGCCGGGCGGGGAGCACGACAGCATTTGCCAACGGAGGCATAAGGGCAACAAAGCTCAAATGCGGTTTTGATCCTAATCTGGATGTCATGGGTTGGTACTGTTATAACTCAGGTAATAAAACGCATCCGGTTGCCCGGAAAAATGCCAACGCCTGGGGCCTTTATGACATGTATGGCAATATCGCGGAGTGGTGTCGGGATTGGTTTGGAAACTATCCTGATGATCAGGTTACAGATCCGAACGGGCCATCTTCGGGATCGTACCGTGTGGTGCGTGGAGGCATCTGGTACAGCTTTGCTCGCGACTGCCGCTCTGCGAGTCGCTACGGGAGTCCGCCGCACTACAGGTTCTACTACCTCGGCTTTCGTATTGCCAAGACACCGTGAGTTTTAATTGAACTTAGAAATCCACGTCTTCCAGGCATGGATTTTTTACTTATATGTCAGGCAATCATGAATTATACCGCCGCAAAAGTGAAAAGAAAATTATATAAAAATACGCAAAATTAAAAAAACCTGTTGACAATATTTTTTGAAATAGATAAAGACAGATCAGACATTTTTCCTGTTAGAAAAAACAAGGACCCGTCCTGTAAAAAATTAAAACTCCCCGCCGCAAGCGGGCTGGGTATCAAGGCGGAATTACTATCTGATTTATATTGGTGGACACGTAGTTTCCCCCAAATCCCTCTTCCGCGTATTTTCCTTTACTGCAGGCGGATGGGGTAAAAAATCATAAAAAAAATTTTCAATTCCTCGGATGGAGAACTCATTTGCTTTCTGTAGAAGGATGATCACATGCCGGTGAACTGCGCCACTGATCGGTACTGTGGAGGAGGATGGGAGGTTCGATTCAAAGGGGTCAAATGTTACTCCAACCTTTTACATTAAAATAAATAAAGAAAGGAGACATTCGTCATGAAAAAATTGTTAATTAGCGTATTGGTGACTGTTTTTACACTCGGTCTGGTTGGGACAGCCTCCGCTGACACCATCGCGGAGATCATTAAACGGGGTGAACTTCGCGTGGCCTGCCAGACACAGGGGCCTCCGATGAGCTTTGTGGACAAGAACGGCGAACGGTCAGGGGCAGTTATCGAAATTGCCCGCCTTATGGCCAAGGAAATGGGCGTTAAGGTCAAATTCTTGAGTTACGACTGGGACGGTCTTATTCCGTCTCTTATGGCCAAAAAAGCGGACATACTGGCCGCTGATATGACCCCGACCCTCATGAGATCTCTAAAGGTCTCCTTTACCACTGGTTACTACGATGTATACGCGGCATTTTTTGCGAAAAAGGGAGCTAAGTATAAGTCTCTGGCCGATATCGATCAGCCGGGTGTGAGGGTGGCCGTTCTATTGGGCAGCACGGGCGAGACTGACGCAAAGAAACTCTTGAAAAAGGCGAAGATCAAATCTTACAAGGGCGGCGGTCCTATGCTTATCAACGCTGTCATGGGCGGCAAGGCCGACCTTGTCTTTAATGACGCCTGTTCGATCGTAGCACAGTTGGCTGACTTTCCGCCCGACAGCATGGAGGCCATACCCGGGAAATACTCGGAATTTCCAGTGAGCTTTTCAGTCCGACCCGAGGATGCGCATCTTTTGCGTTGGACCAATCTTTTCTTCTACTGGATTCGCTCGGACGGCCGCCTGCAGGCCATCAATGATTACTGGATTAATACCCTGGACTGGAGAAAGGACCACTGATACTCTTTGAAGCCTGGAATACCGAGGGGCGGAATCCTCGACAGCGCGGCATAGCCGCGTTGTCGAGGTTAAATTCGAATATGTGCCGGAAGGGGTTGAATTTAATCAGTTTAAAATTAGGTAGACGTAATGCTTGAATACTTTAATTTTCGAGTCATTGCACAGTATTTAGATCAGTACCTGATTGGTCTCTGGGCTACAGGGTGGATATCACTGGTCTCCCTTTTTCTGGCCTTGATACTGGGCACCATCGCATGTGTCATGCGGTTGTCCAAAAAACGCCTTATATCGGGCGTATCCGCCGTGTATATCGAATCCATTCGCTCAACGCCGCTCTTAACACAGCTCTATTTTTTTTACTTTGGCCTACCCTCTATAGGTATTAATATTAATGAGGTTCAAACCGGGATCCTGGCGCTGTCCTTGAACGCCGGTGCATATATTGCCGAGATCATCCGGGCCGGCATTTTATCCGTCCCTCGTGGACATATCGAAGCAGGCATCGCCTCGGGACTGAGTTTTATCCAGCGTCTCCGTTACATCATCCTGCCCCAGGCCCTGGGCGTGGTTACGCCTCCCCTTCTGGGTTCGGCCATTGTCTTGGTAAAAGACAGCTCCCTTCTGTCTCTCATCTCGGTCCTGGAGTTGACCAGGGCGGGCCAGATCTTGACATCGGAACGCTTTATGCCTGCAGAAGGATTTTTTACCACTGCGGCCTTCTACCTGGTTCTCTACGCCGGATTAAAAGCTTTTTCCAATTGGGCTCAGAAGAGGCTTATATTCAGGGAGGCTCATTAGTGTTCGTCCAGAAATGGTCTTTTTGCCCAATCTCATCGTTATGCGAAAAAAATAATCCTCGGAATATCAAATATATGCCTATAGTTATTTTTTTCGCATGACTTGATCTTGAACAAAAATCCTCATTTCTGGATGGACACTCATTAGTTAATTGTAAAATCTTTGCATTTTGTGGCAAAAAAAATAATTGGTATAGGGCACAGGACTAAGGGAATATGTTTCTTTTTTATTTAAAAAGCTTGATGGCTGTCTTTCCTTTGTTCCTAAAAGGGCTATGGGTGACGGCCGGTATCTCGGGTCTGAGTCTCATCGCCGCAACGATATTGGGCTTTATAGCCGGATTCGGCCGGACCAGCAGGATAAAGCTCTTACGATACGCCATCGGATTTTATGTGGATTTGGTGCGTGGAACTCCTTTTCTGGTTCAGATTTTCGTCATCTTCTTCATTTTGCCCGAATTCGGCATTAATTTGGAGCCATTTCCGGCCGCAATCATCGCACTGACCATAATGGGCGGCGCCTTTATCTGTGAGATCGTGGCCGCCGGCATTGATGCAGTGCCCAAAGGCCAACAAGAAGCGGCCAAGTCCACAGGCTTGAGTCGCTACCAGCAGATACGATATGTCATCCTGCCCCAGGCCATGCGTACTATCCTGCCCCCATTGGTCGGGCAGTATGTCCTTTTGGTCAAAGATTCATCGATCGTTTCGGTCATTGGCGTTATGGATTTGACGCGAGTTGGCTGGCTGACCGTCCAGCGAATTCCCGAAGGCATGCTGGTATTCGGCCTGGTCGGAATAATGTATTTTATCGTTTGCTTTCCGCTTATTCAACTGGCTGCACGGCTGGAAAAGCAAATGACCGTCGGGGAGTACAGACTGTAAACAATCTCGGCGACAAACCGGTTAAATTTAAAATGCGAAATTTTATAAGGCTACTATACCATGATCAATTTCACCAATGTCAATAAATGGTTCGGGGATCTTCATGTTCTAAGAGACATAAACATAGATGTCAAATCAGGTGAAGTGTTAGTCATCTGCGGCCCGAGCGGATCAGGGAAAAGCACTCTAATTCGCTGTATTAACCGACTGGAACCTATTCAAAAGGGCGACCTCATCGTCGATGGTATGAATGTCCATGACAGAAAAACCAATATGACTAAACTGCGGGCTGAGATCGGTTTTATATTCCAGCAATTCAATCTGTATCCACACATGACGGCCCTGGAAAATGTCATCCTTGCTCCCACCAAGGTGCGAAAAATGAAGAAGGATGAAGCCGACAAGCTGGGACGGGAAACACTAGAAAAAGTTGGCCTGGACGACAAAATTGATTCCTACCCGGCACAGCTCTCAGGTGGGCAGCAACAGCGTGTGGCCATTGCCCGCGGTCTATGCATGCGCCCCAAGATCATGCTGTTTGACGAACCTACATCTGCCCTGGATCCTGAAATGATCAATGAAGTGCTTGACGTTATGATCAACCTGGCCAAAGAGGGCATGACCATGATCGTGGTTACCCACGAAATGGGATTTGCCCGTGAAGTGGCAAAGCGCATACTCTTTATGGATGAGGGGCAAATAGTCGAAGTCGCACCGCCCGAAGAATTTTTCACCAAACCCAAACACAAACGAACCAAGCTTTTCCTGAGCAAGATTTTAACCCACTAAGCTTCGCAGTTTGAAAAGTTATAACGTCCTGAAATAATAGTATATATTTTCGTACTCAACCATTCAAATATTCAACTAAGTCTAAATTTCCAATAATGCATCATTCAATTATTCAGGGAACGGGTAAAATACAGACTGCCCCCTGGGCAAGGTTCTTTACAATCTCTCATTATATACGCCTCCTATTGATGTTTAAGGTCGCCTTCTATCATCTTTAGGAGGTTATTTTATATGTATCGAAAATTCTATAGCCTGAGGAATACCTTGAGTATTTCGAGGATAGCGCTGATGCTTCACTTCGTGTCACTAAAGTGCCAAAATTTGAGCCTGACGCAGAGATTGGGCAGATAAGTGCAGACTTCGAAAGGGGGCGTTTTGAAATTGGCTCTAACGATAATATTTTATATTTAACAAGATGCACGAATCAAACTATTAACTGCCCTTAAGAGCTCGGAATACAAAATTCGTTAGTGTGACAAAATCAAATACAGGACAGTCGGTTGCTTTTCTGATTGCGTCAGAGAAAGGTGGAAGATCTGTGCATTCCAGCACAAAGGCCCCAATATCCGATGTTTTTTTCATTGAGCATGCAATATCGACAACATCTTTTTCAACCATAGAAATATTTATATCTTCTTCAGGTGCGGAAAAAATTTTATTCCATTCAGTACAAGATTCCAAGCCCTCGATATGCAATAAAGTTTTATCATCTATTCCAACATTTTTAAGATGTCGTTCCGTGAGAGACGATTTTTTTGCAGTAATAACTCCGATTGTTTGATTCTTTTTCAACATCTTTTGTATCAAAGGAATCTGCATCAGGCTGGAGGTGAATACAGGTACCCTGACAGAATCTGCCAGTTCACTCTGAAAGAGAGCATTGAAACCGCAACTTGTTGTAATTGCCCTGATACCGCCTTCTTCCATGAGACGGGCTTCCCGGATCATAGCCCGAAGGGCACTCCGGCAGGGATTTTCTAAAATTGTATGAATATTGGCTCCTTTTACCCGGCAATACTTTACAGGGAACTTAAATGTTTTCGGATTCGTACTGTTTCCCGGCAATTCTTCAAGTTGTTCCAGACCGCGTGGACAGCCCTTTGCCTCCCAGCATAAAATGCCGATTAAAGGAGTTTCATAAAAAACATTTGAACCAGTTAATTTTATGTCTTTTGTCATACCGAATATTTTACAAATTTGAATTTTGAGGTATTAAAAAATCTTTTTATTACGATATTTTTGCTTTCCGCATTTTTTTTATTATGAATTATAAACGAAATACTGTCAAAAGGTTTTAGGATCGTTAAAAATGCTATGTATAAAGGAGGTAACAGCCCAATAAGTTGCGGTAGTAAAATTGATTTTTACTGTCCATTGGGGTTTCAAAAGGATCACGAAAAGTAGAAATAATAGATAAATAGATCGAGGCTATGCTGTACTCAAGATTTGCTGCCGGATCAGGTCAGATAATTTTGGAACTTTGTTGAGGCCACATATTCGATCATGAAGATATTGCCAAAACGATACACCGAGTTTACGGCAGGTTTTCTT
>Ga0207996_1001837_pt1 | contig 13895 bp, 11 predicted proteins | sample AntAceMetag02UKG_FD_184773 | JGI IMG/M metagenome (GOLD analysis project Ga0207996, IMG submission 184773) | Saline lake microbial communities from Ace Lake, Antarctica - Antarctic Ace Lake Metagenome 02UKG (SPAdes) (version 2) | ecosystem: Environmental > Aquatic > Non-marine Saline and... | reverse complement strand
TCCAATTAAACGAAGAAGAGGCGAGAAATACCGCCCGTCGAGCATACCAGGATAACCCCCTTTTAACTTCCTATGAGATTGGTCAGGCGATCGGACGATCCAGACGTACTGTAGACGACTATATCGCCGACCTTAAAGCCACCTTCCAATTAGATTTGGATCTCAAGATATTCCGAATGAATCGTATGGTAATTCCCCAAGAAAGAATCGCGAAGAGATTAGGTATAATACAAAGGACAGTGTCGAACCATTTAGAAAAAATGGCAGCGCTGCCAAATTTTCTAAATACCGATTTATCGAAGGGTTTCACTGTCCCACAAGTCGCTAAAAAGCATGGGTGGCCGGAGCCCCTTGTCTGGTCCATTGCGTTGGAAGACAAAGATGATCTTCAAAGATTTAAAGCACTTATGTGGGGCTTGTTGACATGGGATCATTGGTACTGGAATGTTTGTGACAAGCGTTTCGGTGATGACTGGCCGGGTCGAATCCCAGCCCAAATGATCGGACACATCCTTTATTATTTTTCAGATCAGAACGATCTGGTGTTTGATCCCATGGCAGGCGGTGGGGTGGTTGCTGACACCTGCCTGGCGTTAAACCGGAAATGTTGGAGCTTTGACATGGATGATCGGCCGGAAACACGACCGGAAATCGAGCCCTGTTTTTGGGATATAACCAATTTGAAATGGCCGATAAAAGGTAAAACCAAACCGGATCTGATTATTTTTGATCCGCCTTATTTTAAAAAGAAATCAAACAACTATGATCCCGATGCCATATCCGGACTATCAAAAGAGAAATATCTGAAATTTCTGGAAAACTTCTTTTCCCTGGCACACTTAAACGCCAAGAAGAGCACACAGATGGCATTTATCAATGCCGACTGGCGCGATTTCCAAAACACCCCTGCCAAAAATGAGACCCGGGAGAATTCGATTTTGATCAATGATTACCTGCGGATTTTAAATCAAAGCGGCTGGGAGGAAACCCATATCTTTCAGGCGCCACTCTCGTCAGAGCGGTTTAAGGCAAATGTCGTATCGGCCATGCAAAAGAAAAAAATAGTCGGTGTAACCAGCAGGTACGTTATCATGTCAAAGAAAAAATCAGGTCTTTGAACAAATCAAAAATCAAGGAGGTATGTTATGCGATTGATTGAACCCGCCCGCCTCGCCTGAAGGCGAAGCCGATGGCGGGCAGGTGGGAAGTGGCTGAAGACGGTTATGAAGAGCAAATTGTTATCCCGAAGGAAAAAAGAGAGATGGCTGCCGGCGAGGGGATTGGGACTGAAAACAAAGATCAGGTAGCAATGCAGATAACGAATTTGACAACGGGCGAATCTTTTATCGGACGACTTGCCATTACCGGCAACCGGCAACTGTACCTGCCGGTCGAAATACAAGAGATGCTGAAGGGATCAGAGAAAATCAGGGTCCAGATTTTGGGCGGGTGAGAAAAGGTAACAGAATACACCGATGTCCAATCAGCTTTGATCAATAACTTTTCAATTGTATTTGGCGGCGGCAAACGTTTATTTATTGTTCTTGCTTCATTATTGCCTTTTTTGTTAGAATTAGACTATCTGATTTCGTAAATAATTGATATTGCATGAGCGGCTTGCTTCTGTTGGTCTTCATTCTGCTTTTTATCTTTCAATATTTTCATGAATTCAAACCCCTACGCTCACTGGCGGAGATCAAGGCAGATATATTGGCGCAGGAAGGGAGCTCTCTGGAACTGGAAAAAACTGTGCTGGAGGATTGAAGATGGATAATTCAAAAAGTGAAAATCAAGCCATTGTCGTTTTTGAAAGCCGGAAAATCCGTAGAGACTGGCGTCAGGATGAATGGTGGTTTTCTGTTGTTGATGTGGTTGGGGTGTTGACGGACTCTACCAACCCGCGTGATTATTGGTATAAGATGAAAATCCGGGTTAAGGATGAGGATGGATTTGAACTGTCGACAGTTTGTCGACAGTTGAAAATGGAAGCTCCGGACGGAAAAATGCGGAAAACAGACTGTGCCAATACCGAGGGTATTTTTCGTATCATCCAGTCAATCCCTTCCCCCAAAGCCGAACCCTTCAAACGCTGGCTGGCCAAGGTTGGTTATGAGCGGGTGCAGGAGATCGAAAATCCCGAGCTTGCACAGGAACGGATGAAAGCCCTGTATGAGCAGAAAGGCTTCCCCAAAGACTGGATTGATAAACGTCTGCGAGGCATGGCTATCCGCCAGAACCTGACTGATGAGTGGAATGAACGGGGTATAGAAAAACAAAGAGATTACGCCATCCTGACCGCTGAAATCTCCAAAGCCACTTTTGGCATGACCCCCAGCGAATACAAAAAACAAAAAAATATCCCCGCTAAATCAAAAGCCAACCTGCGGGATAATATGAGCGATCTGGAATTGATATTTACCATGCTGGGGGAGAAGGTCACTACAGAAATCAGTCAGCAGGAGAAACCGGAGACCTTTACCGAAAACAAACAGGTTGCGGGGCGCGGCGGCAAGGTTGCCGGCAGTGCCAGAAAAGATACCGAAAAAGAGCTGGGAAGAAGCGTGATTTCCAACGAAAATTATCTATCCGACAAGTTGCCTGACAATGAACAGGATAAGCTGGAGGATAATTGATGGAACGTTGTAAAAAATATAAAGACAGCCCCTGCGTGCATAAGGGACCCTGGTGGACAGTTGACAAATAAGCCGCCGATGTCCAATCAGCTTTGATCAATAACTTTTCAATTGTATTTGGCGGCGGCAAACGTTTATTTATTGTTCTTGCTTCATTATTGCCTTTTTTGTTAGAATTAGACTATCTGATTTCGTAAATAATTGATATTGCATGAGCGGCTTGCTTCTGTTGCTCTTTATTCCGCTTTTTGTTTTTCAAGTTGTTTAAAAAATCTGAAAGATTTTCCCTTTTTGATGGCTCTAAGGGGTATTTAAGGATGGATCACATGGACACACTTCCACCACTCAACAAGAAGTTCATTTCCGTTTCGTCACTCAACGATATCGAAGAAGAGAAAAAGTTCTGGCTTTCAAAAGGAGCACTAGAACGGATTCAAGCTATTGAGCTGAACCGAAGGATGGTCTATGGCCGAGATCGAATTACATCCAGACTTCAAAGATTTCTTGAGACTTCTGAACTCTCACGCAGTTGAGTACTTACTTGTTGGTGGCTATGCCGTAGGGTGCCACGGTTATCCCCGTGCGACCGGAGATATGGCCGTCTGGATTGCGGTGAGCGAATCCAATGCGCAGAAGGCAACTATAGTGCTTCGTGATTTTGGCATGCCGGAGAAGGATGTCTCCAAGCGTTTGTTCCTTGAGAGAGACAAGGTCGTTCGCATGGGAGTCCCACCAGTACGAATAGAGGTCATCACTGGTGCCTCAGGTGTGGATTTTGCGGAATGCTACTCTCGCCGAGAGGTGATCGAGATTGACGGGATTCCAGTGAATTTTATTTCACTCGAAGATCTCAAAGAGAACAAACGGGCGTCTGCCAGACATAAAGACCTGGACGACTTGGAGCACCTGCCCTAAGAATTGGATGTACTCGAAGAGAAATAGCGCACCGCTTCACAAATCGGACATCTATTTGGAGGACTCAGCTATTCTGCTGTGACGAACTGCTGTGGGAAGGTGTCTCAGAGGTTCTCAGCGGAGGCGAAAACGAACAAGCCGCTAAGAAAAATTCTTAAGGAACTTAGGGTCTATTTGTCCTCTTGTCAGGGGCTGACCCCATTTACCACACGTCAGATCCTTGCTGATCAAGGGACCTATCCCACAAAGTGAAAGTATGTGGAACTATCGAGTCGTACGAAAAAAGAATACATACATTGATTCTACAAACAAGAAAGAAAGAGTGGATTACACTTATGCCATACATGAGGCATACTACGATGAAAACGGACGTGTTGGGGCCATCACCCAAGAGCCGGTAGAGCCCTTTGGAGAGAATGTAGAAGAGCTAAGGCATTCATGGGTAATGATGGCAGAGGCATTCGGTCTGCCTGTCCTTGACTATAGCAACATTCCTGAGCCGGGATACGACAGAAAAAAGGATCCTATAGGATCTGTACTTGATGAAAGACTGAAGGAGGTCGAAACCGGTAACAAAAAGGGGATTCCCTGGGAGCACGTAAAAAGGGGGTTGGAAAAGAAGTGGGGTCCATTTGACGAAGATGAGTATAGAAAACAGGTAGACGAAGAAAGATTGGAAAAGGAGAGGATTCATAGTGCGGCCTTTATTGGCACACCAACACTTAAAGAGCTCATCAAGAAGATGTATTCCGACTATCAGGAATATATCCAACACGACAGGGCTGAAAATCCTTGGAACTATTCAGAAAAGGATACCTAACCTTGCTCTTCCAGCCGACAGATAGACGCTGCGGCTGAAAAGCCCGTTCGATTTGAGAGATGATGTATATGAAGAAACGTCTCCGTAAGAAGAAACATCATGGCGAGTTTACCGAGTGGGGGCGGCAACTCGTCATTATACGGAACCAGAAAGAGGGATTCGATGAATTCCTTGACGCCTTCATCGAGGAGGCCATTGAAGCAAATGGATGCTACTGCGGCGGAGGCGGGAATGGAGAGAAACTTGGCTTTGCAATTGAGCTTGGCCGTCGCTCGGACGATCCTGATGTTAGACTGAACAGGATTACAGCATGGCTCGATGCTCGACCTGATGTGCAGAACTGGAGGGTGAGCGAGGAGTTTGACCTCTGGCACGGGGACTTCGAAGATATCGATGACGAAATTGAACAACAGGATTCAGCTTGACACAAAACGCCGAGGCAGTTTTGTGCTATAAGTCGAAAGACCCAAGCCTGTTTTTTGTTTCACCTGGTCCTGTGGGTTATGCAGCGCATCTGGCACTGAATTGATGATTTCTGAAGTTTTTCGCAAAAGTCCATCGGCAGGAAAACGCTTGTTTGGTAAAAAGAATGTTAGCTCAATGGGTTATGGAGACTTTCAAGAAATTGTCGCAGACGTCCAACAAATTTGTTGGATGAAGCCATCGATCGAGCAAAAACGCAACATTATTCTTTATTTACAGTCAGTTAATGCCTGGACTAATGCACAGTCCTTCTCGACGATACCGGCGCGGGACGTTTTCAGCTTTATTTAGAATCCCCTGGCGTGATCTGTTCCCCGAATATAAAGATGAAGAACTACCGGGAGTCTGTCTGTCCGGATCAAGATTGAAAGAAGGCCTGACTCAAAAAGAGCTTTCTGAATTGACGGGAATCCCGCAAAGCTATATTTGTGAAATGGAAAACGGTAAGCGACAAATTGGAAAAAAGCGGGCTAAGATATTGGCAAAGGCTTTGAATGTCGGGTATAAGGTCATTTTGTGAGGAATAACCGGGTCCCGATGGCGCTTGCTGACCCGGAAGACTGGCCTCTGCCCTTAGGACAAATGTGTTTTTCGGTCAGAGCATAGATAAAATAAGATTTCAAAATGATTTGGGGTTTGTCCTAAGTCAAGGGCTGACCCCGTTTTCCCGTTCTATTGTTGGTAGGGGAGACTTATGGGAAGGGGACCTCAGTATATCAGCAACTTTACTGACGGTAATACTTGCTGATTTACAAATGGATGTCTCGGATATCCGCAGGGATATCCTGGAAGCCACAACATCATTATGTAAAGAAAATGGGACCGTTCCGGCACAGCCGTCTTAACCAACAGCTCGTCATAGAGCAGCAGAATTTGTGAAGGGATTTTCAGCCTAACAATTTATCCGGTTTTCCGGATATCACCTCTTTTTTTATGTTATCCGGTTAGACACCTGGAAAATCTGGCCCATTTTTTGTCGAGTAAAAAATCCAGATAGGATTTATCCGGAACTGTATACTAACTTGTTAGGCAAAAAGGTGCAAAATGACATTATTTCAGAAATTCATGGCGGTAGTCAAAGAGGAACTCAATAATTTTGGGATGACCAGTTTTGGCAGTTTGGACGATCAAGAAATCATAGCATTAAACTTCAATTTAAAGGCTAAAATGATCCACCCACTTGCCCTTCCTGTCAAAGAAAGTCCAGAAGTATTATCTAAAATCAGCTCATTAGAACCCAATTACCAAAATGCATACGATGAAATAAAACTGAAACTTGAAAAAGGCAATGATATAAATCCATTTCTCAGTAAGCAAGCGCTAAAGCCAAAATTTCAGGACTATTTGTTGCTTGACTGGAATATTCATCATCTTCACCTTAACAACTTGAATTCAGGCGGGTATTTCAATGATAGGTCAGACTACTTGTTAATGGTTTTATTCAAGGATGGTGTTGCACATTTTGTTGATATTGAACACCACAATGATAATGAGGTTTTTGTAAAGAGAGAGTATTTGAAAATTATAAAAGACAACTGGCCAGGCATCATCGGTGCCTATGAGTTAATAGGAGCTTTGGATGTATCCTTTAATCCAACCAATGATGAAATCAAGAAATTAAGGAAAAACCAAATTAATACATGCCTAAAAATTGACGACAAAGTCTATGCGCCTATTGGAGGAGGAATCACCACCTCTGGTACAAGCGTTAACCATATTAACAAGGCCATAAAGTGGAAAAAATATATAGATTCTGTTGAGACAAAATATCAGTCGAACAAAGCAAGAGTCCTATATGATATTTTCAAAAAGACTGGAAAAAGGTTTTCGGACTTAGATTTGGACTTTGATTACCATAAAAATCATCTTGTGCTTATAGATAAGAATAGCAATCTAATAATTGAATCAATGAACGCCTAACGAATCGGTTAACTTGACGTCGAGAACGTCTGCGGCCTCAACGGGCAAGTTTCTTGGCGGCGCAAGTTACCTCAAACGTTAAGTATCCCTAGAAAATAGGAAAGAAAATTGCCTATAACTTTTACGTCAATAAGGTTTTATAATTTTAAAGCTTTCCGAGATTTTTCTGTAAGCCTCCAGAGAATGAATATTCTTGTAGGCCCAAACAACTGTGGAAAATCAACTATTATTAGCGCATTTAGGATTCTTGAGGTTGGACTGAAGCAAGCCTTTAAGCATCGTGCAATGCAGGTTCCATCTTTTCGAGGCGGGCACACATTTGGGCACCTGATTCCAATTGAACATATTCCTGTAGCAACGGAAAATGTTCACACGGATTACGACGAAGATACTGACGCAAGAATAGTTTTTAGAGTTTCTAACGGCAACAAGCTTTTTCTACATTTTCCTGTTGATGGAGGCTGCTATCTTTCATGGGAAACTCAAGGTCCTGATATCCAAACACCTGGCTTACTACGCCGCGCATTTCCTATTAAAATTCAGGTAATTCCTGTTCTTGGGCCTCTGGAACATGAAGAATCTGTTTTGACTGAAAACACTGTGAAGCGTGGATTAAATACTCATAGAGCGTCTCGTCATTTCAGAAATTATTGGCGATATTTTCCTGAAGGCTTTAATGATTTTGCGGCATTAGTTGCACGGTCATGGCCGGGAATGGAGATTGAAGAACCAGAACTTCTCTATTTACTTGATCAGAAATTAACAATGATGTGTAGAGAGAATAGAATTTCTCGTGAGATTTTCTGGGCAGGGTTTGGTTTTCAAATATGGTGCCAAATACTTACTCATATTTCGCGTGCGTCAGATGCAACTATTCTTATTGTTGATGAACCTGAAATATATCTCCATCCCGATGTGCAAAGACAATTATTGGGGATTTTAAGAGATATTTCACCCGATATCCTGCTTGCAACTCATTCAACCGAAATTATGGGCGAAGCAGATTATGGCGAAATAATTCTTATAGATAAACGCAAAAGAGCAGGAGAAAGGCTTAAAGACATTGAAGGTGTTCAGAGAGCACATGAAGTTATTGGTTCGGTTCAAAATATCACTCTTACTCAATTCGCTCGTACAAAGAAAATTTTATTTGTTGAAGGTGGTAATGATTACAAAATATTAAGACGCTTCGCAAAGAATTTGGGGTTTGAGGCATTAGCTGCAGGTACAGATATAACCGCACTTGAATCTGGGGGTTTTTCTTCATGGGAAAAAGTAAAAGCTCTTTCGTGGGGGTTGAACAGAACAATAGGTGCAGACATATTTATAGGTGCCATATATGATCGTGATTACTGGTGTGAAGAAGAAGTCAGAAGTATTAGCGAAAACATGGATAGGCATTTAAACTTTTCGCATATTCATAATAAGAAAGAAATTGAAAACTACCTATTAGCCCCTGCTGTGTTAGATAGAGCCCTCGAACATGCTATTCGTGATAGAGAAAGACGAACAGCTACGGAAATCGCTCTTGCAGAAAGAGCAGAAGATATTCTGCTTAGAGTTACTGCTCCTAAACAAAACGAAATTCAAGGCCAATATCTTGCTAAACGATCTGAATTTTTTAGACATTCTGGCCGTGACGTAGCTACTATTAACGCTGAGACATTAGATTCCTTTAACACTATGTGGGCGAATCTAGCTACAAGACTATCTATTGTGCCTGGCAAAGAGATTTTACGGTTGTTCAGGGCTGAAGTTGAGCGCTTGTATAGCGTTACTCTAACTGATATCAGAATCATTGATGCTTATGCTATAGGGGAAATCCCCGAAGACATTAGCCAACTTATTCAGTCTCTCGAAAATTGTCGCACGGAAGGCATTAATTGACAAATACTTAACCATTGCATTCACCAGACGGCAACAAGCGCGGCGGCGCTGACGCGAATTGCTTTGGTGAGCCGCTGGTGATGCAGGTCGATTTGCATGCAGTATAGAGTGACAGAGGCAGAATAATAATCAAACTGACTCCTGATAAAATATAAAGGAATGAGAGTGAAACTGACTGAGCGGGAAAAAAAGAAAATTATCGAACTGATTGAAGCGGGAAAGACACTTCCGGCTGTTTATAAGTCAAAGCTTTTTAATCGTAATGATACGGAGTTTATCGAAGCGACAAAGGATTACCGACTGGTTTACAAAGGTAAGGCACGAAAAGAGGATATTATCGCCCAAACGCCTGCCGGGCCCTTTCAGAAGATACGGTCTTTTCATTCGGATAATCCTTTTGAAGATGACTGGCGGAACATGTTGGTATTCGGCGACAACTTGCTGGCGCTTAAAACCCTGTATGAAGACCAGCGGGGCGAGAATAAATACAAAACCAAAAACAAAATCAAATTGATATATATTGATCCACCTTTTGCAACAAAGCAGGATTTCATGAAGGACAGGGAAAAAGCCTATCGGGATAAGATCATCGGCGCACAGTTTATTGAATTTTTAAGGAAACGGCTCATTCTGATGCGGGAGATTCTTGCGTATGATGGTTCTATTTATGTGCATCTTGACTGGAAAAAGGGCCATTATATCAAGGCGATCATGGATGAAGTTTTTGGAGAACATAATTTTATAAATCACATTGCATGGTGCTATGAAACCGCTGGGAAAAGCAAATCTAGCTATTCAAGAAAACACGACTATCTTTTATTTTACAGAAAACATGATAATCCCTTCGTAGATCTCACAAAATCGGCAATACCGCGCAAAAGAGGCAAGCACATGGTTATTGGAATAGATGATGAAGGGAGAGAATATGAGGAAAAGACAGATAAAGCATCTGGGCGTGTGTATAGATGGTACTTTGATAAAGGAAGATTACCTTTGGACTACTGGCTTGACATTCCTTTTTTGAATCGAGAAGCAAAAGAAAGAACAACATATCCAACACAAAAGCCCGAGAAACTTCTCGATCGAGTTATTTCTGTATCTTGTCAAACTAATGACATCGCACTTGACGCCTTTGCAGGCTCCGGTACTACCTTAGCTGTTGCTGAAAAACTCAACCGCCGTTGGATCGGCATGGACTGCGGCAAGCTTGCCATCTATACGATTCAAAAAAGGATGCTCAATCTGAGTACCCAGATTGGATCGCTAAAAAAAGATGAGCGCAGAGACTATGAGCGGGTGGCAGATTTTGAGGAACATTCCAAGGCAAACTCAAGAGGACTTTTTTTTATCTATGAAAAAGCCCGCAGGGGCGACCTTGTCATAACTGATTTATTTCTTAAAAACCTGAGTGAATTCATATCCGGCAACCTTTCCGTCAATAAAAAGGAAGAGTTTTCTCTTGTCTGCCCGGAAGACAAGCTAAAACTTATAAAGCTGAAACCTGTTGAATATGAAGAAAGCAAGGCAGGCGAAAAGTTAATTATAGTCGGCAAAGTGCGGTTTCTCATCTCTTTTATTCAGCCCAAGGAAACAACTGAAAAAGAAAAACCGTTAAAGTCAAAAGAATTTACCCTGTTCAGCGCTGGTGTGTATGATGCCAAAGCGATACTCCAACTGGATTGGACACAATATAAACCTTTTGTGGCACAGCTTTTCAGCGTGAGAATGGAAAAGCACAAAATACACGGTTATGATGCGGACGGGTATATCGGTGTGCATTCAGCTTTTATTTGGGATTATCCGAATCAGAAGAAGCTTCTTCTTGACCGGGAATATATCAAAACATTGCATACTGTTCTTGGCGGCAGGGCCGGCGGCAGGTTTTACGTTATCGCCCCTATTTCAGCTATAGGCTTTATGGAAGATGAAATCGAGCTTGATAATACAACCTATGTTCTTTTGAAAGTCCCATTGTCTGTACTTAAAGCCCTGATTGAAAAAGGAGACCCCGGCAGCATCAGACAGCCGGTCAGTGAAGCAGATGTCAATGAAGTGATAGACGCAGTAGGTTTTGATTTTATTTCACAGCCGGAAGTAAAAGCCAAATATCACCGCAGAAAACCGGAGGATCAAAATCTGTTCAACGCCGGCAAAAAGGATTTTTCCATTGAGATTTTATCCTTTAAATCTAACACGCTGGTTTATGACCCGGAAGATTTTGAAAATTTTGAAACGCTTTCAATGGTTCTTGTGGATACGGATTATAATGATGATTATTTTAATCTTGATAAGGTTTTCTGGGCAACTGATATTGTAAATGAAGATCACAGCCAGGCGGTGGCGCGGATACCGGAAGATGAGTTTACCGGCAAAAAGGTGATGGTGATATTTATTGATAAATACGGCAATGAATTGAAGGTCGTGAAAATGAAAAAGGACTTCAAATGAGCATAGAGTATAAAAACGACGATTTTATTCTGCAGATTGATGACTTTTCATCAAAGACGCTCTCTATAGTCAATAAATATGACGCTTTTCTTGACGCCCTGACAACTGCTGATTTTGAGCATGTCCGCGAGGCGATAAGAAGGGCCATACAATTTTTTGTTACGGATAAATATACAAATACGGAACAAGCCGCTATTCATGCCTTTAACATACGCGAAAAACTTCAGAACCGATACCGTGATTTATCGGAATACCTTGAACATGTGCGCATTAAAGACAAAAAGTCCTGCAGCATTGACCTTGCTACCGGTACCGGCAAAAGTTGGGTGATTTACGGGACTGCTCAAATAATGCTGGCTGAGGGTCTGGTAAACAAGGTTCTTGTTCTGTGTCCATCTTTGACAATTGAAGAGGAGCTTAAGAAAAAATTTGAGCGGTTCAGCGGTGATACCGTATTGTCAAAAATTCTCGAAGAACTTGAAGCGGATTATCCTTCGCCTGCCATTAAAAGCGCCAATGACCCGATTCTAAACGGTGATATCTGTGTCGAAAATATTCATGCGGCATATCAGAGGACAGGTTCATCCATTGAAGACAGTTTTAAAGGCAAGGGTGAACGTGCACTGGTTATCAGCGACGAGGCCCATCACATTTACAGTGAAGCTGACGCTGCCGTGAAAAAATGGTTCGGCTTCATCACTAACGAGGAGTACGGCTTTCAATATTTGCTTGGATTGTCAGGAACACCGTATATAGGCGATGAATATTTTCATGATGTCATCTACAGATACGGAATCAAGCAGGCAATAGATGATGGCATTGTAAAAAAAATTGATTACAAAGTTGAGGAAGAATCAACAAAAGAAAAGGGGTTTGATGAGACCTATCAGAACCATCTCAATAATCAAGAAAAATATGCAGATAAGCTGAAGCCAATTACAATCGTCATTACCGATAAAATCGTCACATGCATTAAAGTGTGGAATGATCTTGTGAAATACATTTCGGGAAAGGAATCAATCTCTTATGAACAAGCTGCTGAAAAAGTTATCTGGGTGACATCCGGCACTCCATCAAACAACAATGAAAAGGCTGATGTCGAGTCCATACTTGAGCAGCCGGAAAAAGCACGAAAGGAAAATCTGTCTCTTTTAAAGACAGTTGATGATCCTGATAATCCGGTCGAATGGATTGTGTCGGTAAGCATGCTTACCGAAGGCTGGGATGTTAAAAATGTTTTTCAGATTGTGCCTCATGAACAAAGGGCATTTAATTCAAAGCTTTTAATATCGCAGGTTTTGGGCCGGGGACTTCGTATCCCTGATGGTTTGACGGGTTCAGTTTTCGTCAAGATTAATAATCATGAAAAATGGACGTCAAATATTATCAATTTATACAACGAAGTTCTTGAGATTGAAAATCGATTTAGCTGGGGGTACGATGAAAATAAGTCCGACCTTGTATTCCCCTTGTACAACCTGGAATATTCCTCCATTCAGACCTCGACCGAAAGCAAGGAAAAACCTGCCAATGAGCCGGATACAGTTGCGTTTTCTCCTCAAAGCAGGGAATGGGAAGAGACAAGTTTATATTCTGAAAGCGGATCATTTCGATTTACTGTCGAAATGAAAAACACTGTTCCAATAGAGCAGGCTGCACGGGAAATTAAACTCTTTTTAAAAGATAAGGATCAGGGCATTTCCAAGCGTTGGCCCATATCCAAAATTAAGGAATTTATTGTCGGCAATCTTGAGAAAGATGGATGTGATGCAACATTTGTAAGCAGAGAAAATCTGTCCAAAGCAAAACAGGCGTTTGGTCCGATGTTGAGAGAACTCGGCAGAGAAACGCCAAGGATGAAAATGCAGCCTGATGATTTAGTTAAGATTCAAATTGATGATAATGAACATGGACTGGCTCCTCAGTTTTTCAATGAAAGTTCTTTAAAGAGCAATGGGTATCTGTTTTATTGTAAAAATTCGCCTGATTCTCTGCCTAAAGAGCAGCAAACAATGCTGTATGAGTTTATTGAAGACAAAAACAATTACTCGAAAGTAAAGGAAAAGATCGAAAAATACGGGGGCAATGAAAGCGAAATCAGGTTTCTTAAGGACAATTTGATTGAGATAGACAAAGACAAATTTAAAACGCCCTTAAATCTTTTTTATGTGTCGTATGAGCCAGAACGCAAATTCACCAGATCCCTTTTTAATAATATCGATCTATTTGATTCGGTTATCAAATCACCAGACAAGGGTTTTTACTGGTTTCCCTACTCTTATAAACCCGATGAAAAAGCCATGACCCACGTCAAGCGAGAAAATTTCAACCCCGACTTTTTCCTGAAAATGCAATTTAAAAAGGAAGTCCTTGTTGTTGAAATTAAAGCTGACGGAGACACAAATCAGAAAAACAGAGCAAAATTCAGGGACGGCAAAGATCATTTTGAAGCTTTAAACGTAAAATTGAAAGAAAGCAAAATCGACTGGATATATTGTTTTTACTTTTTATCTCCGGAGGATATTACAGAATTTTTTCAGGCGGTTAAAGACAATAGATATGCGTCATGGAAATCGTCTTTAATGCATGAATTGGAATGAAAAGCCTGTATAACCATGCTCTTGCAGCGGATCGCAAAAAGCCGCGCCCGCTGAAGAGCCGCGTTAGCTGAACGAAAACAAAAACCAAAAGGAGGACAATGATGAAAGACGACAAGAAAAAACTCACCACGAACGCCGGGGCTCCGGTACCGGACAACCAGAACGTCATGACCGCAGGCCCACGCGGCC
>Ga0207996_1001836_pt1 | contig 13897 bp, 15 predicted proteins | sample AntAceMetag02UKG_FD_184773 | JGI IMG/M metagenome (GOLD analysis project Ga0207996, IMG submission 184773) | Saline lake microbial communities from Ace Lake, Antarctica - Antarctic Ace Lake Metagenome 02UKG (SPAdes) (version 2) | ecosystem: Environmental > Aquatic > Non-marine Saline and... | reverse complement strand
TTTTTGGCTTCCTGCTTTATTGTCATATCTGAATACATTTCCTATATAATATAACCTTAATGGTCTTGGCTCCAATTGCATTTTAGTTGAAACCAGTCTGGCAATAGATTTAGTCATCTCCGGACGGAGGACAACAATATTGCCTTCCCGGTCAAAAAATTTAATCATTTCTTTTTTCATAATTAATCCTGAGCCCTGTGATAATATCTCATAAAATTCGAAAGTAGGAACAATTATCTCCCGGTAGCCCCATCGACTAAAGATTTGACTTATTTTATTTTCCAAAAATCTTCTCCTTAAAACTTCATCCGGTAACAAGTCATTTAGACCTCGAGGAATATTCATCTATTAATACCTATCCTCCTTTCCTTATAAACTATTATAGGGTATTTCCCATTATTTAATATTTTATTTACTTTTACTAGTTAAAGCATTAACGTGTTAAAGATTAACAAAAATTCTAACATCAAAAATAATTTTTGTCAATATTTTTTTCCCTCTTCACTTTTTCACATCGGTAAAAAACATACCAACTCTATCCCGTATTATCTTTTCCCAAGTTCTTCGTCCAGGAATTCCCTTATAACTTTTCTGTCAAACAGCATACCCCCTCAATTCTAATTTTTTCGAATGCCAATAAAATAGACCTCAATTCCAATTCAAAAGGTTATATCAAATACGAAATCCCGACCTCGTCAATTTCAGAATTCTCCTGCCATCGATGGAAAAATTACATTACCCTACTGGAATTTCTCCACTACCCTACTGGAATAATTCTACACCCCCTAGTGGAATTTTTCCACACTAACAGCAACAAGTAAGAACAGTAACAAATAGAACAGCAACAACATTAGGGTGGAATTTTTTCCTGCTGGTGCTGCTGTTGCCGCTGCCTTTTTTTATCATTTTAACTCCATTCCTTTTTTCAACCAACAAAATAAATTTAATTTTTTTTCAAAAAGACGTTGTAAAATGACCTCTTTTTCTTTTCTATATAAGTAGAAGTAAAAAATATTTTTTATTTTTTTCATCAGGGTTTTGCATTTTGCCCTCTTTTTTGCTTTTACTAAGTAGAGGGGTAAATAATTTTCTTCTTACTCCCTCTCCCCTCGGAGGGAGAGGGTTGGGGTGAGGGGGAATATTTAAGGCGGGAATCTATATAAATGTTATTGCAAGAAACAAAGAAACGAAGCAATCTCAACTCGTAATATGCAACCTAAAACCTATACAAACTAAAAACGAAAAACTAATAACCGAAAACTATTCTATGAAAGGTAAAAACTATGCAAAGAAAAATAACGATTAACAATAATTCCTATACCACAATTCAGGATTACTTTTTAGCTCACTGGGTAAGTATAATCGGCCATGGTCCGGCTATGCTCTATCTCCAACTCTTGGGCTATTGCCATAAAGGAAAAGATACCGCCTGGCCTTCTATTCAAACTCTGAATAAGAGGATGGGCACTACCACAAAAACTTTAATCAAATACCGTAATGCTCTTGTAAACTATGGCCTCATTAAAAAAGTAGTAAAACAGAAATCTTCCTCCGGAGGATATGACCATAATCTTTATCAGATCATCTTATTAGACCAAGAGAAAGTTCTTCTTCCTCCGGTAGAAAGGTTACCGGAAGAGACCGAAGAAGTTATATCGGGGATAGTAGAAGAATCTCCTTCTCACAATCAAGATAATCCTAAAAAGATAAATACTGATAATATAAAATCTTTAAAGAAAAATAGGATAATAGAAGAATTGAAGAGATTAAAAGTGGATAAAAAATCGATAGGTAAAATAATTTTAAATTATTCTCCGGAGGATATTGAAGAAAAATTAGATTTACTGGAGATAAAGAGAAATGTCATCAATCCGGCCGGTTGGCTGGTTTCCGCCCTACAGGCGAATTATCCTAATCCGAAATCTTATAAAAAAGAAGATAATTATGAGGAAACAATAAAAACAGAAGAAATAGAACCAGAAAAGATACTTCCTCCTAAAAAAGGAAAAGAAAAAGTAAAGAGATTGTCCCGGGAAGAAGAATTGGAATGGATTAGAAAAATAAGAAATACTGTTTTAAAAGCCTGTCAAATACCAAAAGTTTAACTCCAACAGTGTTTATTCGCTATACAGATTCAATTCCCATGCTATTTACCCATTCGATTACTTTTTTATTTATCCTTTTTTATCCCCTTAAATATAATCTATTATCCCTTCTGTAGCAATAAAGGGATAAAGTCTCAACCTTTGATATTCATATTTCTTCTAAGGCCGTTATCACTTTTGCATATACTCTTTTATTTCACATTAATTTCGCTTTTTTGTTCAAATCTTTTAGCATCCTGGGAAACTGTTGAATAATCCATCTTGAAAAGCTCGCCTATTTTAGATTTCGTATTCTATTTTAGTATGTCGATTAATCAATTCAAAACGTCGTAAAGATCTAATTTATTTTTTCTAAAGCAGCTTTTGCCAATTTCTCTCCCAATGCTTCACATTTCAATAAGTGTTCAGGTAATAACTTACTCTTGACTGCCACATAGTCAATTATTTTAAACTTAAAAGCTTGCGCAATATGTTTTAAACTCTCAATTGCAGGCTTTCCACCTGTTCCTCCTGAGGTAAAAAATACACAGGGAATATCGGCAACTAAACTTCCTTCGATTTTGCTCTGACTAGGAAAGAAAGTTCGGTCAAAAAAATCTTTAACCGTTCCGGCCATATAATCAAAATAATCCGGTGTCCCTATGGCAACCCCATCAGCCTCTTTTAAATCCTGCCAGGTTGCATCCTGAGCTTTTTTAAACTTTACGGAATTTCCCTTTGTCTTTTCAACACCTTTTTTTACTGCATGGGCCATTTCTTCCACAGTTCCATCTTGAGAATGAAAAATGATTAAAATATTATTCACGTTTTACCTCCTATCATTGTTTAAATTATATTTTATCTATCTTACGACTTTACGACAATTTTATCAGTATTCCTACCCTTAAGTAAAATTATTTTATCATCTAAATCAAAAATTACTCCTTGATTGAACCCGTAAACAGGGGTTCTGTAAAATTTCTTAAATTCAATAAAAAACCACTTATTTTACAATTCTTTTACCTGAAACCTGCATATAAATTCATTAAAGTCTTGATAGAGTAGAAAAAGTGAAGTTGTGAAACCCGCCCAAAAACCATTGATTTGTTTGATTTATTTTTTATAGTTTTTCTTTATGTATTTATCGAAAATTGCTAAAATCTCCGGAAAATTTTTCCTCCCAAAGCCAATTCGGACATATCCACTTCCATATTCAAAAATTTCTGAAGGAACCATCATTATTCCCGTGTTTTCTACTAATTTCCGGCAAAATTTAAGGGTGGATTCTGGTATGCTTAATTTAGCAAAGCATGTAGAGCCTGCTTTTGGTGGAATAAAATCAATAAAATCAGGATGCTCCGATTTGAATTTTTTAAGCAAGCTAATATTTTTTTGAATTTTAGTCAAATTTGGCATGATAAAACGTTCTTTATGGTTAATGGCAATTAGTGATAATGCTTCGCTTGGTGCACTATTACATATGGTTAAATAATCCTTATAGGAAATGACTTTTTTCAATAATTCTGTATCCTGAGATGCCAACCAACCGATGCGGAGACCTGCCAATCCGAAAGTCTTTGACATTCCCCATAAACTGATTCCCTTTTTATAAATATCACAAATGCAGGGAATTTCTTTGTTATTTATTAAAGTTAGAAGATGATACATTTCATCGGAGAATAAATATATATCATTATTTTGAGCGATTTCCACAATTTTTAACAATTCTTCCCGGGTTGGAAATGCACCGGTTGGATTATGCGGAAAATTAATTATGATTAGTCTAGTATTTTCTTTTATAAGATTCTCCAGGTGTAATGGGTCATAGTGCCAATTCTCTTTATTTGGTTCCCAAAAAGATAGCTCACATCCAATAGATTTTGAAACCTGATATAGAGATTGATAACTTGGAGAAATACAAATCACATGGTCTGTCGGTTTTAATAAGATATTCATTAAAATGAAATTGGCTTCACCCGGAGAAGAGACAACAATATTATTCGGAGTTATGGTTTGATAAAGGCGGCTAATGCTTTCTCTTAACCGGGGGTTACCTTCTGATTCTGTGTAGCCCAGTGTTAAAGAATCCCATAATTTAAATTCTTCCGGTGTGGCATGATTTAATATATACTCTAAAAGATAACCATCACAATCAGAGCTGGAAAAAAGATATTTGGTTTTAAATTCATACCGGGCAAAGTATCGTTCCAGTTTAAAATTTTCTAATAGCATTTTTTATACCTCATTTCTGATTATCTTATTAATTAAAAAATCTGAGAAAATGGGATGCGTCCCTATTTCATCATCTCTTTTAGCTTTGCATCTACCGTGCCATCAGGAAGGACATAATCAGGAGAAACATAACCTTCTTCTTCAAATCTTTTTTTTCTTATACAGCCAGCTCCTCCATTCCAGCAATAAATTTTCAATCCATTTCTTATTTAATAAGCCCTTATCATAAGCCCTCTTCATTCCCGAACTTTCGTCATACCATTTACATATATTGCCCATTGTTTTTTACCTCTTTTTTTAATATTTTTTTAATACATGAATTTTATCTCTGTATTATTAAGATTAAGATATTTTATTACACGCCATACTTAATGCTATATATCAATAAATAAAAACCTTCAAATGTGATGATTAAATATTTTTTTCTAAAAATAAAATAGCCATTCCTAAAATACAATTTTTTGAGGAATATAATAAAAAGAATGTGAAATCTGTAAGAAAATACCTTGTTGGAAGCCTTACATTATAAGGTTAAAAAATAATGTTGCAATGCAAGACTTGACCCCGTGAGATCTCTTGTCGTATATCTTTACTGATTAATTTCCATTCCCCTTTTCTTTCAAATAAAGCTGTTTTAAATTTTCAGGAATTCGAACAGGTTTCCACTTATCCCGATCTACAAAAACACCTTTCTGTTCTGCAATCGCCATGACTTTATCTTTTACTCTAATTTCAGCCTTTATCCGCCATTTATGGGAATGAAGGCGGTCAACCCACATCAAACCTGTTGGTTGATCAAACATACGAATGGCATGACGGTATTCAATTCTAGTTTCCAGTAATATCGGGGCAAAACCAGCCTCAGCCTGTTTACCCAGGGAAAAATATTTTTCCAACCAGGCCAAACGTAAATCTTCCAACCATCGAATATAACTGATATTACTGACAATACCGGCAAAATCAATATCATAGGTAGCAACTTTTATTTCTTTTTCAATCAAAAGTATTTTCTTGTCTTCAGTCAAAAGAATTCCTCCTTTAATATTATTCTAAAATCAACGATTATTTCCTTTTCTTCTTATATCATATCTAATACCCATTTTTACATGACATTTCAGGCAGATTTCCCGAAGTAGTGGAATCAGATATTTTCTCAAAAAATCAATCACAAATCCACAAAAACAATATTTTAATATAATATGCCTAAAACAATTTTGAGAAAAATACATAACAAGAAACCGTTGTACAATCGTCCCCTGTTCTACTGATCCTCGGTCAGCCTGTAAAGATTTAACTCCCTTTTCTCTTTTAAAATTTTTATTGACATTTTTTTCAATTTTAAAATTAAAAGAAACAGAAAAATAATATAACATCAATCAAAAAAATCAAACCACCTAAGAGGTAGTTTTGCTGACTCTTCTGTTCTGATTGCTTCTGCGCTCAGGGCCTTTATAATTTGGATCATTCATTTTTCTGCGGTCTTCTCCTGATCTTCTTTCTTTTTCGACATGCCGTGCTTCTTTCTTTCCCATAGTATTTTCTCCTCCTTTATTAGTTAATTAGATAATAAACATGATTTACAATTTGGATTAATAAATAACCTTTCTAAATAAATTGATTCAATTCATCTATTTTTAGGAGTATACCGATGAGTATCTTTATTCACAATATTACTAAAATTCGATAAGTATATGGAAAAATCCTTCTTTTCCTTAATAAATAATTGCGAAGTATAAGTTACAGGTTATTTTGGTTAATAATAAAGACCCCCCCCTTATTCTATCCTTTAACCCTCAAACATTTTTTAAAATTTGACCCAATCATGCCTGTATTTGTAGCCAATAATGCACAGATTGCCTATATAAAATAAGAGAATATGAGCTTGACCACTATAACATTTATAAATAACATAGGGCAGTAATGCAATAAATCCTAAAAGAACGCCAAAAGCATTATCTTTAACGATAATTCCTTTTGATTTTAGAAAGGCAAAGATGGTGAATATAGTTCCAAGAATAGCCGGTGCTTCCCATTTTGTTAATACGGTCCATGCGCCGAAAGTAGTGGCAATTGCTTTTCCACCCTTGAACTTTAACATTGGAGAAAAGGCGTGTCCCAAAATACCAAAAAGAGCAGCAACAGCAATGACATATTCATCTTTAACACTATCGGTTATCATAAACAAAAATAGCGGAAAGGTTCCTTTAAAATAATCCAGTAACAATGTAATCATACCAAACTTTGCCCCTTTGGCTCGCCAGAGATTAAATGAACCCGGATTGCCGTCTCCGACCTTCCGCAAATCTACATTTACAAGTCTTGCTAATAAATATGAGTACATGACTGAACCCGATAGAAATTGTAAAAAAATGGCCAGAATGCTATACATCTATTCTTCTTCCTTTCCAGGTAACAGATCTGAGAATAAATTTTTTGAAAATTGAGCTCAAGAAAACGATTAAAAAAAATAAAAAGTGTAAAGGATAAAAGAGAGCATCCCAAAAGCTATAATCACCGGTTTTCCTGATTAGCATATAGATCTGTAATGCATAGAGAGGATAATAAATTAAATACACAGGTTTGGAGAGGCAATAATAAAAAGAAGAGTATATACCACCAAACCATAAACATATGACTAAAAAATTTATAATACCAATTTGAATTGCACCGGAAGCCATATTTTTACTAAGACCCTCAAAAAGCTGTTTTAGTCCTTTTGGATACATACGAAACTTTATTATTTCGCCACCCAATATATTGGTAATACTTATCCCCTTTTCTAAGAAAATCTTCCCTATTTTTAAATCCTCAACAACCTGATTCTTTACTGCAAGATGCCCGCCGGTTTTTACATAGTCGCTCCTTGAGGTTAAAATCACGGGTCCAAAAATCCCAATGGGATTAGATTTTCGAAAAAGAGAAAAAGAATTTATTGAAGAGATGGCGATTAAATTAAAAGGCATAATAAGATGTTCATAGAATTTCTCAAATCTCTGATAGGGCCAAACAGAGATCAATCCAGCATGTTTTTTATATTCTCTGACCAGACTCTCTAAAGCTTCTCCGGAAAGTTCAACATCTGCATCCAGAAAGAGTAATAAATCACCTGTTGATTTTAGATATCCATTCCAACAGGACCAGGGTTTTCCTATCCAGCCTTTTGGAGGTTCTTTTTTTAAAGATATAATATCAATACCCTTATAAGAAGATGCTACAGATTCAGTTTTATCCGTAGAATGGTCATCGACAACAATTATTTCGTAGGGTTTATAATTTTGAGCTTTTAAAGTATTTAATATTTTACCTATATTGTGGTCCTCATTCAATGCCGGTATAATCACTGAAATGCAAATATTTTTATTTTGAAGGTTTTTCGCTTCTAAAAATCTTATCTTTCTTAACCACAGTATCCATCCAATCATCCAGGAAAGAATGAGTAAAAAATGTCTCATATGATAAAGCCCTCATAATTATTTTTTTTAACTTTTTTGATATAATATAATCGTGTAATTATGGAGTCAGTTACTATCTTTAAATATCACTTTTTTCTTCTCGCTTAAATTCTTTAAATCTTCCTGTTCACTGCACTATATTCATGCCCATATATTCTTCTATCTATTTTGTTATATTGCAAGACCCTATATCATTGAGACCGCAATTCAAAAACAGTCCGTTATTACAGCATATCACCTCGACACATTCAAAGCAGCACCACTTTACCTCATCCTTCTCAATGGCTATAAGAAAAAATCATAACATGCTATAAAATATCTGCAGCATACTATATAACATAATCTTCCTTTTTATACTACAACAAGAGCCTTACAAAATCCTTCTTTTTCAAGGGAAAAATTATTAATCACTCAATGGAAGGGAAAAGACTGGATTCCCGTAATGGCAGAGGGATTAAAATTAGCCATATTTACTTATAAATGGGAAAAATGTGTAGAACTTGTGGAAAAATACCTTCTTGAAAGCCTTGTATAATAAGGGTTTCAAGAGAATAATGCCAGAATTGCTTGTACGAGTAAATTTTGTCTTAACCTATACTTTACCCCTCAAAAAAGACACTTTTTTAAGTAATATTTCATCATTTCAAAATCTGAAAGTGGCAATTTATAAGGGTTTCGTAATTTGAGGGAGGTAAAAATAGGCTAAAAATGGGGGTCGTAATTGCTAATTTTTCGAAAATTGAAGTGCGTTTAAAGGCACTCTCCGTGCGTTTTTAGGGCATGCCTGAAGAGGGCCTGAAAGCCCTGTAAATAACAATGTCATTAACTTAAGCATTCAAGACAAAAAGGACATCGGAAATAACTAAACTAATAGTTATTTCCGATGTCCTTTTTGTCTTGAATGTAGTGAGAAATACTTTGTATAATTATTGTATAAATATATTTAATGTGATATCATTGTAGTGAGAGGTGATTTGTTTGTTCATAAAGATTCTTACCAAAAAATATGCTGGCAAAGCTCATTATTATGCTAGTCTAGTTAAAAATAAAAGAGAAAAAAACCAGGTAAAACAAACAGTAATAGCTTATCTTGGACCAGTCACCGAAGATCAGATTCCCTATTTAAAAGCTGCATACGCAAAAAAGAAACCTCGTCTTGTTTATGATGATGGATCAAAAAGGATGTGATGGTAGTGAAACATTCTAACCTACGTGTTACAATGGATATAAACCATGCGAATACCATTTGTTTTATTAAACATTGTAAGGCAATTAAAGATTCTCATTTTACCAGGAAGAGAAAACTTCCATTACATCAACTTCTTCTTTCAATTTTGAGCAGAAAGGGACGTACGCTTACCATGGAGATAAGAAGTTTTATCAAATCAATTAAATCCAAAATCAGCATATCTAAGCCCGGATACCTAAAACAGCGTCAAAAACTAAATCCAGAAGTTTTTCTGGAACTCAGTGATTTCCATGTAAGGAATTTTTACCAAGATACGACTATGGTTCAGAGATTAAAAGGGTATCTTGTCCTGGCGGTAGATGGCTCATCTGTTAATGTGCCAAATACTGTCCAAAACCTAGAACTATACGGAAATGCATCACACAAAAATGCAAAGCCACAAGCGCAACTTGGAATATCATCTCTTTTCGATGTACTAAATAAAATGATTATTGATTGTACTATTAATAAATGGAAATTTAGTGAACGGAAGCAGGCGCTTTTACATATTGATAAATGCGACTCTATTACCGGCGAGAAACCTCGAATAGTAATTTTTGATCGAGGATACCCCTCTGGTGAATTTTTTATTAACTTGATGGAACGCCATGAAAGCTTTTTAATACGAATTGGAGCAACTGTATTCAAAAAAGAACAGCTTGCTATGACTAGCGATGATGAATATGTCAATATCATATTTGATAAATCCAGATTATCTCCCCATAAAGGGACCTCAACAGCTGACAAATTAGCAAAGACCGGTTCTATACCATTAAGATTTGTGCGATTTGAATTAGATAATGGTAGTATGGAATATTTGGCTACGAATCTTTCAAGAGAAGAATTCAATACATCTGAAATTGTATATTTATATAGATTACGCTGGGGAATAGAAACTGCATATGATGTGTTAAAGAATAAGCTTTTTATAGAAAATTTTACAGGAACCAAGCCCATTATGATTGAACAGGATATTTACGCTACGCTATATTTATGCAATGTTATGCATGATATTCTTCTAGATGCTAAGTTAGAGTTTAATATTAAAAATCATCAAAAATACAAGCATAAAATGGAAATTAATAAAAATATTGCTATTGGAATTATGAAGGAAGAATTAATTCGTTTTATATTGGAAAAGGATAAGGGAAGGAAAAAAGAGATGTTTGATAAAATTATAGTAGAAATATCAAATAACATCCTTCCGGTACGTAATGGACGACATTATAAACGCACTAAGGGGCAATTATCTGGCACTTATTCAAATGTAAACAAAAGAAGTTTTTAGAATATGCAAACAAAATTAAAGAATGGATACAAATGATAAGTACCTTTCAAAAGTATGTCTAAAAAAAGTAGGCATTTTGAAAAAGCCATTACGGATTATTGAGCCGCATAAAACTCCAGACTCCTGTCTGGAGATGTAGCGGCAGCCCGAAGGGCTCAATTTCTTTTTTTGCTTGTAGTTAAAAGAAACCCCCAGCTCCTGCTGGGGGAGTGTCACTCAAAATACCTACTTTAATCTCTTAGAGTTTGATTCCCCGCCCTCTGCTGCGATCAATTAGTTTATTTTAAAGAGTAATAGATACTCCATAACTCTGCTGCGAGGAGATTCGTTAATACGTACATCTTAAGTTAATGACATTGTGTAAATAAAGGGTTTTTAAGGAAGTAAATGGGGACAAAAAACCGTCCCTTTGTTCTATATACAATACTATTTTTTTCTTTTAGGTTTTTTTAATCCTTTTATGCCTTCAAGATTATAATTATCATGGATATCTTGTTTTACTTTGATGGATATCTTTTTTGATTTCAAAATTAAATTATAAATATTTATTAAAATATCCTTAGGTAATTTACCCTGTTCGGTTATATCTCCTTTATATTTCTCGAATTCTTTCTTATCTATATCATAATAAGAATCAAGGTCAAGAATACTGTCTTCAATAAAACCAAAAGAGCCAGCTTTAAACCTATAATAGTTATGGTTTTTTCTGGCTCCCTCTTCTTCGTAATGATAAATTCTTGATGTTGTGGTGATTAAAAATACTTTAATCGGATTGTCTGGATAATGACTCTCTCCAAAATAAACAAAATATCTATTTTTTACTTTTCCCTCTTCTCTAAAAGGAAAATTATTCCAAACAAATACTGAACCTAATTGCATAAAGTTTTATTTTTAAAACTACGATAAACTGAAAATCTCTCTTCCTGGATAGATAGTTTATTGCTTTCTTTTTTATTAATATCCCCGAATGTATCACTATAATCAATCCGGCTATTCTTTTTTCTATCGTAAGCTATTTTCCATGCTTTAATCTCATTATGGCTATCTTCGCAAATGTTATCAATTATCTTTTTCATATTCAAATTATTTTTTATATATTTATCAAGTAAATCATTCATTGTTTCGATTTCAAATTCTGAAAAATAATCTAAATCAGCTTTTTTTGTTGAAATTATTATAAATTTATCAGTGCTTCTTTTTTCGAATCTAAAACAATCCGTTTGATACTCTTCTCTGCTATTATAAATACCAACGGGAACAGGACCATTTTTATACGCTCTGTATTCTAATTCTAAAGCCGGTTTGCCTAATTTTTCAATACTGGAAAAATCTAAATATGATAATAACTTATATAACAATGTTTGGGGTAAATATTGTTTCCTAAACTTATAAACTTCCTGCGCAAAAAAACAAATAGCGTTATTTATCTTTTCTGTTTTATAAGCAATCATTATTTCCCTCCCTGAACATATTTAACAAACGGATAATTGGACAAGTTAATGAATATTTGTTAAATGATATTTCAAATTTATTATAACATATCTACTTCCAAGATAAAATGTTTCATGCTTTATTTCCCTTGATTAACGCTTGTTTTAGTTTTTTCATCCCCTCTTCTGTATCTTCCCTTGTTACATTAGATATTTCGATAGGAATGGATCTTTTTCCTGAAAGTACTTCAACAAAAGCATGACGCATGAATTCCTGGTTCATTATAATATTGGCTTGACCTTTAGGAATATATATGTTTCGCTTTAGATGTACTTTGTCAAATTTATAATCTAAAGATTTCGCTATTTCGGAAAGCAAATCAACGAATAGAACATCAGATTTTTCAGTACATGAGCTGAGTTTTGATTTATAATTTTCCTCATTAGAATTCTGAGGATAATTTGCAAAATTATCAAGTAATAATTTCCATGCTTCGGTAATTTTTTTATTTTTAAAAAATTCTATATCGATCATATTAAGCGCTTCAATATGTTTTACATCTAATCGAGTAGCTCTGGTTGCCATAAGCGTTCTAAATATTTGCATTTTTCTTTCCCTTATTTCTTTTCTATCTTCGATATATTTTTGAATTTGCAAGGCTATAATAGGAGCTGTAAGAATAGCTAGAATAGTTAACAAATCGCTTATATTCATGAGTAGTGACCTCCCTGTAGTATTTTTAAAAAATAATGTATATAAATCAAATTTATATTTCTTTATAATTGGTTATTTTAAATATTTTCTTATTTCTGTTCAAAAGTTTCGCGAAGTACTGAATGTATAAGCTGTGTAGTTTGTTCTTTTCGTTTATTTATTTGTTTTTCAAGTTCGTCAACTATATTCATAAACTTACTAATCCTATTTACAATTACTTCTTGTTCGGGAATAGACGGAAAAGGAATAATACTTTCTGAAAAATAATTTAAAGGAACTCTTTTTTGCCCTACAGTACCCTTCATTAAACTTTCACCTTTTTTCAAAAATCGTGGTGTTTTTAAAAATAAGTATACATATTCAGAATTAACAATATTTCTAATAAGTCTTAAAACATACAACTCTGTTGTGCCTGCTCCGTACCCATTTCTTAAATTCCTAAAAATACAACATTTTGAATTTTCAAAACATGGGGTTATTTTTGCAAGGGCAATATCTCCATTTTGAAAATGAGTATGTCCTACTTTGATTTCATTCCATATTTTTTCCTCATAATCTGGACTAACTCCATATTTTTCAGAAATTAGTTTCATAGGGATAAATGAAACCTCTAGATCATTGTCGATATAATTTCTAGGATTTATAAATCCTAAGTCTCCTAATCGAGAATATACCCAAACATCAGGAATATTAAACGGTTTTTCTTCTTCGGAAATAGGTGAAAAAGATTTTTGGTTTTTAATTTTCTTTTCTTTAATTAATTGTTCTTTTTCTATTTTGATTTTTTTGAGCAAGTTTTCTGCACTATTTTCTCCACTGATTAGTTCAGGATGTTTTTTCCGCCAATTAGCGGTCAGTTTGCCTTCAACTGCTTCTTGCAGAATTGCTTTTTTATATTGATTTAGAAGTACAATTTGATTATCTTTTTGTTCATTTAATAATTTAATTTTTCCTATTATCTTATTTATTTTTACTAAAAATTTATTTTGTTTACTTAAAGAAAAATTTGGGATATCAATATTACAAAGATCTTTGTATTTTAAAGAGTTTCTAACTCCACCTTTATTTCCATACCAATTAATTAGGTGATTGCCGAACTCACTTCTTAAATATAAATATAAAAAATTTGAATCTAGAGTAGGCTTTGTACGAAATACTACATAAGCTGGACTAACACAACCCTTTTTACCTGAAGAATTAACTCCAATTGAACCAACATTAATTCGATAAGGATTATATGCAATATAATTTTTATCAATAATTTTATATCTTGAAATATCCTTACACTCTTTTCTAATCTGAAGATGAGCCTGAAAGAAGCTCTTAACAGATGAAAGTTTGACAGCCTAAAGCTAAGAGTCATAATAGCTATATTATGGTGATAACTATGAATGACTCAAAATTAAGTAGTATTATTGAAATAAAGAGGTTTTTAAAAGAATCGCATGTAATAGAATTTAAAAAGAGA
>Ga0207996_1001834_pt1 | contig 13899 bp, 15 predicted proteins | sample AntAceMetag02UKG_FD_184773 | JGI IMG/M metagenome (GOLD analysis project Ga0207996, IMG submission 184773) | Saline lake microbial communities from Ace Lake, Antarctica - Antarctic Ace Lake Metagenome 02UKG (SPAdes) (version 2) | ecosystem: Environmental > Aquatic > Non-marine Saline and... | reverse complement strand
TGGAAACCTTAAAAAACGTATTTGTAAAGGTAAACAATGTCAACTGGCAGTAATATCAAAGCTGGCGCGGCTTATGTCGAGCTCTATACGCAAGACAATCGACTTGTCCGGGGCTTGACTGGAGCCCGCAAAAAGCTGATGGCCTTTAGCGCGTCCGTGACAACTATCGGCAGAAAAATGCTTGCAGCGAGTCTGATCATGGCTACGCCATTTGCGGCTGGCGTGAAAGTTTTTGCCGATTTTGAAGAGGAGATGGCGAACGTTTCGACCATGCTTGACGAGCCTGAAAAGCATCTGGCCCGGCTTACTCGCGGCGTCAGAAAAATGTCCATTCACTTTGGCGAGGGTACAGGCACCCTTGCGAAGGGGTTGTATGACATTCTGTCCGCTTCGATACCCGCCGAAAAAGCTCTCAATGTCTTGGCTGTTTCTGCTAAAGCGGCAAAAGCGGGAGTGACCGACACTGGCATTGCTGCGGACGCGATTACCACCATTCTTAATGCCTATGGATTATCCGCCGACAAAGCCGCCGATGTTTCTGATTGGATGTTCCAGGTGGTAAAACGCGGAAAGACAACTTTTGCGGAATTAGCTCCCTCTATTGGTCTTGTTGCGACTACAGCTGCTGCTGCCGGAGTGGGCTTGGATGAGTTCGGCGCGTCGATAGCGACGATGACTCGCAGAGGGATAAAAACGGAGAATGCGATCACCGCTTTGAACGCTATAATTGCCACATTTCTGAAGCCAACTGACGATGCGGCAAAATATGCAAAGACGCTCGGGTTTGAGCTTTCATCAGCGACCATCAAGAGCGAAGGCTTGAAAGGTGTATTCGAAAAAATAGCCAAGCTTCCTCCCGATGCAATCAGCAAACTTTTCCCGAATAAAAGAGCTATCCGAGGCGTTCTCCCCGCTCTTCAGAGCATGGAAGGATTCAATAATGACATTAAGATCATGGGAAATCGCGCTGGGGCGGCTGACAGAGCATACGCAAAAATGGCCAAGACATTGTCGATGAGTTTGGCAAGGCTGAAACAGGCTGGGATAGCAATTCTTTCAGTTGTTGGCGAGGCGTTGTCAAAGCCAGTGGCCAGGCTTTCAAAAATGATGATAGGCATGGCGAAAAATGTCAGCAAATGGATTAAGAAAAATAAAAGAGTTGTTGTTTCAATCGTAGCTTTGATTGGAATTGCCGGAGCAGCTGGAGCTGTGCTCTTGACATTTGGAATGATAGCAAAAATCCTCGCAGTTACGTTCGGTGTTTTATCTGGAATTATAACTGTATTGGGCGCAAGCATCGGCATCTTGGGCTCAATCCTTGCCGCATTGATTTCACCTATTGGGCTGGCGACTGTGGCAATTGCCGGACTTGGCGCGGCTATTCTTTACTATTCCGGCATCGGCGCAAAAGCTCTCGAGTGGCTGGCTGGAAAATTTCAGATCCTTAAGGAATTTGCGGTAAAGTCATGGAAGGCGATAGCCGATGCCCTGGTTGCCGGGAACTTCCAGCTTGCCGCAAATATCTTATGGTCGTCATTAAAGGTCGCATGGCAGGCAGGAATCAACGAGCTTCAGAAATACTGGGCAAATTTTAGCGCGTGGTATCAGAAGACTACCGCTGAAGTTTTTTACGGGACAATGAGCATCATAACCGATGCCTGGGCGGGATTGAAAACTGCCTGGACAAATACCGTTTCCTTTCTATCGGATATCTGGAACATCTTTTTAAACAATCTCCAAAAGGCTTGGAATGTTTCGCAGGGCTGGCTCCAGAAAAGCTGGCTCAAATTCATGGGCATTTTTGACAAAAACCTCGATGTCGAAGCCGCTATAAAACTTGTCTATGACGAACTCAAAATGAATGAGGGCGAAGCCCGGGATAAACTCAATAAAGCCTTGGGAGATTCAGCTGCAAAATCCAACAAAGACAAAGCCGGAATAGAGGCCGATCGCAAATCCATGCAGGACATGATCGAAAATAATCTCGTTGGCGACCTGGGACAGATTGAAGCGGACTCAGCGGCGTCCCTTCGCGAGTCAATGGAAGCTCTCAAAAAAGCCAAAGAAGAATGGGACAAGGCAATCAAAGAAGCCAAAGTTGCTGGAAAGAAAAGACGTAAAAAGGGCGGTTCGCTGGATGACATGAAAAAGAAACTCGAAGGCGTTCCAAATGTCCTTGACGCAGTAAAAGGAAAGATCGAGATTGCGGGCTCTTTCTATGCGCAATCGGCGCGGGCTTTGTCATCCGGCAACGTTGCGGAACGCACAGCAAAAGCCACCGAAGACATTCGTAAAAACACAAAGAAAACTAACCAGCTTCTGGAGAAGAATGATTCTTCTGGACTGGTATTTGAATAGGGAGAAATATGGCGCGGGTTGAACAGGGATTTTTTGACAGGACACAGGCGGTTGACAGTTCAGGGAACTACACCACCGCCGAGGTTCCTTATTTTGTTTTTGCCGCAGGATCAGAAGAAGAGGCGATCCAGGCTGTACGCGAGGAAGCTCCATCTGATTTTAACGGGCTGGTATTGGATGCAATTGAGATTGATGAGCGCATCAATGAAGACACTTTTAAGGTGACGGTTCAGTATCAGGAATCCGCAGGAACATCATTCTCAAATGTTGACGAAAACGAGCCTGTTTATTCATTCGATACCGGAGGCGGGACTCAGCATCTCACGCAGTCAATTGATACTGTCGGCAGGTATCCAAGCGACGCTCCGAATTACAAGGGCGCGATTGGATATGACGGCGAGAATGTGACGGGGATTGACATCGTTCAGCCGGTGTCTAATTTCGCTGAAACACACTATTTGCCTGACAGCAAATTTACCACCGCGTATAAAAAAGGCGTGGCTAAAATCACCGGCACAATGAATAACGGTTCGTTCCGAGGATACGCGGCTGGCGAAGTCCTGTTTCTTGGCGCAAACGGCACAAAAAGAAGTGACGATTCAAGCAGTCCGTGGGAGGTCACTTACAAGTTTGCAGTCTCGCCGAATCGCAAAAACTTCAAGGTCGGCGACATCACTGTGGGCAGGAAATACGGCTGGGATTATATGTGGGTTCGTTATGCCGACGAAGTGGATGATGACAAGAAAACTCTGATTAAAAAGCCAATCGCTGCTTACATCGAGCGCGTGTACATGATTTCAAACTTTAGTGGACTGGGAGTTGGTCGATGAAGAAAGTAACGACAGGACAAAAATTTAGACCTAAAGCCAACACGTGGAACTCGTTTGTCGATGCCGCGGTTTATGTAAAAGGAAGGCAATCGGGCCTTACAAGCAAGGCTTTGAGAAGGGATACAAAGTCCGGGATTGTTCTTGTGCGGAACTCAACAGATGAAGATTTGGGTCAGTTCGCGGTTGTCGCTCTTGGGGCACTTATAATTACTCCAGCCGATAATGAACAGGAATTCAGAAGCAATCTTCCCGTCTTTGAAGCGGAGCTCATCACTGCCGAAAACAAGAATAAGACAACAGTGATTTTGCAAAAACCGATAAAGAAAAATCAAGTAGGCCCGGCAATGCTGACTGGGATTACTCCTGCAAAAATCAATGTGCTAAATGAGGGACATGAGTTTGCGGACGCGGATGTCGAAAACGGACTTAAATCCAGCGATTCAGGCACGATAAGTATCCTGTGGAAAGAGCCGGGAACAGGCGAAGATAAATGGGCGATCCTTCTGCTTGGCGCGTCCGGATCCGGAGACACCTACGATGGCTATTTCAAGGCCATCAACTCTTCGGAAGAGGAAACCCAAAAGGTAAAAATCACAAGCGGGTTTTCGGTCATAAATAATAAGTTTGCGTTTAACGTTCTGGACAATGCCCTTACCGACGAAAGCGGCAACACTTTTGCGGCGGAACTGACAATCACAGCCAAAACCTATATCTATCTTCAGGCCACTTACGACGCGAACAGTAAAACCGTAAATGAGCCCACAATTGAGCAATCCGCAAACTTTCCATTGCCGGAGCCGAATGCGTTTAAAGGTTTGATCGCAGTCATAGAATGGGACAGCGAAAATGGGACAATTTCGAAGATTACCCAGCAACGACATGGCGTGATTGAAGGCATAATAGTGGGGACTTGTTAAATGAAACTTTGGCTGAAAGACAATAAAATAGTGAACGCAAATAACCTTGTCTGCGAGGATGACAGGTGTCCGTGCGGCGGAGTATTTGTCCCAGGATTTTATGTTGTTTTTCCTTTTGACACGGTAGGGGAGCCGGGGCCGTCTTTAATCAATTCATTAGGCAATCCTGACTGGAATGCCGTGCGAGATTGGGAGTTTGATATAGAGACAAAAACTTGGGTTATGCCGCCGCTTTTCGAATGTATTGAAGGGCAGGAAGCAAACAGCGTTTATTATTTCGGATACGATGACTATTTTTATCGAACCAGCGGTGAGCCGATACATGAGACAGGCGCAAAAACAGGCGCAAAAATACACGTTACACCGCCAAAACTCGAATATTTTGTCATCCTCGATTACAGCCAGCAGATAAATGATGATGGCGATATCATAAAAATTGACATGACAAATCGCCCCGCAACGGCGGCAATATACGGAGGGGGAATAGGCGTTCAAAGCGATTTTGTTTACGAATACGATGTCTATAATTTTACCCAGGGCAACACTTTAATCGGAAGCTATAAAGTCAAAATAACTTTTCCGTCAAAAGAATGGGAAAAGCAATTAATATTAGAGCCTTTTACTCATGCCATTGCCGATGTTGTTGATTATCCGAGTTATCCATTAAACGACAACACACAGCAGGTCAACGCGCCCATTACCGTTTATGATTCAGACGACAATGTCATTGGAGAAGATTCGCTGTGGATTCATATTCTGCCCGTCAGCGTCACCGGTTGCATTCCAGATTTTGATTATTGCGTTATCGGCAGTTGCACATATTCAGATAATGATTGCTCCGGCTGTCTTGTCAGTTCCAGATTGATGGTGACGCAGGAATCGACCGCCGCTAAGCTTGCCGGAGATTGTAGAAAGAAAAACTCCTTGTCCATGGGCATGGCGTCCAAGAGTTACAAAATTATAGCGTGCGGGTTCAAAACGCAGGCGGAAGCGCACGCTTATATAGCTGCAAATCCAGGAATTAGAGATGCTTTAAAAGCATCATGCGCCAAAAAAACATGGTCTATTGTCGGTTATTGCGAGTGCTCTGACGAGGCGTGCGAAGAGTGCAAATCGAAAGACTCGCTAACTGTTAAATGCGAAGATGACATAAAGCCATGCAGCTCTGATAAAATTAAAACACATGTGCTGCGATCCGGTTATAAAATATCCATAGATGCGTTCGCTTATCTTGATGAAAACAATGACGCTTTAATGGATGACCTCGAAGCGGCGTGCCCAAGCTCGGCGCAGTATTGCAGAATCAGCGTTACATATAGTTGCGATGCAAATGGCTGGGAAAAGAGCTCCGCGGGAGGAACTTGCGAGACCATTGAAGAGCCTGACACGGCGGGAACGTGGGAAGGGGCCGATTATGAATCCGCCACATATTCGATTGATATTGAGGGGCAATGCCCAGATGATTGTCAGGCAATTGCTGAAGATTATGACCCCGGAGAGCCGCCTTATGAATGCTATTCTGATCGATGCCCCCCTGGAAGTATGGCTATGGATTTTTGGGATGGTTCTTCCTGCGCCGACGCTCAATCACAATTTACGTGGAGGTGTGATGATTGGCCCGGTTGGAATTTTGTTAAATGGGTTTGCAGAGAATTCCCGCAGTACCCGCCTCAATATAGATATGTAGTGGAAATGTGTTGTTCACATGATTAACAATTAAATAGGAAATAAGATGAAAAAGCCGCTATTCAAAATTGATGAAAGTGTTTACAATTCAAACGATGACCGGGCGACCCTATTAATAGAAAAAGGGATAAGTCATCAGGATTTTTTGAGGCTGATTGACGCGACAGATCCGTTTGTTGTCAAAAACGGAACTCTATTTTTTGTTCCGGAAGAAAAGTCAGAAGAGGCTACTGAAAAATACATAGAGCAAAGAAAAAATTATCTTGAAAAGTTTGGGGGGGTTTCACCAGCGGCATTGCTCAAGAACGAAGAAGCCGTAACAAAAGTTTACCCAGAATTGACAGGTGTTTACGCGGAGGTTAAAGCAAAGATAGAGAGCGATGATTGCTCTAGCTGCAGCGCAAGTCGTCACGCAGAAATAATATTAAAGGAATTAGTTAAACAGTCATTTCATGACCGCAATTTGAGTTCACTTTCCTTTCTTGGAGAGCTTGAGCTTAAAGTCCTGAAGAAAGAGAAAATCGAGATTGACGCATCAAAGATAGAGGTTCCGCGGCATATATCAAAAGTTTATCGAGAAGATAAAAAAGCTGTCGAAATAAAACCAGACGCCCACCCCATGCAATGCCTGCTCTGCGCGATGGAGCACATGGGCAAAGCCGCCGAAAATTACCGGGAATACCTCAAAGGATATGACGGCGTAAATCACAAACCGAACCATCTGCCGTTGGCGTTTGGCAATATCGCCGAGGCAGAATGTCAGACAGTTGTAAGCTGGCCGGTTCTTGCGGATGAAATCCGAGCTCTTAAGCTGGAAATGCGGGAAAACTTAAGGATTCCATGCGATGAAATGTTGGATAAGATTTGCGAAGTATTCTGGTTGGTTCTGGAAGAATATGACCCTTCCGTCGAGCGGGATCGTAATTGTTGCAAGGGGAAATAAATGCAGGAAATTGTCATATATCTGAGAGCGGGGGATGTTGCGGCGACGGTTGTTGATGAATACAACCAAACCGGAAAAGCTGTCCCTGCTATCACTCGCGGAATGAGGGCAAATCTTTGCCTGCGTTTGCTGGATTCAGAAGGAGAGCCGATTCCAGCATCCAGCCTTGATTATATGGGCTGGGACTTCGTTCTGGCGCATGATTGGACTACTTCCACTCCTATGCAGATACGCTCGCAGATTGGAATTACAGTCACTTCAGTTACAATTGAAGAAAAAACCTTCTCCCAGATAAATATCCCGTTGACTGAGACCAATACAGAAGAATTGATTTCCGCGTTGAGTAATTCTCCCAGCATCAAGCTTGGAGGCGAATTGGCGGGATTTGAGTCTGGTGAAGTTGATCCCGGATTTCTGATTCAGTTTGACATGACAGTTCGAAACCGAAGGGGCACGGCGGGCACTGATGTCCCGACTCCGGTTTTAAATGGGACATATTCAATCGCGCAAATAGATGATCTGCTTTCTGGCAAGGCTGACATAGACCATACCCATCCAGATAAAATATGGGTAAATGAAGAGTTCGTTTTAACTCCCGCAGACATTATCGCAAAACAAGTGGTTCTGGCAAACACGCCTTTAGATATCAATGCATTAACATTCAAAATAATAGGAGGGATCGAGCAATATGAAGGAATAGATTTTTCAATTACAGACACCACGGTCTCGTGGTCAGGACACGCCCTTGACGGAGTTCTCGCCGAGGGTGACAAAATAAAAATAACATATCAAATAGAAGGGTAAGTAGTATGTCTAAAATGAATGGGAAATGGATTAACAAGGACGCGCAGTCTCTGGAAAATGACGGCGCAAATCTGAGAGTGAAAGTGGACGGCGCTGGCGCATTGGAACGCACAGCGGACGGCTTGAACATAAAAACAGGCGGAGTCGCAAATGATCAGTTGGCGGGCGCGATAGCTTTCGATAAACTTGCCGACAACGCCAATATTGCAAGGCTCGATCAAGCGGAGACAGTTGCCGGGAACTGGAATTTTACTGCTACACCGACTTCGTCGGCTGATCCTTCAACGGATAATGAGTTGGCAAGAAAAGCTTATGTCGATGCGGTCGCCCAGGGACTTGACATTAAACCATCAGTAAAAGCCCTATCGGGCTCAAATCTGACGCTTTCAGGCGCGCAGACCGTTGACGGGATTTCGCTTGTCGATGGAGATCGCGTCCTTCTGTCAGGTCAGACAGATGCCTCTGAAAATGGCATATGGATTGTCAGGGCTACAGCATGGGAGCGTCCTGTTGATTTTGATACCGGAATCTCCGCGGCTGGCGCATTCTGTTTTGTTGAAGAGGGCACAAGCTATGCAGATTCAGGTTGGGTATGCACCAGTGACGGCGGCTCCGATGTTGTCGATACAAATGACCTCGCGTTTACCCAGTTCAGTGGGGCGGGTTCTATTAGCGCGGGTAGCGGCCTGGAGAAAACAGGAAACACACTTTCTGTTAAGGTCGCTGACCTTATAAGTGGTGGCGCGGCGGAGGTTGATGGCGATAAGTTGGATATCGATTATTCACCTTCCAATTACACTCCGGACACCACGCCTGCCGAGGTCGATAACGCTTCTGAGCTTTCCACACACCTTGCCGGGATTGATAATGCTTTGGCTGGAGTATCCGCAGAAAATATTGCCCAGGAAATGCACATTGTCACAGCCGGTGAAGTCACTGCCGGGTATTTCTCGTTGGGCAATGCCCCGGTCAATGCGCAAGCCGTCAGGATGACAGTCATGAGCGGGCCGATGCAGGTCAACAAGCAGACAGTTGGCGCTACCGGAGCGACTGCTGACTTTGATGTTTTGAACTCAACTGAGCTTCATTTTAACAACAATGGAGCGGCCGCGGCACTTTCCGGCGATATCGAAGAAGGCGATGTCCTCGTTCTTGAATATCAGAAATAACCAGAGCTAACTCTGCCCGCGGAGCGGGTTTTATGCCGCTTCGCGGGGGAGATTAAGAATGTCAAAAACGAAAAACAAATATTTATATCCAATGCCAGCCGGAACGGTCAAGGCCAATCTATCCGGAGCGGTAGCTGCGCCGAGTGATGTCACTTTGTCGGCGTTAAAAACCGCGCTTGGAGTGCAAAGCAACATTCAGGTTGTCATGGAAGTACCCAAAAAACTGGACAACGCCTACACCGAATTGTATAAGGAAGTTCTGGGCGTTTCATTCCCGTGGAAACTTGGAACACAAAAACTCAAAGGCGTTTACGTTCGTCTAGGAACAGTTGCTTCAGGCACGGCTCCAACGATAAAGTTGCGGAAGTATTCAGGATCGTCATGGACGGATTTGACTAACGCTTTTTTGTGTCCAACAACGGCCAATGCCGAAAGCGATAAATCATCTCAAATCATCACGAATGCAAGCGTTGCAAACGGTGATCTCCTGGAAATATATATCACCAACGCCGGAAGCGCGGACGCTGAAAACCTTCAAGTCGTGACAGTGTGGGAGGTGTGACGTGATTATAAAACGCGTTCCAAATTTTCTATTAAACGGTATGGCAACGTCCAACTACTGGGGAGATGGGAGCGATGGCTCCTTCAATACCATTGGAAATTATAATTTCCCCACGACTTTGGACGGCAATGCTTATGTGGCAAACTTGGCTGATTTGACCATTAATAGTGGACATACAGTGTCCGTTTCGAATCGGAACAAAGGCTTATTTATGTATTGCCATGGAGATGCCAATATCGCCGGAATTTTATCAATGACCGGAAAAGGCGCGTATGCCGATCCCGTTTCCGCGGGCGTTTCCTCGACGGGATTGCGATTAGCAAGATTAAAAACCGGCGCGACTGAAACTCTTGCCGCCTCTGATGTAAACGGATTTGGAACTCCATTGATATCATCCGAATCCAATCAGTCCAGAATTTCAAGCAACGGAAAAATTTATACTATCCCAAGATATGGCGGAATCGGCGGAGCTCAAGTTTATGGGCCAAACGGCAATATTGCAAACGGGCTCCCAGGCGGCGTTGCGGCAGATGGATGCGGAGGAGGAGGAAGCGGCACAGCAGCTGATAGATGTTATTCAGGTTATGGGACTCCGGCAACGTGTTTCAGTGGAGGCTCTGGCGGTGGCGGTGGAGTTTCCAGAACAACCCCGCCTAATGCTGTAACAAATGCTGGTCCGGGTGGCTCTTGTATCAATCCGTTTGGCTCTTCTTTTGGAGGCGGTGGTGGCGCGGGTAATCCGGGAGGCGCTAAATATAACGGCGGCCAAGTTGGCGGAAATGGAACGGGCGGCGTTCTTGTAATAATTGTGGCCGGAAATCTAACCATCACGGGCGTTATCGAAGCCAAAGGGATAAAGGGCGGAGACGCGACAGCCAGCTATTATGCCTGTGGCGGAGGCTCTTCCGGTGGCGGGAGAATTATCATTTTATATGCCGGGATCTATTCCAATACTGGAGCTATTTCAGTGGCTGGCGGCGTATCAGCTTATTCATATTCCAACGGCAAAGCCAGATACAGTGGCGCAGGTGGCGCAGGCAAAATTACAATCGATAAAATTGACCTATAAGGGGACAGAATGAAAAAACACATCATCAATGAAGAAGGTGCTTATCGGATAGAATTGGAAATTACAGATGCGGATTTATGCGAAAGGTTGGGACGGCATCCGGGATTGATGCCAAAAATGTTTACCCAGGATTTTATTCTCAACGCGCATCTTGCCACGGCAATCCCTGGCGCGACTATTGTTCCATACACACCGCCTGAACCAGAGCCAGAACCTGACCCGGAACCTGAGCTCACGAAACAGGACAAGCTCGACAAATTGTGGATGGAATGCAAAGTCTATGTTTCCTCGCGCCTTGATGACGCCGGGTTTTACAGAATGGATAAAAAGGCGGATCAGGGCGGGACAATGGCGCAGGCAATCATCGTCTGGTACGAGGCGATTTGGCAGGATTATTATACCAGAAAAACGGCAATTGAGAACGATATGGTTATCGACCATGATTACGACTTCTCAAATAATGGCGAAATGCCACACAATTTTTATGATGCGTATGCAGAAGAGATATAACGGTTATTTATCTGGAAAGGAGTTGACTATGTTGAAGATGACCTTTAACTTCACAACAGTTGCTAACCTGTTTGATGAAAACAGCATAGAAACGCCTGATAGAGGTACTGACATGCCCGCGGCCAACCACGGCCTGACGCTCCCCAGCCCCCCGGGGAGCGTCTCTTTGTTCTGTTTTAGAGTACGCAAAGTATGGGATAATTGCTGGTGTCTTGCAGTATGTACCCATTATTTCAATAATTACCTTATATGTCTGCTATTTAATGCTTTATGCTAGCTATAATGCTTGATGTATTCAAGCTAATGCTTTATAATGACACATAGAAAAGCATAAAGCATTAAATGCAAACAACATAGAAAAGGGGTGAAAAGATGAAAAAGACAGCAAAAAGCGAATACGCAAGGATTAAAACGGAAAGCAAAACCCTCCTGAAGCTGATAGGCGAAGAGCTGAAAGATCATAACAGGGAGGCCAAAGAGGACGGCCCACATTGGGGACACGTTGGCGATCTTGGACACATCAAGGAGCTGATGATTGAGCTTTTAACTTTTGCCCGCAACGCCGAAGATGAAAATAAAATGCTTGAACAGATAGAGCAGGAATTAAAGAGCGCAAATAAGGAGCTCGAAAATGAATAAGAACAAAAGAATTGAAAAGATAGCCAAGGATAAACTGGGACTTGAGACCCTTGAAGAACAAAAAATGGATGAATTAGATTTTCATGATTTGAGTGTTTGGCAAATCAAGGATGCCTTGAAAAGCGCTTTTCAGGCTGGGCAAAAAGCGAAATGCGAAAAGCTCTATTATTGGAATGAGATCAACGAAGCCATGATGAAGACAGGCTATTCAGCGAAGCAGATCGCAAGGTTTTTGAGCGTTTTAACAAAAATAAATAGAGGGGGGTAATTATGGATGACAAAGAATTGTTGGAGGAGAACAGGATAATCCATTACCTAATCTCTGAGCTCAACGATGCGGCGGATGAAGTTGCGCAAGAGTGGGAAAACTGGTCAATCCTTGTTGATCAGCAAAGAGTGAGTCGCATTCTGCGCGAGATGTTTACGGGTATGCTTGTCGCAGAGGGCAAATGCACGGAATTACATTCGACAAGGTATATAAACAACAAAATTAAGGAGCACAAGAAAATGAAAACCAGCAAAATCAAAGCCGGAAGCAAGCAGAGAATCAAAATTGGTAAAAACGAGGTAGAGGTAACCGTTGTTAAGCAAACAGCGAAAGGTTGGATTGTAGAGGCGAAATCGGGCAAAAGATTTCCGGTAAATGATGAATCGCGCTTCATGAAAAAGGAGAAAGAAATAAAAACTAAAAGCGTCGAAGAACCCAAAGTAGTAGTGCCCCCCAAGAGCAAAATGTCCATGCTGGATGCGGCGGTAGAAGTGTTAAAGGATGCTTCGCGCCCCATGTCGGCAAAGGAAATGATAGCCGCGATGGAAAAAGCAAACTTATGGAAAAGCCCCAACGGCTCCACACCTTGGAATTCTCTCGTGAGTGCAATTGCAAGAGAAATCTCAAAAAAAGAAAATCCTCGCTTCCGCAAAGCTGCTCCGGGTAAATTCGAACTAGCCGAAAGGAGCCAGTAATGGCAAATGACAAAAACAGAAATTCCGTCCTTCGCCAGCTCGCGGCCTTGCAGAAGATGTCACTCCGCGACTTGCAGGAAAAATGGAAAGATTTGTACGGAACAGAGCCTCCAAATTATGGGAGCAAGTTTCTGACAAAAAGACTTTCGCACCGCATTCAGGAATTGTTCTATGGTGGACTCTCAGAGAAGATAAAAGAAAAGATCAAATTGGCGGGCAAGGCCGAAGAGCAAAAAAAGAAAAGCAATAAAAGAGGATTTGTTCTCCCCGGAACGAGATTTGTCAGGGATTGGAATGACAAACGTTATGAAGTTGTGGCGCATGAAGACGGTTTTGAATTGGATGGGAGAAAGTTTCGTTCTTTAAGCGCGGTGGCAACTGAAATAACCGGAACCCGTTGGAATGGCCGCAAGTTCTTCGGCCTCCACAATGCGGAGGGGCTCCCGTAAGTACGGGGAGGCAAGTCGAAACTTCAAGCTCCGCTTCGCAACATAAGCAGTAAAGAAAGGGATAAAAATGGATAATGAAAAAATTGTAAGATGCGCATCCTATTGTCGAAAATCGCACGAAGAAGGTTTGGAACTCGAATTTAACTCGTTGGACGCGCAAAGGGAATCTGCCGAAAATTACATCGCCAGCCAACGGATGATGGGTTGGCAACTATTGCCCCAGAAATATGACGACGGCGGCTTCACCGGAGGCAATATGGAGCGTCCGGCATTGAGGAAGTTGCTTGCCGATATCGAGAATGGAAAAGTGGACTGTGTGGTGGTTTATAAAATAGATAGACTCTCCCGTTCTCTTGTCGATTTTATGAAACTCATTGAAGTTTTTAATCAGCACAATGTGAGTTTCGTTTCGGTGACTCAGCATTTTTCAACGACAGATTCGGCGGGGCGCATGATGCTTAATATTTTGATGACATTTTCTCAATATGAAATGGAAATTATTGGGGAAAGAATTCGCGACAAAATCGCGGCATCTAAAAGGCGCGGAAAATATTGTGGAGGTCCGCCTGTTATTGGATACGACGCCGATTTTGAGGCTAAAAAGTTAATTATAAATAAGAAGGAAGCGGAGATAATTAAATACATTTTCAAGCGTTATCTCCAGCTTGGCTCCGCAAAGAAAATCGCGCGCGAGCTCAATCAAAAAGGATGGCGCACAAAGGTTTGGACTTCTAAAAAGAACCAGACCCGCGGCGGCCAAAAGTGGAATGCAACGCACATTTACAGGATGCTGAGGAATCCGCTTTACGCGGGGCTTGTAGGGCACAACGGAAAAACATTTCCCGGCGAACACAAGGCCATTATTGACTCAAAATTATGGGACACCATTCAATCCATGATCACTGGAAACCAAAGAAGAAAGAGCGGAGATGTTGGGACAAAGACAGAGGCGCCTTTAAAAGGCGTCTTAAAATGCGGTCATTGCGGAGGCTCCATGGGA
>Ga0207996_1001833_pt1 | contig 13908 bp, 10 predicted proteins | sample AntAceMetag02UKG_FD_184773 | JGI IMG/M metagenome (GOLD analysis project Ga0207996, IMG submission 184773) | Saline lake microbial communities from Ace Lake, Antarctica - Antarctic Ace Lake Metagenome 02UKG (SPAdes) (version 2) | ecosystem: Environmental > Aquatic > Non-marine Saline and... | reverse complement strand
TGGGCTAAGAAAATGAGGAGTTTGAAATTAGAAATGGGGTTATTGTAATGAATCTAAATGGGATATCCACGATAATTGTCGTATACAACCCCAAGTCTGGATGTGTTCGCGACAAAATTGTCAGGGACACAAACATTACGGGCTATTTTTTCGATTATTAAATACTAAAGGAGGTTTAATTGCATGTCACAGAAATCTGCAAATTAGTTGAAGAAATCCAAAATGTAAATTTCAAAGAATTTTGGTACGGCAGTAAGCTATTAGAAAAAGTAAAAAATATTGAGAATAAAAAAATCACCAAAGCTCTTGCTTTAAGGCATCATTATTTGCAAAATAAAAAAGCTGGTTCTTGTTATGTAATTCGTCATACAATTAAAGAAATGGAAGGACCATATTTTAATACTTTATGGAATATGATATACTCCAATAATAAAGATGAATCTGAAGCTGCTTCTTTTATTTTAGCAGAAATTGGTGGTGTTTGGACATTTCAGAAAATTTTAAATAATTTGAGAAAAAAAGACGTAAATACTTATACTGTTTTAATTCCTTGTTTAATCCATTTAATTAATAGATATTACGACATATTCGAAGAATCAGACCCAACAATGCAAATTTTAGATGTTAAAACAAATATTGTTAAAACTGTAAGAATGAAAGATTACGCACCTGACATTTATCGAAGAACCATTACTGACAGACTCCTTTCGAATGAGTTTTTTAAACTCACAACAAATGAGAGAATTGATGAAATGAATTCTATATTAGATACAATTCCTCAACTATATTATGATAAAATAAATAAATATAAATTTATACATGCAATTGATAATCTAAAAGTAAAATAACGGAGATCTAATGTCTTACGCTACAGTTTATATTTATTGTGATAAATGTAATTATACTAATAAAGCAAATATAGATCCGATTGACTACTTTTATAAAATATTAATATTCAACGAACTTCATTTTAAGAGTACCGATGGTTGGTGTATACACACCCCAAATCGGGGGTATACGCGGCAAAATTGTCGTGGACACAAACATTACAGGCAAAGATTTAGTTGGTTTTATAAATAATAAAGAGGAAGATAGTATATGAAAGACAAATATCTCCAAATATTTAATTATCTGCTTGAGTTTTCAAAGATTCGGGCTCGATCAATAAAAAATATTGAAACAGCTAAAACAAATTATACTGAAATTCTTTGGATGAAAGATATTCCCAACAATAATGATATTGATTATATATTAAATGAGAATTTTAACAATAAAGACTATTTTCTAAAAATCACTAAACCTGTAGAACCAACAAAACCAATATTTCCAGAACCACCATCAGAATTAATATATTGGATTATACCTTCAACTTTATTAAATAGAAATGATTTACCTGAATTATTCAAAGAAATTGGAATTAATGAGGAAAAGAAACAATTAAACGATAATCCTGATATTTTAGCAACTTTTGAGAAATATTGTGACGATTATTGGATTAATGATTCAGAAAATTATTGGGCAAAGCGGGATATTTATGATGTTGAATTTAATAAATATGAAGAAACAAATAATATTTATAAGAGATTGTTCTCAGTTTATAATAAGGCAAATCAGTTTGGAGAAGAATACGAATTACTAATGGGTGTAGGTTTAATTTTCTTCAGAGAAAATAAAGAAACTCCATTAATTTGCCGTCACATTGTTACAACAAAAACAGATATTGAGTTTGATTTTAATAATAATAATTCAAGCCTTATAGTTAGTCAAAATTTATTAAACACATTACAGATTGAAACTGACTCAATTATAGATTTATTTGATCAATTCGATTCTAATGATATAATTGAAGCCGAAAAGATGGCTAATGAACTTATCAAGGAAAAAGAATTAGTTAATCCTTTTGATAATGAAATTCATGATGTTTTGCAATTACTTGCAGAAAGAATAAAACCAGGAGATGGTAATTATCGTGATTTTATTGAAAAGCCTACACAAATACCAAATAAAGAAACCATTTTCTTTGCACCAGCATTAATTTTAAGAAAACGTAATACAAGGAGCTTTACAGCTCTTTATGAACAAATTATTAAAAACATTGAAAATGAAGATAGCGATTTAGAAATTCCCACCTTAAATGATTTAGTCGGTTTCCATGAAAGTAATGAAGATAACGCTTCAATGTCGGAAACAGAAAACAATTATTCAGAAGATCAAACAATATATTTCCCAAAAGAATGGAATGATGAACAAATTGAGATTGTATCAAAATCAAAAATAAATAATAAGATTCTTGTCCAGGGACCTCCAGGAACTGGAAAGTCACATACAATTGCAAATCTAATTTGTCATCTTCTGGCAAATGGTAAAAAGGTATTAATTACTGCATACACTCCAAGAGCATTAGAAGTCTTAAAGGAAAAAATTCCTATTGAATTTCAGGATTTGGTTGTTAACTTATTAAGTGGTGATTCATCTTCAATAAAGGATTTACAATCCAGCGTAAATTCAATTAATGATGAACTTTCAAGAGCTAATCTAAATGAATATCAAAATGAAATAATTAAATTAGAAAAGAGACTAAAAACGGTAAGAGAAGAAATTGCAATTAATACAAATGAGCTGGTGAAAATTAAAGAGAAATCAACAAGAAATCAACAGATAAATTCAATTTATTCAGGTACATTAACAGAAATTGCAGAAAAATTAGAAATTGATTCAAAAATATTTGACTGGTACAAAGACTCTTTCTGTGATATCAATAATAAATTAATAGTTTCCGATTTACAATGCTTCATTGAACAATTTGAAAATTATAAAAAAGTTGATGTTTCAGAATTTGAATTTACCATTCCAAAACTTGAAAATATTCCTTCTTATGAACAAATAAAGGACTTTTGGCACATAAGAAATGAACTATTAAAATACAATACAAATAAAGAACATCTAAAAATTAAATGCTCCAATTTTGAAGAATTGAAAAAATTACTCATTGAACTAAATAAACTCTATAAGCAAACAGATTTACTGCAAATTGATTTTACTGATGAGATGATTGAAAATTATTTAAAGAGTAACGCATATAATTGGAAACAAAAAAATAATTCTTCTTCACAGCTTTTAAAAAGAATAAAGGAAATTGATTTAAAACAAATTGATAGAGATATTGAAATTTCATATAATTCAGTCAATAGTATCAAGCAACTTAAAAATGATGCTCAGATTTTACTCAACTATTTAAATGAGGGAAACACTCTTTCAGGTTTTTCATTTTCTTTAAAAAGGAACTTTTTATCAAAAAAAATTAAAGAACGATTATATTTCATTGAAAATATTAGAGTTAATGGAAGTACTTGTGATACAACAACAAAAATTGAAACTGTTATCAAAGATATTGAATTGCAACAAGATTTTGAAGAGTTAGCAATTATTTGGAATTCAAAATTACAAGAGAAAAAGTCATATTTAAAAAAGTTTCTTTTCTTCAAAAATATAGATGCTGAAGTTAATAAACTAATAAATATTATTGAAGAGTCAGAAAAACTCAAATTACAAATTGCGCAATTTTCAGGTATAAGAGTAAATTCTTTTGATAGAGAAAATGTTTTAATCCTTATTAATGAAACGGAGTACAATCATCTTTTAAAAAGAGAAAAGTCATGCAAAGAAACCATTAAAAAGGTAGAAACTTATCTTAATCAAGAAAACACTCATATAATAAGAGAAACAATTTTAAATGATTTTAAATTATTTGATTATCACAATTATAATCATACTATCAATAACGTAAAATCACTTATTCAGAAAAAAGATAATTATTTAAAATTTAAAGAATTACAAGACCGAGTAAATACAGATTTACATAATTTATTAGATTCGATTTTATCAAATGATTTCGTTTTATCTGATTTGTCTAAATTTGAAAAAGTTGTTTATTTTAAACACGCACAAAATGAAATAAATAGACTATTGAATAGTGATTATGAGACATCGTTATTCGATGATTTATTTCGTTTTGAACAAAAGGAGAAGAAGTTAATTGCAAATATTGCATCAAAGAAGGCTTGGTGTTTTGTCATTGAAGATCTTCAATATAATCGTTCTTTACGACAACATCTAAATGCGTGGGTAATGGCTGTTAAAAAAATCGGAAAAACAGGAAGAGGTAAGAGAGCTATGAAGTTCAGAAAAATAGCTCAACTTGAGATGGAGCATTGCAAAGATTCAGTACCTTGTTGGATTATGCCTCTTTATAAAGTTGCCGAAACCATCAATCCAGAACAAGAGATGTACGATTACATAATAATTGATGAAGCAAGCCAATTAGGACCTGATGCAATTTTCCTTCTTTATATAACAAAAAACATAATCATTGTTGGTGATGATAAACAAACTTCACCTGAATATGTTGGTGTTAGAGCAAATACAATGACACCGTATATTAATAAATATTTACAAGGTATCCCTTTTTCAGCATATTATGGAACTGAGTTCAGTTTTTTTGATCATTCTAAGTTTTTTTGCGATGGGATTACTGTTTTAAGAGAACACTTTCGATGCATGCCTGAAATCATTGAATTTTCAAATAAGCACTTTTATGCTCCAGATGGAATGGGGCTTTATCCATTAAAACAATATTCTGAGAAAAGACTTAAACCTTTAGAAAGCATTTTTTGTTCAAATGGTTTTACCGAAGGAATTGGTGCCCGAATAATTAATAAACCAGAAGCTGAAACTTTAGCCAATACAATTGCAAACCTAACGAGAGATGAAAGATATGATAATAAAACATTTGGTATAATAACACTTCAAGGAAATCAACAATCAAATATTATTGATAACTTATTATTAAAACTAATTGGTGAACAAGAATATCATAAAAGAAAAATTGTTTGTGGAAATTCAGCATCTTTTCAAGGTGATGAAAGAGATATTATCTTTCTAAGTTTGATTACAGCACATAATCATAATAGGTCTTCTCTAACAAAACCAGAAGATGAAAGACGCTTTAATGTTGCATTAAGTAGAGCAATTGAGCAAGTATGGCTTTTTCACTCTGTTCAATTGGAAGATTTAAATCCTAATGATTTGCGCTATAAGCTATTAAATCATATGACAAATTATCACACACAACATAATCTTGATAATCAAATTATTCCTGTGCCTGTTCACAAAACGAAAGACTCACAACCAAGTCCTTTTGATAGCTGGTTCGAAGTTGAAGTAAGAAACGATATTGTTGCAAATGGATATAGTGTTATTCCTCAATATGAAGTTGCTAAAGGGAAATATCGTATTGACATGGTTGCTTTATTCGATGATGGTACGAAAATAGCAATTGAGTGCGATGGGGACAAATGGCACGGCGTAGAACAATATCAAAAAGATTTAACAAGACAAAAAGTTTTAGAACGCTGTGGTTGGCAATTTTTTAGAATTAGAGGTAGTGAATATTATTCTAACAGAAAAAAATCACTCGAACCACTTTGGGAAATATTTGAATCATTACAAATTATAAATAAGCAAAATGAAAAAGCAAAACAAGAAATTGAAAAAACAATTTTGATACAATCAACATCAAATGAACAAGAAACTGATTCTGAAATTAAAGCTATTCCGATCCAAGCCAAATTGAGCAATGATTCTGTTTCTCAACATAAAATTACAGAAATTAATTTGAGTAGATTATTGCTTCAAAATGAATTATTAATTTTTACAAACAAGCATAATGTTTACAAATTGATTAATAAGCAATATAGTCTTATGAAACAAATTGTTGAAAAATTGGAGCTTGAAGAAAAGGAAATGATTATTTATGTTACTGGTACAAATGATTATTCTGGCTATATGCTCTTCGGTTTTGAAAACGGTAAAGTATCAAAAATACTAATGAAAAGCTACGAGACCAAAACACATAGAAAGCATTTGAAAAATGCATATAATAATGATTCTAAGTTGATTTTTTGTGATCATATAAGATATGATAAAGAATTGATAGCAATAAGTTCAATAAATAAAATTTTAGTTTTTAATACAGATCAAATTAATCCTAAAATGAGTAAGAACTCTCAAGGAGTTCAGGTGATGAGACCAAAGAATAATAGTTTACTGATTAAGATTAAGAATATAAATCAAGTCGATTTTAGAGATATTGATTATTATAAGAAGAAAATCCCAGCAACAGGGAACTTTATATTGGATGAAGATGATATTTAGAACAGAAAATAGTAATACCAAGAGTTTATTAGAAACTTCTGCTGGTCTAATAGGATTATTTATTATTACTAGACCTATCTTATTTGTAATTGGCTATTTGAAAGGAAAAAAGAAATTACAAAACAATAAACACTTGATAAGTAATTAAATAATTAAAGGAATAAAATAATGGGATATTTTGTAAAGCACTGGAAAGGTAAGCTGTCACTTCCCATTTCATTTTGGGTCAATTTTGTAAGCCTAAATATTATCTTTTTTTATGTAACAGAGTTAATAGCTATTCGTATCACTCATCCATATCATAGAATTGATTTTATATTAATTTCATATATTATTTATTATGTTGCCATTTACCCTTGGCAAGTTATAGGTAATTGGCGATGTAGTAACATTGGCATTTATGATGGAAAGAAATTTTGGGCACTCATTGTAAGAATCATTATAATTATCAGCATGTTATTCATAATTCCAAAATTTATAAATTTAAAAAATATACAGGAAATTAATAATGAGGAAATCAGCAAACTTGATTATACAATTGATTTAGTAGATGATGAATCAAGAATTCATCTAATTGGTGGGATGAAGTATGGAGTAACAGAAGAAATCCAGGAACTATTAATTAATAATGATAAAATTACAGGAATCATCATTGATAGTTATGGAGGTTTAATTTATGAAGGTTACAAGTTAGCAGAAATAATTGAAAAATATAATCTAAATACTTATTCAATAATTGAATGTTCATCAGCTGCAACAATAGCATTTATTGCAGGTAAAGAAAGGTATATAAATTTCGAAACAAAAATGGGATTTCATAATCCTTTCAGTATTATTGATATACGAAAAGACTATGATTTAAATGCCCTCGAATTAAATACTATAAGAAAACAGAATAAATTATCAAAATCAGATTATTTAAATTATTTATATGAACATGGAATATCAAACAACTTCATTGATAAACTAGTGAATTATAATTCTAAAGACTTATTATACCCAACAATTGATGAATTAATTGAAAGCAAAATAATAACTGAAGTCCAAAGCAAAAGGACAATATTAAACAATACAGAAAGAGGAAACCCAAACTTAACATCATTAATAGACAACTGGGTAAACGTATACATCCCTGATATTTGCAGATTTGAAATGTCACCATCATTTGAAATTCAAAAGGGGTTTTACAAAGAATTCAATAATACAATTAGAGAAAAGTGGTTTAAGGTTACGGATAATCCTGAACGTGTTGTATTACAACCAAAAGGAATTAACGAGTTTAATGAAACTAGCCTGAAACATTATTGTAGATTCATTATTGAGACTGAAATTTCTGATGATCCTTTATTTGAATTAACTGATTCAATTGTTTTAACTGAGGATGAGCAATTATTTTTCGAAGAAATAATTAGAGAGAGTATTGAAGATGGTATGAAACAGATGCGTTCACAAGGTGTTGAAATGAAAATATTAGAATGGAATTGTTTGAAAATATCAAATTTAAATAATGTTGATGTATTTGAAATTAGCTACATAAGACAATTAAACCAAAATCCTCATGTTTTTGTTAGTATATATAAAGTATTTAATAGAAACAAAATACATACTATAACTGCTTCATATCGCATTTCAGAAAAGAAACTTTGGGATGAAGATTTAAAAAAAATGCTCAATTCAATACATTTTATTGAATCCAAGAAATAATTATTAAGGAGTAAATTATGAGTATAAAGAAAAATATTTATTTTGTTTTATTTTCAATTTTTTTGCTTGTTGCATCAAACATATATTCAGATGATATCCATTATAACAAAAATGGAATATCATTCTATTATCCTACAGATTTAAGTGAAATTGAAGTAAACGGATACATAGCTTTTATTAGTAATCAGGAAGGTTGTGACTTCCGTTTCAAAATTACAGCCCCAATTAATGAATTATCAAAAGAGTTTTCATTTGATTTACTAGATGAAAAAAATTTACAAATATTCTTAGAAAATTATGCGGAATCTTTTCTTACTTCTATGCAAAATGATAGTGTTAATTATAAAAACATTACAATAAACGAATTTGATACACTAATGATTTCAGGTCATAAATTTACTAAATTCGTAATGAGGTATTATTTTGATTATGTTGGAGAAATTATGGAGAAGTGTGTTTTTACTCATATGGTAGAAGGCTATGTATTTGAAATCACATTGACTTATTTTGCGAGTGAACAGGATTCTAAGAATAAATTAAAGAAAATTTTGCAGTCATTCTCATTTATAGATTACTAATAATGTAAAGTTATGAAAGCCCCTAACAAACATGCCCACAATAGGCAAGAAGAAAAGCAAGAAGAGCGTATCGCATTCCAACCTTTAGCAGCATGCGAATTCATGCTGAAACTACCATGAAATAATATAAGAAGGTTAAAGATGTTCAAAATCGTGACAGCGTTTTGGGTGATTGTTTTTTTTTTGCAGGTTCATTTGTGCCTTTAGAAGGAATTGTCTATCATGTCGATTCGATTGATGGCTCTGATAATGCCAACGGGCAATCACCGAAGAAGAGAGGGTGTGAAGGGGCGAAAAAATTGAAAATGTAATCAGCCATAGGCTGACAAGAATGTAAAATGTAAAATTAAATGTAATGTAATCTAGAGCTGGGGAATAAACGAAGGGGCGAAGGGGTGAAAATGCGATGGTGTGAATAATTGAAAATTCAAAATTTAAAATTAAGTGTGTAATGTAATCCAGAGCTGGGGGAAAACGACGGTGGGAAGATGCGAAAGTGCGAAGGTTAGAGGGTTAGAAAATTAGAGAGTATAAAGAAAACTTGGCTAGTCTTAAAAAATTTGTTCGTTTTGTTAGTTTTGTTCGTTGCTTAATAATCTTATATTACATTTCTCTGTGAACTCTGTGGTTTAAATTGATTGAGGGGGTGAATAATTGAAAATTCAAAATTTAAAATTAAGTTTGGGTACGCATAATAAAAATCAAACTCGCCAGATTATATATAACCTGGCGAGTGTTTTTGGTTATGACAGCTTTTTACTGCTATCGCTTTTTCAGGTGACATAATTTCATTTATTTTCCCCATTTACGTTCGTATCTCCCCGCATTTCAATCAGCTTTAAGCCGGAACAACAAAGCACATAGTGACGTTTTTTTGTTAGATAGTGCTAAGTTGTTCCTCCTTAAGGGCGGTAAATTATTGCTGATTATGTGATTAAGGGTGATTATGGTGGTGAAATTGGTGGAAAATAGGGGGTTTTGGGGATTTTTGAAAAATATGGGTGTTATTTGATATTTTTCAAGTTTTGGGATGTTATACAGTTGTTATTATTAGATGAGAGGGATTTATAATTTCTGAGCTTCGGTGAGGGATTTGATATTTGTAACTTTGTTATAGATGGCGAGTAATTCTGCTGTGATGCTGATGGCAATTTCCTGGGTAGTGGTTTTGGCAATATTCAGGCCGATGGGGGTGTGGATATTCTGGAGTTGCTGGTTGGAAATTCCGATATTTTTGAGTTGCTGCAGATTTTCGGCAGCTTTTTGATGGGAAGCTATCATGCCCAGATAGGTAAGATTTAAATTCCGCTGACAGATATTTAAGAGGATATCATAATCATTTGAATGAGCATGGGTGAAGATGATCACAGCATCCTGGGGAGCTGGGAGAAATTCTTTGGCAAACTGGAGGTAGTCCTGGCAGATAACATTATCTGCCTGAGGAAGTCTTTCTGAGCTGGCATATTCTTCTCTATTATCTATCACTACCAGGTGAAACTGGAGTGATTTCAGGATGGGCAAAATGCTTTTGCAGAGATGTCCGGCACCAAAAAGATAGATAGTTTTGGCAGGAGCAAAATATTCCAGAAATATTTTGGCATTACCTCCGCATTGCATTCCTATACCCATTTCTGCTTCTGTGAGTTCAAATTCCATCAGTTTATTTTCTTTAGTAGTAAATATCTCAAGGCAGGCAGCGCGTATTTTATGCTCAATAAGCCCACCGCCCACAGTACCTTCTGAAGAACCGTCGGGATATACTATCATTTTGAACCCGCTGCGGCAGGGGGTTCCACCTATCGATTCCAGTACAGTAGCCATCACGAACGGAGTATTTTTCTGGAGATTATCTGCTGCCTGGATAATTATCTGATTAAAAGAAGTTTCCATTTAAGTTCCTGTTTCAGTTAATTTATCTTTCAATTCCTGAGGAGTATTGATATTATCAAGGATATTGGGATCATCGACTGGAATGCGTTTGATGATACTTTCCGGCAGGGATTTAATAATTATACTGAGATTATCACTTACAGAAGCATTTAGAATGCGTCCACCTACCTGAGGAGAAATAATCAGAGGATGTCCAGTTCGATTTTGAGATGTAAGCACTGGTAAAAACAACTGGTGGTGATCATCAATAGCCGAGACCAGGATCTGATAGGTATCCAAAGCGATAAATGGCTGATCTATCAGGTGAATGAGATAATTAGTTGAAAGGGCATCAGCCTTGAGAGCTAATTTGAGAGATGAGAACATACCCAGTTCAGGTTGAGAGTTATTGACGAATTCCACATTTTGAGTAAAAAGATGTTCTTGCAGATTCTGATGATTTTCTCCAGTGACAATAATGATCTTTGAGGAAAATTCCTGTAGTTTGCCTATTATTATATCCACAACCGCGATACCTTCTATCTGCAAAAGAGCTTTATCTGTGCCCATGCGGGTAGAATTTCCGGCAGCTAAGATAATGGAAGTGAGATTCATTAACTATCCTGGTGAAGAATATCAGCAGCCATTTGCACAGCTTCAATGATCTGAACGTAACCTGTGCAGCGGCAGAGATTACCTTCCAGGGCGGTTTTGATCTGCTCTTCTGAAGGTTGTAAATTTTCCAGAAGCAAAGCTTTGGCGCTCATGATCATGCCCGGAGTGCAAAATCCGCACTGGACGGCACCGGTTTTCAAAAAACTATCCTGCAAAGTTTTAAGGATTTTATCCTGTTCAGCGTTTTCGATAGTTTCTATATCAGTATCCATCACCTGACAGGAGAGTATCATACAAGAGCAGACAGCCTTACCATTCATCAAAACGGTGCAGGCACCACATTCACCCACAGAGCAGCCTTCTTTTGTGCCGGTAAGATTCAATTCGTCACGCAGAATATCTAAAAGCCTCATATTATCAGGAACATTTAATTCCTGCGGGAGATTATTAAGAGTAAATTTAAGCTTGATCATTTTTATACTCACTATATTGTTTTTTAAAATCAGCCATGGCAGCTATCACGAGATTGACAAACACGGGAATTTTGTAAGAGGCAGACCATCTTTTGCCGATTTTGGGGTTAAGAATACTATTAAGCCTGTATTTCAAATCACGATAAAGTTTTTCATCAATCCAGCGCCCGATAATAAATTCTTCAAGTTCCGGGAGACGCCCGGGTTTTTCGAGAAGCGATCCGGCAACAATCCGGCAATTACAGATCTTTTTGTCCTGATCAAATTCTAAACTGGCGCAGATACTGATCCGGGTGATATTAAGCGCTTTGCGTCTGCCAAGCTGGAAGTAATGCGAGAATGATTTTGGGGGCTGAGGCAGGGGGATATTAACTGCTGTGAGAATCTCATCCGACTCAATTGCCGTATGATAACTTTTGATGATGAAATCTTTCATGGGAATAGTACGAGTGCCTTTGGCAGAACTAAGGCTCAACTCAGCATCATAAAAGATGAGGGGTGGAATACTATCTGCACAGGGAGCAGCATTTACTATATTCCCGCCAATTGTGGCAATATTCCTGATCTGCGTAGAACCTATCTGCGAGCAGGCAGATGCCAGCACCGGAAAATGCGTATTCACCAGCGGATTAGCGATGATCTCAGCAAAAGTTGTGGTACTGCCAATCTGGAGGGTGTCATTTTCCAGCGAGACGTATTGCAGTTCTGAGAGTGGTTTGATATTGACCACCTGATGGGTTTCTGCTGAATTGCGCATCTTGATCATCAGGTCAGTACCTCCAGCCAGAATATTATGCTTACCATCTGCGAGCAGCTTTAATGCCTGCTTTAGTGTAGTTGGCGTTACAGTTTTAGCAGAGATCACAGAGAGGCTGGAGCTGGACTCAGTTTTGCAGGCTATCATACTCTGACGTTCAGGTTTTTTGAGATTATGATTCAGAAATACCTGTTCAAGTGATAATGGCAGAGCAGCAGAGCTTACGCCCATGGCATTATAAAGAGCGTTATTGATGGCAGCAGAGATCAATTCAAAGGTGGGTTCACCAAGGCTTTTCGCTCCAAAGGGACCTGCTTTATCTGGATTCTCTATCAATATGGGAGTAATCTTAGGAATATCCTGGATTGTGGGAATAAGATAAGTATCAAAATTATCAGACAGCACTTCTCCGGCGGAAATATTAAAATCTTCTGTGCAGGCATATCCCATACCCTGCACAACACCACCATAGATTTGGCCCTGAGCTCCCAGAAGATTAATGGTTTGACCCACATCATGAGCGGCATAAACCTGATCAACGCTTATTTTGCCAGTAAAGGAATCAACAGTAACTTCAGCAATTTGACAACCATATACATAGGTGAAATAGGCATCTCCTTTACCGGTTTCTTCTTCCCAGGATACGTCAGGAGCTTTGAACCAGCCGTAAGCCGAAAGATTAATCCCAGCCTGTAGAGCTTTTTCTACTGCTTCCTTGAAACTGAGAGCAGATTTGGGTTTTTTGCCTGACTTTGTATAGATCATACCCTCTTTCCAGATAGTATCTTTGAGCGCTTTTACTTTGAGCTCAGCTTTGATGATCTCAAAGATGTCTTCTTTCAGCTTCTGAGCAGCATCATTTATGGCATTTCCACCGGCAATTGTACCGCGTGATGCCACCGTGGGACCACCATCAGCAATAGTAGAAGTTTGTGGTGCTAGGAAAATGGCATCAGCAAGTGGAACTCCTAATATTTCACAGGCGATCTGGCACATAGTAGTCTGCAGACCCTGTCCATTTTCAGATACAGCGGTGATAATGATCAAACTGCCGTCAGCCTGGATAGATACAATTGCAGAGGATACATCAGTACCTTCTGCACCCAGAGAACAACCACGATAGCTGCATGCCAGCCCGATACCTTTTCTGTAGCGGGGAGGTAATTTTATAAATTCTCTGTTTGCCTGCCATTTATTAACGAAATCTGCTTTTTCTACTGCAGTATTCAAAACCTGCCGCAGCGAAACTTTATGCTCAGATAACATCTGCCCGGAGGCAGTAATACTATCCTGCTTGAAGCCATTGATGAGTCGTACCTCAAGTGGGGTGAGTTCACAATGGACAGCAATTTCATCCATCAGCGATTCCTGAGCAAAAATTATCTGGGGAGAACCAAATCCCCTGAATGCTGCTGTATAACAATTATTAGTATAAACCGACCTGATATCGGTTTCTACATGCGGGATTTCATAAGGTCCAGTAGCTTGAACTACTGAACGCCAGGTGACAAAAAATGTCTGAGACGAATAAGCTCCACTATCAGCCAGAATGTCAATTTTCATGGCTATTATTCTACCTTCTCTTGTGAAGCCGACTTTGTAATTCATGATATATGGATGTCTTTTGTAACTTTCACGCAGAGAATTTTCACGGGAATTTGTCATCTGAACAGGCTAGCCTGTTCAGATGACAAATTCC
>Ga0207996_1001830_pt1 | contig 13938 bp, 9 predicted proteins | sample AntAceMetag02UKG_FD_184773 | JGI IMG/M metagenome (GOLD analysis project Ga0207996, IMG submission 184773) | Saline lake microbial communities from Ace Lake, Antarctica - Antarctic Ace Lake Metagenome 02UKG (SPAdes) (version 2) | ecosystem: Environmental > Aquatic > Non-marine Saline and Alkaline... | reverse complement strand
CAGTAAGAGACACTAGCATAGGTTGTATCGATTTTCAAAAACAATTTTAGATGGTTTGCCCATTATAACCATATTTGTAAAGACCTTGACAGGAATAGCGAGTTTGGCTATTGATTTAAACCAAGACAACAAAATTATGCCCTCCCGCAAAAGGGTTTGCCGTCAACCATTAATTATCTGTTCGGGGGACTTGTCATGAAAGAGATCAATGAACTGGATGTGCCTGATAACCTCTATTATACGGAAGATCATGAATGGGTACGGGTGAAAGGTGAAAATGTGACCATCGGCGTCAGCGATTACGCGCAGGATCAGCTGGGCGACATTGTGTTTGTGGAGATGCCTGCGTCCGGGGATCAATTCAAAAAGGGGGACGAGTTCGGGACTGTGGAGTCGGTCAAGGCCGTTGCAGAGCTCTACATGCCCATTGGCGGGGAGGTCATCCAGGTGAACCAGGCCCTTGAAGACGCCCCCGAACTGCTGAACCAGAGCCCCTATGCTGAAGGATGGATCATCGAGGTCAAACCCGAAGATGCGTCACAGCTGGAGAGCATGCTGAACAAAGAAGCCTATCTCAAAATGGTGCAGGGTGGAACGGCTGGATGAAACACTGGCGGCGAGACGGCCCTGCCCGATGGGGTGAAACGGATCACAGATTTTTGGATATGGAAAAGCAGAACTTAACCCCCCGCTCTGCCCCCGGTTTCGCCCACACATCCCCCCTATGACGGACCATGATCTCTTTTACGATGGCAAGCCCCAGGCCTGTCCCTTGGGTTCCCTGAGCGCTTTTCTTACGTTTGAAAACCTCAAAAATCCCTTCCAGGTCTTCTTCTCTGAGGCCTACGCCGTCATCCATCACTGAAAAAATGTGGTGTGTTTCACTTTCATCATGACCGAACAAAATACGGCTTAACCCATCTCCCCCGTATTTCAGAGCATTGTCCACCAGGTTCCGAATGATCCGGATCATGGACAATCGGTCTGCCTTGATTTCGGGCAGTTGCTCCGGTTGAGACCATTTTATCCCCGCCGCCTCCAGCCGCTCTGACACTTCGTCCCTGATAACCTCCACCACCGCATCCATTTTGATTTTTTCGAGGGAAAGGGGTGCTTCTCTGGTTGAAATGAAGGCATTGATGTGGTTGACCAGTTCTTCAATCAGCGCCGAGGTTTTGACAATCTGGTCACAGGTCCGTTTCCCCTTGTCATCCAGCAGATGTTCCGATTGCTTTTGAAGCAGCATGGCCAGACCATGAATGCCGATGGCCGGGCTTTTGAGATCGTGTGAAATGGAATAGGAAAAAAGTTTGATTTTATCCGCACTTTCCTGGACTTGCTTTTCCGCCATTTTTCGCTTTTCCGCCATTTGATTGAAGGCAGTGGCCACATCCTTTAACTCGTCATCAGCGGTGGGCGCAATTCGGTGGTCAAGGTTCCCCCGGCCGAAGGCTTCGGAGCCTTCTTTCAGCTGCCGCACGGATCGGATGATGCCCCGGGTGGTGAACCATGTGGCCACACCCATGGCCATGAGTACAAAGAGGGTCATACCAAGGGTGACGGACAGGGCAACAGCACCGTGATGAATGGCATTTTTTGCTGTTTTCTCCGTGTCTTGCCGAATCAGGGGTTGAATGTTTTCGTTTAATATTCGCCGGATCCTCAGAAGACCTTTTTCAAATCCTTCCAGTTTCATCTGCAACTGATCCGCAGTTCGAATGACGTCCTGCCCCGAGGCCGAAATCTGCTGATATTTTCGGTCTATTTCATTTAGAGAAGTTCTGGCTGATGGGGACAGGCCGGATTCGGCGTAGATATTTTTCCATTTCAGGAACGCACTTTTCGCTTTTGATATTTTGGTTTTTATGGCCGGTTCGTGCTGGATCACATAGCTTTCGATGGTGGAAAAAATTCGGTGAAAAGAGATTTTCATGAGCAGGGCGGCGTCTCTTCTGACCGATGGGGCTGAAGTGGTTTCATTGGGAGAAGACGACAGACTTTGGTCGATCATGATGTTCATCTGATCCGCCAGTTCGGTGAACTTTTTCTGCGCAAGTTTTTGGGCTTCGGCCAGGGCGATAATTTCTCTGGACAGTGCCTGGTGTTCTGAAAAAAAGAGGGTTGCTTTCTGGCCAAATTTTTTCTCCGAAGCTGTTTCGGCAAGCCGGTTGAATCTTTCCAGAAATGCTGCGAAATTTTTCTGGAATAAATCAAGGTTCTCAATATGGACCCGGTTGCCGTCGCGGACGAATGCGAAGATGGAAATGGCGCCTTCCCCGATATTGACCTCCATTTCCAGAAGGGCATCTTCCAGGGGTTCCTGAACGGAAAGGAACAGTTTCAACGCCTGGTTCAGCTTCTGTATCTGCAAGTAGGAGATTGACCCTGACACACCCAGGACAAAGATAAGGATTCCAAAACTCAGCCAGAGCTTCTTGGCGATGGTCATACGCATGAATTGATCTCCGGGGGGTTAGGAGTTCTTTCCCCTTTTGCGAAAACCCGAAAGTACCCAGAAAACGCCCCACGAGAGCACCACCGGCCCGATGCCCACATAAAAAAACATGGGCCAGTTCCCGTTCCAGGGCTTTAAAAAAAAGACCATGACCGCCAGCCACAAAATAGAGGCCATGACAGCCAGGCGACCCCAACCGGACATTCTTGAAATCACACCGGCTTGCCGGCCGCCTTTTTCAATCCGTTTGCCGGTCAATCTGGGCAGCATGAAGATTGCCAGGGCGATGGCGATAATAACGAGAATTTCATTCATGAGCGATTACCGGCCCAACCTAAAAATGGGCTCAAAATAAACATTATAACTTAATGGTCAGAGAGAGTGTTATAAAAGGTGAAACCACTCTATACTACTTTTCATTGTTTTTTCAATAAACATTACACTAATGATGTGTGGTTTATGACCGAGAACCTATTGTTGTTATGGGTTGACAACTTTATGCCATTGGTCTATTGTGAATTATCTGGATAATCCACAATAGAGTTGTGAAATGGAGATTTCAAGAGAACTGCAACTGACTACTTTGCTGGCCATGAAGTCGTTTTTTCTTTTCGGGCCCCGTGCCACGGGAAAAACGACCCTGATTCGCCGGCAACTGGCGAAAAACGCGACCATCATCGATCTACTGGATTCCCGTTACTTCTTGAGGTTGTCCGCCGCTCCCCACGATCTGGAATCCATTGTAGATGCGAGCCCTGCTGATATCATTGTTATCGATGAAATTCAGCGTATTCCGGAGCTCTTAAATGAAATCCATCGTCTTATTGAAAATCGCCGTGTCACTTTTTTGTTGACGGGTTCCAGCGCGCGAAAACTGCGCCGAGGCAAGGCCAACCTTCTGGCCGGTCGTGTGTGGGAGGCCAGGATGTTCCCTTTTATCCACCGGGAGCTGCCTGACTTTGATCTGGGCCGCTATCTGCGGTATGGCGGCCTGCCTTCCGTTTACTTGAGCGATTATCCGGAAGAAGAACTCGATGCTTACGTGAATACCTATCTCAGGGAAGAGGTTCTGGCGGAAGGTCTGATCAGGCGCCTGCCACCATTTTCACGGTTTCTAAGGTCCATAGCGCTCTCAAATGGAGAAATTGTTAACTTCACCAAAATGGCAAACGATTGTCAGGTGTCGCCTTCCACGGTGACGGAATATGTGGGGCTCCTGGAGGACACGCTGATCGGCTTTATCCTGCCGGCCTGGACCCGCTCCAGAAAACGCAAAGCCATTAAGACCGGAAAATTTTATTTCTTTGATCCCGGTGTTACCCACGCGCTGGCTGGGACGGAAACGCTGGATCGCAACTCCAATCTTTACGGAAAAAGTTTTGAGCAGTTCATGGGTATGGAGCTGCGAGCATACCTGAGTTACGGGCGGAAAAAGCTTGCCTTATCCTATTGGCGATCAACCAATGGCCATGAGGTGGACTTTCTATTGGGTGAAAGAACCGCCATCGAGGTAAAAGCGTCCAAAAGAATCAGCAAGAACGATTTCAAAGGCTTGAAGTATTTAAAAGAGGAAGGTGTATTTCAAAATTTCATCCTGGTCAGCCAGGATCCCATCATTACCCGTGCTGAGGGCATTTTAGCCCTTCCATGGCATAAATTTCTGACGGATTTGTGGAAAGACAGGTTTTTGTGAGACTCAGTCTTATCAGCGGACGCGAAGACGATTTCTGGTAGATTCTCTTGCACGCCTGAATAAAAACGGTATAATTTAACGACAAAGGAATCTACCGCTTTTTACTCTTGAGGAACATATCATGGGGACTGAAATCTTCTTGATTGCCGTCGTGATTCTCCTGCTCTTTGCTGTTTTCGATCTGGTGGTGGGGGTCACCAACGACGCTGTCAATTTTCTGAATTCTTCCATCGGATCAAGAGTAGCCCCCTATTTTGTGATCATGATTATCGCAAGCCTGGGCATTCTGGCAGGGGTGACCTTTTCAAGCGGGATGATGGAGGTGGCACGGAAGGGAATATTCCATCCCCAATTTTTTACCATGCCGGAACTGATTACCATCTTCCTGGCCGTAATGCTCACGGACATCCTCCTCCTGGACCTCTTTAACACCTATGGTTTGCCCACCTCCACCACCGTCTCCATTGTGTTTGAACTGCTCGGTGCCGCCGTGGCCGTTTCGGCCATCAAAATCATGCAGACCGAAGGCGGCGCCATGGCGCTTGGGGAATACATCAACACGGGAAAGGCCATGATGATCGTTTTCGGCATTCTCCTTTCCATTGTCGTGGCTTTTTGCTGTGGCGCCGTGGTTCAGTTCTTCACCCGGCTGATCTTCACCTTTGACTACCAGAAAAAGATCAAGCGTTATGGATCTCTTTGGGGCGGGGTTGCCATGGCAACCATCACATTCTTTATCCTGATAAAGGGGGCCAAAGGCGCTTCCTTCATGACCCCGGAGTCTGTCCAATGGGTCAAATCCAATTCCCTGCTCATTCTGGTGGGTATTTTCATTGTTTCAGCGATTATTTTACAGATCACCATTTCTTTATTTAAAGTCAATATTTTTAAACCCATTGTGCTGGTAGGCACCTTTGCCCTGGCCATGGCCTTTGCCGCCAATGACCTGGTCAATTTCATCGGCGTCCCCTTAGCAGGATTAAGTGCCTACAAGACCGCCATGGCTGCGGGAGATCCCCTGACCATTACCATGAGCGCCCTGAGCCAGAAAGTTCAATCCCAGACAGGGCTCCTGCTTCTTGCCGGTATTATTATGGTGGTGACCCTGTGGTTGAGCAAAAAGGCCCGCACGGTCACTGAAACAGAACTCAGCCTGGGTCATCAGGAAGAGACCACCGAGCGTTTCGAGTCCATCTGGCTTTCCAGGACTGTTGTGAGGATGGCGGATTCATTCTTTAAGAGCTTAACGACTGTTATTCCCCATAACCTCAGGAAAACCGTCAGCACGCGAATAGACCCCCATAGTTACAAGGACGTTACGGTTCAGGGCCCTAAACCTTCCTTTGACCTGGTCCGTGCATCCGTGAACCTGATGGTTGCCAGTGCCGTGGTCTCTTTTGCCACCTCCATGAAACTTCCCCTATCAACGACCTATGTCACGTTCATGGTGGCCATGGGTACCTCTTTTTCGGATCAGGCGTGGGGCAGGGAAACGGCAGTCTATCGGGTCACCGGGGTTCTGACGGTGATCGGCGGCTGGTTTATGACGGCCTTGATCGCCTTCGTGGTCGCCTTCGTTTTCGCAAACATTATCCACTACTTCAAGGTGCCGGGGGTTTTCGGCCTCCTGTTTATCGGGGCGTTGGTGTTCTGGAAAAATCAAAGAAAGCACAAGGGCCGTGCCAGGGAAACAGAAGAAGCAAAGGTTTTTAATTTAAAGAAGATCACCGATGCGCACATGGCCATCTCCAGCACCTTTGACCATCTGGCGCATCTTCTGGAAGCCATCCGGGAATCTTTTGATCTGACCTTCGACGCGCTCTTCGACCAGGATATCGATGAATTGAAAAAACAGAGAAAAAAGGTAAAGCAAATACAACTGTGGACCAACATCATCATAGCAAATGTTTTCAAAGTACTGCGCCTGCAACAGAAAGGGGATGCCGAGATATCCTACAAATACGCTCAGAGCATCAGACGTCTACAGAAGATATCCGACGGGCACCGAGATATTGTGGTGCGTTCTTATAAGCATATCGGCAACAAACACAAAGGACTTTTAGATGTTCAAATCGAGGAGCTCAAAAAGATCAAGATATGTATCCTGGATATTATTCTGAAAGCGGAAACATCTTTCAACAGGAAAGAAATTGTGGACTATCAAAACATCGTCGACCAGTACCGGTACATGAGGGAGCTGGCAGATCAGTTTAACCAGAATCAAATTGAAAGGATCAGAACCGACGTCTCTAAGACACGCCTCAGTATCCTCTACTATGCCATTGTGGGGAACTGCATTATGATGTCCAAGCAGAACATCAAACTGCTGGAGATTTTCAATGAATCCTTCAAATTCGATAAGCAGCTATCAAATTCATACTATAAAATCGACAGCCAATAGGGTGAAATTTCGCTGTCCTCCTTAAAATTGCCGATGTCCCGGATTGAAGGAATTCGCGTGTGAAGACGAGCCGAACAAACCCTCTAAACATGAATTGATCGTCTCAGATCAATTGTTGCAAGTCAAGAATGAAGAAAAAGCAAGATAGAAAAGTCAGGGAATAATTAGCTTGTTCGAAGTACCAAAAAGTGGTATATTCAAATCCATGGCATGGTCTGTTATATTAACCAACTCAACCATAAAGAATATCCGGAAGTTGCCGGAGAATATCAGGGCCAGACTTCACTTTCTGGTTCAGGAAATTCGTCAGATGGGGCCTATAAGGGCCAACCGCCTGAATTACGGTAAAATTCGGGGAGTTGAAGATTGTTACCATTGTCACTTGAAAAAAGGAAACCCGACCTACATCGCTGTTTGGAAAGTGGTCGACAAAGAAAGTAAAACAGTTGAGGTGAAATATGCCGGCACTCACGAAAAGGCCGATTACAACCGGATCTGCTGATATTTGCTTCCGCATTCCTATGGACAAGGCCCATATTGCCAAAGAGGCCATTGAAAAGATACTGGAGTTGGCAGGAATCGAATATTCTGTCTCAAGGGAAAACGAAAAAACGGTTTCCTGGGAGGAGGCATTCCCCGAGTATGGTCCGCGTGACGCACTAAAAGGCGCCCGCCTCATGGAGGGCCTCACCCAGGCACGGCTTGCAGAGAAGATTAACATCAAACCACACCATGTTTCCGAGATGGAGAATGGTAAGCGACCCATCGGTAAAGAAATGGCAAAACGGCTTGCAGGGGCCTTGAATACAGAGTACAAGGTTTTTCTATAGGAACCGTTAACCCGAAAGGCGGGAGCTACACTTCGCTCCGACCCGCATCCAGAACCTTCCGGACAGTCTCTGCCATAGCACGTTTTGTGATAGGCTTCCCGATAAATGCCCTGATTCCCATCTCCATTGCCTTCTTTTCTGAGATCAGTTTGCTGTGTCCGGTGCACATGATAATGGGGATATCAGGCCGGATGTTCATAAGTTCCCGGGCTAATTTATCCCCTGTCATCTTGGGCATGGTCATATCGGTGATCACCAGATCAAATCTATCAGGTTCTGACCGGAACAACTCCAGGGCTTCGATGCTGCTCTTTTGGGGAACCACTTCATATCCCAACCGCTCTAATATCTGGCTCCCCAGATCCATCAGGAGTTCCTCATCATCGACGAATAGGATACGCTCGCTTCCGATGGGGAGGGGCCCTTCAGCCTCTTCTTCCGGTTTTTCCTCCCCCTGAATAATGGGTAGATACACATGAAAGGTGGTCCTCTTCCCCGCTTCACTGTCAACCGTGATGGTGCCCCCGTGGGCCTTGACGATGCCCTGGACCACGGACAACCCCAATCCTGTTCCCTCTCCCGTATCTTTGGTTGTGAAGTAGGGATCGAATATCTTGTCCATCAGATGACGGGGAATGCCATAGCCGGTATCATTCACCGTCAGCATCAGGTAAGAACCGGACGGCAGATCGAGGTATCCCGTTTCGGGATCCTCACTTCCCATTTCCTCGCTCTCAATTCCCACCTCCAAAACGCCTCCGTCATCCTGCATGGCATGGGCCGCATTGGTACAGAGATTCATGATCACCTGGTGCATCTGGGTCGGGTCTGCATTGATAACACCCACGTCCTTGCCGGCAATTTCTTTTACCTCAATGGTTGAAGGGAGTGTGGCCCTGAGCATTTTCAGGGCCTCTTTGAGGATGTATTTGAGCTGCATGGGCCGCTGTTCCTTCTTGTGCCTGCGGCTGACCGTCAAAATCTGCTGCACCAGATCCGCTGCCCGATTGCCTGATTTAATGACCAGATCCAGGTCGGTAGCGATATCGCTCCCCTGATCCGCCCTCATCCTTGCCAGTTCCGCATAACCGATAATCGCGCCAAGGATGTTGTTGAAGTCATGGGCAATGCCGCCCGCCAGGGTGCCGATGGCCTCCATCTTCTGGGCCTGCTGGAGTTGGGCTTCAAGACGTTTGGATTCGGAGATGTCGCTTACGGTCACGATCTGTCCTATGGCAGGGTCATGGGGATCTTGGGGACATGCCCGGAGATAGCAATCAATAACGGTTCCATCTTTTCTCATCAATCGTGTTTCTACTTCGTTGGTTCCCGATTCCACAACAGAAGGGAAAAGCGCCCGGCCGGCCCGTTCATATTCCTCGTCATCAGGGTAAATGACCCTTGCGTCTTGCCCGATCAGAGAATCCTCGTCATGATCAAGTATCTGGAAGAAAGCCTTGTTGGCCCAATTTATTTTCCTGTTGATGGATAAAACGATCCCAATAGGAGAAGCTGTTAGAATTGCGCTCATTTTTTCTTCATTCTCCCTCAATGCACGGGTTCTCTCCCTCACCATTTCTTCCAGGAAATCTTTTTGATTTCGCAACTTATCTTCTGCGCTCTTGATTCGTAAGGCTGTCTTGACCTGTGCGATCAGCAAATATTCATCAATGGGTTTGGCCAGAAAGGCATCTGCGCCGGTCTCAAGCCCTTTAACGAGGTCTTCGGATTCTGTCTTGATGGCCGAAATCATAATGACCGGGATGTGCTTTGTTTGTTCAATCTCCTTCAATCTACTGCATACTTCATACCCATCCATTTCCGGCATTTTGATATCCAGCAAAATGGTGTCAGGTGATTCGGCCTTCGCCTTTTCAATCCCTTCCCGGCCTGATTGGGCGGTCAACACATGACAGTCCGCCATGAGGTTCTTCAATATGGCTGACAGGGTGATGAGGTTGTCTTGCTTGTCGTCAATGAGCAGTATTTTTGGCATGGCTACTTCCTCAAGTAGTTTTCAATTGTTTCCAGCAATTTCTCCGGATCAACGGGTTTGGAAACATAATCGTCGCACCCTGCCTCGATGGTCTTTTCCCTGTCTCCCTTCATGGCATGGGCCGTAAGCGCAATAACCGGGATATGGCGGACCCCCCGCTCATTTTTCATCCGTCTGGCCACTTCAAAACCGTCCATCTTGGGTAAGGACATATCGAGAAGGACGAGATCAGGCTTCTCTTTCAAGGCCATGTCGAGCCCTTCTTCTCCATTTGTTGCCTCTAAAATAGTGTACCTGTTCTGCAAAATGGCCTTGATGGTCGTCAGATTATCCGGGTTATCTTCGACCACCAGGATCGTTGTGGATTGCGGGTTAACGCCATGTTCGGCTTTCTTTTCTTCCATTCGATGTTCGATGTTGGACGTTCGATGTTCAATGTTCATCCTGCGATTTGCGGGTTCTACCCCCAGCATCAACCGGGTCCTGAACAGCAGCCCTTCCCGGTCCACGTCACCCTTTTGGATAAGTTGCTGAATGTTGTTGCTGGCCAGCTTTTTAAGGTCTTCGGGCGTCAGGTCCTTGGCTGTTAGAACCAGGACCGGAATCATGGCCGTTGCTTGACTGCTGCGGAGTTTATTGAGTACTTCAAAACCATCCACCCGGGGCATCATCAGGTCCAGGATGATGCCGTCCGGGATGGTTTGCTCAACATACAGAAGCGCTTCCTGACCGCCATGGGCCACATCCACAGAATACCCGTCACTTTCAAGGATGGTTTTGACCTGGATCACTGCGGCTTCATTGTCTTCCACCAACAGGATTCTGTTCCCTGGCTCACCCTTTTCCGCTCGTAGATATCCCGGAGGTCTTCCAATATCCGAAAGAAGATTTTTGAGTGTTTCAAGCAGGTTTTTTGAGGTTGTGTCGCTCTTTGTAAGCACGGAAGAAACATTGCCGCTCAGTTTTTCCCTCTCTTCAGTTGACAGGTCTTTTGCTGTGACCACAATCACCGGCAGATTCCGGGTTCCGGGGTCGCTGCGAACCCTGTCCAACACCTCAAACCCATCCACTTCCGGCATGATCAGGTCTAACACCAGGACATCGGGCAGGGACTCCTGAATCATATCCATACATCTCCTGCCGTTCTCCGCAACAAGGGCCTTCATCCCTTCTTCCTCAATAATTTTGGCCATTTCCTTTCGCTCAAGCGCGTTATCATCCACAACCATAATCGTATGGGGGGCTGGTCCGTCTATTCTGCGTATTTGGCCGATCAGCAGATCCCTGTTCACGGGCTTGGTGACATAGCCCACGGCGCCTAAGGCAAATCCGGTTTGTTTGTCATCGGATACGGATACGATAATGACGGGGATGTCTGCTGTCTCGGACTGCTTCTTTAGTTCCTGGAGCACTTCCCAGCCGTCCATCTCCGGCATAACGACGTCCAGGGTGATGGCAAAAGGCCTATGTTCCCTGGCAAGTCTGAGGGCTTTCTCGCCTGATGTGGCCGTCAAAACATTATACCCCTCCAGGGACAGATATTCTGAAATCATGGTGAGCACATTCGGTTCGTCATCCACTACCAAAACGGTTTTTTTTGCCGGTGTGATTTGCCAGGGTTTGGATACGGCGAAGGGCCTGGAGTCGGAAACCAGCCCCGACCATTTAACAGGCAGGACCAACGTAAATGTGGAGCCCTTCCCGAGATCGCTTTGCACCGTCAGATCTCCCCCTAACATCCTGGCGGCCTTATGGGCGATGGCCAGTCCAAGCCCTGTTCCCTCATAGGATCTGGCGGACGTACCGTCAACCTGTCTGAATTCTTGAAATATGTGACGCAGGTCCTTTGCTGAGATCCCGATCCCGGTGTCTGAAACCTGGATATAAACCTTTTTTTCACCGCTGCGGGCTGAAACCGTCACGCTTCCCTGGTCTGTAAATTTGAGCGCATTTCCCATAAGGTTCTGGAGGATCTGGTGTACCCTTACCTCGTCGCTTTCAATCCGGGGGAGATTGCCAGGGATCTCCTGGTTCATAGCAATCCCCTTTTCCCCCGCAACAGGCGCTAACCTTTCCATAATGGTTTCAATGGTTGAGGTGATGGAGAATGATTTCGGGGTCACATCCATCTTTCCCGCTTCTATTTTAGAGAGATCCAGGATGTCGTTGATCAGTGATAGAAGGTTTTGACCGTTCCGCTGGATGATCTCAAGATAATTCAGTTCTTCTTCAGAGAGTTTATCTTTCGCCTGCATTAAGAGGACCCGGGAAAGGGCCATGACCGAGTTGAGGGGGGTCCGGAGTTCGTGGCTCATATTGGATAGAAACTCGCTTTTAAGCCGGTTGGCCTCTTCAACCTGCTCTCTCTGGGCCGCCAATTCCACATTCTGTTCCTGTAACTCCTCTGATTGCTGCTGGAGCTCCTCTGACTGGGATTGCAGTTCTTCGGTCTGGGCCTGTAACTCCTGATTTTTGCCTTCCAGGTCGTCTGCAAGCCTTCTTGTCTTTTCATTTGCCAGCAGGTTTGAAACACCCGTGTTCATCCCGGTCCAAACCTGATTCAGAATCTCCAGGCTCTCTTGTGAGTAGACGTTGAGGTTTGCAAGGGAAATAACCGACACCACCACGCCGTCGTTGACTATGGGTATGGTGATAATCTCTTTTGGTAATGCGGTCCCTGTAAAGGTCTTGAATGTAAAGAGCGTATCTTTAGGTATGTTTTTGATATGAGATATCCTCTTGGTTTCCAGGGCCTGTCCCAACTCACCTTCAAGCATGGAAGCGTCAAACGGTTCCAGGGTCTCAGGACTGAGACCGGTGGAGGTAAAGTGCTCAAACGTGTTGTTCTCCGGGTTGTGCAGGAAATAAGCCCCCATATTGGAATCCGTTACCTCCACAAGCTTTTTCAAGATGTTCTTTCTGAAGTCGTCAAGCTCCCTGGCTTCCACCATGGTATCGGTGATCTCCGCGCTCGCCTCTTGAATTCCCATCTGGGACAAGACCGAGTCGGCCATGGCATTAAACGATTGTGCCAAAAATCCGAACTCATCCGAACTAACCACACGATTCCTGGCAGATAGGTCCCCGGCCTCTATTCTTTTTGAGACTTCCGCCATCTCGTTGACCGGACGGGCAATAATGGTCTTTGCCAGAAAAAGGGCTAACCCATAAACGATGGCCGCTGAGATAACGAAGAGTATCAGAATATTCAAGAGCATAAATCGGATGGGGGCATAGACCTCCTTGAGATCCTGCTTGGCCACAAAACCCCATTGGGTCCTGGGAATAGTTGTGTATGCAGCCAGGATTTCTTCACCCCTGTAGTCGGTGGTCTCTGTAATACCGGTTTTACCCATGGCTGCCAGCAATGCGGGTTCCGCACTTATCTTCAATTTCAAGGGTGCCCGCTCGTACCACCTCAATTCATTGAGTGCGATCACATCCTTATTCACGATGAGTGTTTCCCCTGTTTTCCCTATACCGGTACGGTCCAGCAGCAGCTCAAAGAGTGAATCTTCCAGATTGACCCGCGCAACCAGTATCCCTACGATGTGTTCATTATGAGTGGTGCAAAATATGGGGATTGAGAAGGCCATCGCGGGTTTTTTCAGGGTTCGCGAGTAATAAATATCCGTGATGCAGGCTTTTTTTCTCCTCATGGGTTCTGTGAAATAGGGGTCACGGGATCTCTCCTCCCCTATCAACGCCTTGTTGGTGGAGATGATAATTTTTCCGGTATCAGGATTGATGACAAAAAGCTCGTCATACGCCTTGTAGTTCTCAACATACCGGTTCAGCAACCCCTCCCCCGTGAGGAGCATGCCGGTATGGTTTTGCGGCTGTTCTCCCTTGTGGAGTAATTGTTCCAACGCCTTGATTTCAAAAGCTCCGGAGATGGTTTGAATATCTCCGGCCCTTGCATCAAGCCAGTGGTTCACCTGATCGACTTTAAGATCCCTGATCGCTATGAGCTTGCTGAATTCCAATTCCTTGATCGCGTTGACCCGTTGATATGAAATAACCCCGCTCATAATGAGTAAAGGCACAAGGGCCACAACCAGAAACCAGAAGGTCATACGTGTTTTAACGCTCTTGAACTGCAGTTTCTTTTTCATTTTCCCTTACCTTTTTTGATAAATGGGACAACAATCACTCACCCTTCTAAAACGGTTCCGGTACTTCCCTGTGGGGATCTCTGCCCTTCCCAGCACGAGATAGCCACCCCTGGCAAGCGACCGGTGGAGCTTATCAAATATAATTCCCTGATGTTCTTGAGAGAAATATATTAGCACGTTTTTGCAGAAAGTCGCGTCAAACCCGCCAAACACGCTTTCAGGGGGTGCGTAGCTCCTTTTGTCTAGCATGTCATAGGGAGAAAAAGCCACCATTTTTTCTATTTTGGGGCTCAGTTGGAAGCGTTTCCCCTGGTTTTCAAAATATCGCTTTAACAGTCTGTACTTGATACTTTTGATGTTCGCATAGGGATAAACAGCCTTTTTTGCCCTTTTAAGGGCCTTTTCATCAATGTCTGTGGCAAAGATGTTGACGTTTAGTTTGAGCTTT
>Ga0207996_1001829_pt1 | contig 13940 bp, 11 predicted proteins | sample AntAceMetag02UKG_FD_184773 | JGI IMG/M metagenome (GOLD analysis project Ga0207996, IMG submission 184773) | Saline lake microbial communities from Ace Lake, Antarctica - Antarctic Ace Lake Metagenome 02UKG (SPAdes) (version 2) | ecosystem: Environmental > Aquatic > Non-marine Saline and... | reverse complement strand
CTTACTTATTATAGAAAAAAGTATTTGTATACTCTTAACGCCCTTATAACGCCCTTAATTATTTGTTTTTTTTTAATATATTTTTTTGGAGCCGATGATCCGGTTCGAACGGATGACCTGCTGATTACAAATCAGCTGCTCTACCAGCTGAGCTACATCGGCAATCTTACACATTATAATTATTTTTAACGATTAAGTCAATATTTTTAAAAATTATTTTTCAATTAATTCTAATTTTCTTTTTATTCTTTGCAATGCATTATCTATAGATTTTACATGCCTTCCTAATTCCTCAGAAATCTCCTGATAGGATTTCGCTTCCAGATATGCTTCTAAAACATCTCTCTCCAAATCAGATAATACTCTTTTAATTCTTTTTTTTAGATTCCCTAATTTTTCATTGTTTAAAAATAGATCCTGAGGATCATTACCGCTTAAACTATCTACGATATCCAACAGTGTTCTATCAGAATCTTCGTTATAAATTGGCCTGTTTAACGATATATAAGAATTCAGAGGTATATGTTTTTGCCGGGTAGCGCTTTTAATTGCGGTAATAATTTGTCTGGTTATGCAAAGCTCCGCAAATACTTTGAAAGAAGATATTTTTTTAAATTGATAACTTCTAACCGCCTTATACAATCCGATCATTCCTTCCTGAATAATATCTTCAGTATCAGCACCGATTAAAAAATAGGAGCGTGCTTTCATTTTAACCAATTTTTTGTATTTATTAATGATAAATTCTTCTGCGATGGAATCTCCTTGATTAGCCAGACAGGTAAGTTCTTCATCTTCGTATTTTCTATAATTAACCAAACATCTTTCCACTTCGATATGTTTCATCGATTAATCCTCCATTATTGCCTAGCCATTTTGCACAGATTAGTTTGTCTATTGATCTTGTAATGAAATATATAGATTGAATACTACACTAGCCTTTTATTAGATATCTTCCCGGAATGATTCTACAATGTTAATCATTTTCTTGTCTTGCTGGTTGATTGATTCTTTTTCTATAAATTATCTATTATTATATTATTATACTCTAAACTATAAATTAAAAAATAGTTTTTTTCCACCTTACTCCTTCTGAAGTATCTTCTAAAATGATTCCATTTTCTTTTAATTTATCCCTTATTTTATCAGCCATGCTCCAATCCTTTTCTTTTCTGGCTTTCTCTCTTTCGTCTATCAGGTTTTGTATTTCCTGTTCCTCGAAATTTATTTTTAAATCTTCATCTCCTAAAATACCCAAAACTTGACCTGCTAAGTCATGGTAAAATTTCACAACATCTTCCAATACTTTTTTATTTTTAAATCCTTCAGAAGTTAAATAAATATTTACTTCTTTATTCAAAGCAAAAATCCAACTCAAGGCAACCGGAGTATTAAAATCATCATCCATTGCTTCCATGAATTTTTTTTCATTTTCTTTTATTTGGCCTATAAGTAATTCTTCATTCTTATTCAAAGAGTCTTTAAACTTCTCTTGCTTTAAGATATATTTTACATTATAAATCGTATTTTTTAGCCTTTGCAGACTCTTCCGTGATTGCTGTAGCTGTTCTTCGCAAAAATCAAGAGGATTTCTATAATGAGCGGAAAGAATAAAGTATCTGGTAGCTTCTCCACTATATTTTTCTCGAATTTCTCTTACTTTCATAATATTTCCCAATGATTTAGACATCTTCTTGTTATTTAAACAAAGATAACCATTATGCATCCAATATTTTACAAATTGTTGACCGCTGTAGGCCTCGCTTTGTGCTATCTCATTCTCGTGATGAGGAAAAATTAGATCCGAACCTCCCGCATGAATATCGAAAGTTTTTCCTAAATATTTCATGGACATAGCTGAACATTCAATGTGCCATCCCGGCCTCCCTTTTCCCCAGGGACTTTCCCAATTAGGCTCACCTTCTTTTGCTCTTTTCCATAAGGCAAAATCTATTGCCTCTTTTTTTCTTTTATCCACTTTCACTCGGGAACCTGATCTTAATTCTTCAATATTTTGATGAGATAATTTACCGTATCCTTTAAATTTTGATACATTAAAAAATACATCGCCATCTATTTCGTAGGCATACCCTTTCTCTTCCAGGCTTTTTACCATTTCAATAATCTCTTTAATGTGGTCTGTTGCTCTTGGGTAAACATCTGCTCTTTCTATTTTAAGAGAATCGGTATCAGTAAAATATTCCATAATGAATTTTTGTGCTAATTCACGAACCGTAATACCAAGTTCATTTGCCTTTTTAATCATCTTGTCATCTATATCTGTCAAATTTTGCACGTATTTGACTTTATACCCTATAAACTTGAAATATCTTCGGACTACTTCAAAGATTACAAATGGTCGGGCATTCCCTATGTGAATAAAATTATAAACAGTAGGTCCGCAAACATATATTCCTACTTCTCCTTTTTTCAAAGGGACAAACTTTTCTTTTTTACGGGTTAAAGTGTTAAATATCTTTAAAGCCATTCTTTTTTCCTTTCGTTAGGTTTCTTAACAAATAATTTTCAATTAAGAAAAGGAATCTATTTGTATTTTATTTTATTTTTTTCCTTTTTTAGTTCTGCCAAAAATCATTCTTCCGGCAGGAGTTTGTAATATACTGGTTACTAATACGTTTATTTTTTTACCGATAAACTTATTACCATCTTCGACAACTATCATAGTACCATCGTCTAAATAAGCAATACCCTGCTCTGGTTCCTTACCGGGTTTGATTATTTGAGTGATAATTTCTTCACCGGGAAGAATTACCGCTTTTAAGGCATTGGATAAATCATTAATATTTAATACCGGGATACCTTCAAGTTGAGCAAGTTTGTTCAGATTATAATCATTGGTAATTATTTTTCCCTTTATGTCTTTGGCCAACCGAATTAATTTAGTGTCTACTTCTTTATGTTCCTTGTAATCCTTTCCGGTAATTCTGATCTTATTTTTTTTTATTTCGGTTATCTTATTAAGCACGTCCAAGCCTCGACGTCCTCGATTCCTTTTGAGAGAATCTGATGAATCTGCAATGTGTTGAAGTTCAAGTAATACAAAACGTGGAATAATTAATTCTCCTTCTAAAAAATCAGTTTGGCAAATATCCAGGATACGTCCATCTATAATAACACTGGTATCTAATATTTTTGGAAATGCAGTATTTTTTGAATCTTTCTTATTAGTTCTTCCAATATTTTTAAAATTACCAAAATAATTCACAATTTCATCTTTTTTTGTCAATCCGATATTAATTCCAATAAGTCCTAATATGATGCTTAGCACGATCGGTAAATAAGAGCCAATTATTGGAACAAACGAAAGTGAATAGGCTAAAAGATTAGCAATAATAAGACCGATAACCATTCCAATAATAGCGGCTGTAAAATTCTGTGTAGAAATCTTTTGCAAATTTACAATAATTTCAGACAATACTTTTTGTATTTTGGTATTAAATAACAAGGAAAGCAGGTATCCTATTGTTCCACCAATCACGACTGCCAGGATATAAAATAAAATATTATAATAAATGTATAAATCAGGAATAAAATATATTTTTTGATAAATTTCATATCCTACTATCGCTCCAATAAGCACAAAAATAATTTTTAATATTTTCCTTCTTAGCATTTTTTCGCTCCTTTATTCTTTTTTAAAACTATGTTAAATTCTCACCTCCTTATAAAGTAAATATCAGCAAATAATTTTAAAGTAAATAAATTATAACATGGTCTTTATTTGCTGTCAAAATAGCTTAAGATAATCGTTAGTCGTTGGTATTTAGTCGGTTAGTAAAGAAAGGGAAATACAAATGCAAAAGATACAAGAAAAGATAGTCGTTAGTCGTTGGTATTTAGTCGTTAGTAAAGAAAGAAAAATATAAATACAAAAGATACAAGAAAAGATAGTCGTTAGTTGTTGGTATTTAGTATCTATTGAAGAAAAAATATAAAATAAGTGTTCAGTTACCAATTATCAATTTTCAGTGAAAACGGGAAAAGAATAAAAACATAAAGACCTGAAGTAAATTAATGAATCGAAAAATAGATTAATTGACTAATAAGTGAATAGAAGAATTGAATTATCTTATTTTTTCTTTGTATTTTCTTTACTAGATAATAAATACTAATGACTAATTTAATCAGTCAATTGGTTAATTGGAGAATTAATCAATCAGTAAATTAATCTCTATCTTTATTTTAATTAGCAAATTGGTTAATTAATCTTACTCTTTAATCTTAATCGGTTAATTGGAGAATCGACGAATTAATCAATTATATTATCTTGTATTTTCTTTACTAACGACTATTCACTATTCACTAACGACTAATTATAAATATATTCTTGACAAGAAGATTGACCAATAAGTATAATGAATTAAAGGTTTCCATCCAAACATATATAAAAACTAACGAGTATTAATCCTAATTAATATTAATCTAGACAACTTCTTAAATTAAAAAATAGATAATAAGAATTTAATAGTAATTACGGAGGTTATAACTATGAGCGAAAAAAGCATTAAATCTTCCTTTCAAAAAAGTGTTGAGCAATACCTTGTCCAACATCGAAGCATCCTGGATGTTTTATCAAAATTTCAAGAATCTAACGCCCGGGTTAATCGAGCTATTGTAAAAGCTTCTACACAATGTGGTTGTATTAAAATTAAATCTGAAAAACAAAAATTCCCCTCCAACGTTAAACTAGAAGAGGTATACAAATATATCAATTCTCAAATGGAAGGCTCATTATGTGATAACTGCAAAGAGATTATTGAAACAGAATTGGGATCTAATCTTTTTTATACTGCTGCAATCTGTAATATATTAGATCTAGATTTTGATAAAATCGTTAAAAAAGAGGAAGAAAGAATTTCTACCTTGGGAATTTATAATTTAAAATAATCAACTGTAAACTGAAGGCTTATCTTTTTATCTCACATTTTTTCTTTTCTTAACTATATACTCGATATTATATATTAAATACTTATTTTTTAAGAGCAATATTAATAGCTTCTTTAACATCCCTTACTCCTAAAATATCTATATCCTTTTTAAAAGAAGAATGTTTTATATTTTTTAAATTACCCCGCGGTATAATGCATCTTTTAAATCCCAGGTTGATAATTTCTTGAATTCTTTTTTCCACCTGATTAACCATTCTAACTTCACCTGCCAATCCAATTTCACCAAAAACAGCAGTTTTAGCATAAATTGGTATATCTTTAAAACTTGATGCAATTGCTATAACAATAGCTAAATCCAAAGCCGGTTCTAAAACCTTTATCCCTCCGGTAATATTTACATGAATATCCTTTGATTGCATGGAATAGCCTATTCTTTTCTCGAGAACAGCTAAAATCAGTAAAACCCGATTATAATCCACACCTGTAGTCATTCTTCGAGGAAAATTTAAATTACTGTAGCTAACCAATGCCTGGATTTCCACTAAAATCGGTCTTGTTCCTTCGAATGTCGCTGCAACTACCGAACCGGAAAGATTAGCTGACTTTTCAGAAAGTAACAATTCAGAGGGATTGGCTACTTCCATTAAACCATTTTCACTCATTTTAAAAATTCCTAATTCATTCGTAGAACCAAATCTATTCTTCGTGGAACGTAATATGCGAAAAATATTATACTGCTCCCCTTCTAAATATAAAACTGTATCCACTATATGCTCAAGGACTTTTGGACCTGCCAATGTTCCCCCCTTAGTCACATGCCCTACAATGAATATTGATATTTCTTTACTTTTTGCTAATTGCATCAGATTTGACGTACATTCTCTTATTTGACTAATACTACCGGAAGCAGAAGATATATTATCATCATTAATAGCTTGAATCGAATCAATTATAACGACTTTAGGATTAGTATCATAGATGCTCTGTTCTATCGCTTCAAGGTTAATTTCAGATATTAAAAATAATTCATCCGATAGATTACCTAATCTGGTTGCTCTTAATTTTACCTGATATGGAGATTCTTCAGCTGAAACGTATAGTACTCTTCCCTGATTTTTACTTAATGTATTGGCAATTTGTAAAAGAAGCGTAGATTTACCAATACCCGGTTCTCCTCCTACCAGGATCAAAGAACCGGGAACAATACCTCCACCCAATACCCTGTCAAACTCAAGAATCCCCGTGTTATATCTGGATTTATTCTCATCTATACATATTTTGGTAATCGGTAAGGGGATTGAGCGTTCTTTCTCCGAAAGAAGAGAATGTTTTTTTACTTCTTTAAATATTTCTTCTACCATGGTATTCCATTCTCCGCAATCAGGACATCGTCCCAACCATCGAGAAGATTCGTAACCGCATTGCTGGCAACGAAAAATAGATTTTTCTATCTTGCTCATCTTAATTCCTTTTATTTAGTTCTTTCTATTATAATAAATTTATTTTTTTCTCTTACCCGTTAATTTTTTTTTGGAAAACATTAATTTTTTTTCTTTTGTTTTGACAAATATACAATCTCCTTCTACAAATTCTCCCGTCAAAATTTTTTCCGAAATAGGATTTTCTATTAATCTTTCAATAGTCCGCCTAAGAGGACGCGCTCCGTAATTTGGATCATATCCTTCTATGGCTAACAATTCTTTTGCCTTTTCGCTCGTTTCCATGCTTATTTTTTGTTCTTTCAGTAATGCTTTAACTTCGTTTAACATAAGATCGGTAATCATTTTAATCTCTTTTTTATTTAGGGATTTGAATACAATAATTTCATCTATTCGGTTTAAAAATTCCGGACGAAACATTTTATTCATTTCACTCATTACTCTTCTCTTTATCTCTTTATAGGTAATTTCTTCCGACTCATTAGATCCCCTGAAACCCAGAGAAGTTCCCTTTTTAATTAAAGTAGCTCCCACATTGGACGTCATAATGATAACTGTATTTTTAAAATTAACCATTCTTCCTTGAGAATCTGTTAATCTTCCATCTTCAAATATTTGAAGTAAAATATTGAAGACGTCCGGATGAGCTTTCTCTATTTCATCTAGAAGAACTACTGAATATGGTTTTCTTCTCACTTTTTCAGTTAACTGTCCACCCTCTTCATACCCCACATAGCCGGGAGGCGCCCCAATTAATCGTGAAACAGCAAATTTCTCCATATACTCTGACATGTCTAAACTGATCAAAGCATTTTCGTCTCCAAATAATAATTCTGCCAGAGTTCGAGCTAATTCAGTTTTCCCTACACCTGTAGGTCCCAGAAAAATAAATGAACCAATCGGACGTTTCGGATTTTTTACCCCTGCTCGAGCTCTTCTGACGGCTCTTGATATAGATATTATCGCTTCATCTTGTCCAATAACTCTTTTATGTAATTCCTGCTCCATTCTGAGCAACTTTTTCGCCTCTTCTTCTTTTAAGGAAAAAACTGGTATTCCCGTCCAGGAGGATACGATTCCCGCAATATCTTCTTCCTTTACTTCTGCTGTATTGATTCTCCGGCTATTTTCCCATTTCTCTTTAATTTTTTTCAGTTTTATTTCCAGTTTCTTTTCTTTATCTCTTATTCGGGCAGCTTTTTCAAATTCCTGCAGCTTTACAGAAGATTCTTTTTCTTTAGATATTTTATTTAATTTTTCCTCCATTTCTTTCATGTCCGGAGGAGAAATATTATTTTGTAATTGTATCTTTGAAGCAGCTTCGTCCATTAAATCTATAGCTTTGTCCGGTAAAAATCTTCCTGAAATATATCGGGCAGAAAGGTGAGCCGCCGAGTTTAAAGCCTCATCAGTAATTTTTACCTTATGGTGTGCTTCATATTTACTTTTAAGACCTTTTAATATTTTTACGGTCTCTTCAATGGTAGGTTCATTAACATAGATAGTTTGAAATCTTCTTTCTAAAGCTGCATCTTTTTCAATATATTTTCTATACTCTTCAGAAGTTGTTGCGCCAATAACCTGCAGTTCTCCGCGCGCTAAAGCAGGCTTTAATATACTGGATGCATCAATCGCCCCTTCTGCAGCTCCTGCACCTACCAAAGTGTGAATTTCATCAATGAATAAAATCACATCATTAGAGTCTTGTACTTCTTTAACAATCTTTTTTAATCTTTTTTCAAATTCACCTCTATATTTAGTTCCGGCAACGATTAAGGCTAAATCCAAACATATAATTCTTTTATTTTTTAGTATCTCCGGAATATCTAAATTTTTTATTTTCTGAGCTAATCCTTCTACTATTGCCGTCTTTCCCACTCCAGCTTCACCGATTATACATGGATTATTTTTCTTTCTTCTACTTAAAATTTGAATAACCCTCTGAATTTCCATGTTCCTTCCTATTACCGGATCCAACTTGTCTTCTCCGGCTAAGTTAGTCAGATCTCTTCCGAATTCATCTAAATTCGGCGTCTTAGTTTGCTTTTTTTTAATGACACCTGCAGAATAATCCTTTTTTTCATTTTCCATCGCGATTTTCATAATTTCACTATACAAGTTATCTAAACTTACACCCAAATCGATCAAGATTCTAACTGCAATTCCGCTTGATTCTTTAATCAATCCTAACAATATATGTTCAGTATCAATAGTGTTACTTTTTAATTGGTTCGCCTCCTGGGAAGCTAATTCCAGTACCTTTTTTGAACGAGGGGTAAAAGAGGCTTCATTTATTTGCCGGTTTTCACCTTTGCCAATTAATTGAATAATTTCCTCTATTACTTTCTCTTCTTCCATTCCAAATTCTTTTAAAACTTGAGCAGCAATACCATGTCCTTCCTTTAATAATCCGATAAGAATATGTTCTGTTCCTATATAATCATGATTTAAGTTCATGGCTTCTTCTTGAGCAATCATAATTGCCTTTTTTGCTTTTTCTGAATATCTTTTAAACATTATATATGCACATCCTTCCATTTTGATAGATAATTTTTCAAAATTTTTAATTAATTAGTTAATTAAATTATATTGTCTTAAATTATTTGCATTTTCTTTACTAGCGACTAATTTAGTTTGAAGTTTTATTACGAACAAACACAAGATTTTCCCCTACTTGAGATTAATTTTTCTTGAAACCTTCAAATTTTTCCTATCTGCCATTTTTTTCTTGTTTCTTTTCTTTTATTTTCTTCACTCGATACTGTTTTCCCCGCATTTCAAACCTGCATTTTGTCTATTGCTATATATCAAATACTATACGCTAAATTTGTATTTTTACAACTTAAAACTTTATTTTTTATCTTCACTTGAAATCCGAAATATGCAACTTTTTTCTATACGCTATTACCATAGGGCACCTCCAATTATGCCCATACCCCGTATTTCCCTTGACTGGCAGACGGTCTACCGGCAAACTGGTAGGCTATTCTTTTCCACATCTTCTACAAAATTTTATCTTGGACTATATACTATATACTTGATACTGTATACTGTTTCTTCATTCAATGCTTATTTTACTTCGAATTAAAGTTGCTCTTTTAATATCTCGATTAATTTGATCAGCTGTTTCCTTATACATGATCTGCAGGTACGCCGGTTGAATCATCAACATTAATTGATTCAGTTGATTCAATTTAATATTAGGTATCATTTCTAACTCCACTCCAAGTCTCAATTTGGATAAAAGTTCCATGGCTTCCATGGAAGAAATTATTCTCACATTATGTAACAAACCATAGGCTCTCCAAGCCCGATCCTCAAATTTGTCTTTACCATCAGATAATAATTTTTTCCGTTCATTTTTTTCTTGAACAATTATTTTTTTACACAACCTGATTAAACTTTCAATAATTTCTTCTTCTGAAAGACCAAGGGTAATCTGATTTGAAATCTGGAAAAGATTTCCCATTGCCTTGCTTCCCTCACCATAAAACCCTCTTACTACATACCCAATTTTGTAGATAGCCTTTAATATCTCTTTCATTCTATTCTCCATCACCAAAGCCGGAAGATGCAACATCACCGAAGCTCTCATTCCTGTTCCAACATTTGTCGGGCATGAAGTAAGATATCCTTCTTGTTCATTAAAGGCATAAGTTAGCTTTTTTTCAATTTCATCATCGACTCTACTGATTAATTTCCAAATCTTTTTAAGTTGTAATCCTGAATCCAACGATTGAATTCTAATATGGTCTTCTTCATTTACCATGATGCTCAACGTTTCTTCCTTGTTAAACATACATGATCTAAAAGGATATTTTTCTTTTACGAAATAACTGCTTATTATATTTTTTTCCATTAAAAATTGACTTTCCAAAGGAGATAGCTTGTCTAATAGAAGAATATTAAAATCATTAAAAATAGAATTTTCGTTGATAATCTTTTGAATAATCTTAAAACTACTCTCTAACTCCTTTTGATCAGCCCGGGAAGTAAAAGAAATATTATCAATATTTCTAGCCAACCTAATTCGGGAACTTACTACAACATCTGACAAAGGGCCTTGTCCATTTGTCCATGTTGCTTTTGATTTTATTAAATTTTGCAATGTGGTTTCTTTATTATAATTCATCTTCTTGTTTTGTCGCCCTTTCGTGTTTAATGATTCTATCTCTTATTTTGGCAGCTTTTTCATATTCTTCTTTTAAGACCGCTTCTTTTAATTCTTTTTTAAGCTGTGCAACTTTTTTTATTTGAACTAACTTCCCCTTTTTTCTATGGGGTATTTTACCTGTATGCTGATCATTTCCGTGCAGCTTTAAAAAAAGAGGTTTTAATTTTTCCCGGAAATAATTGTAACATTTACTGCATCCCAATTTCCCCGACTGTCTAAATTCTTCATATGTTAGATTGCAATTGTGACACTTCAATTCTTTAGTTATAAAAACATCTTCCTCTGTTCCATAAAAATCAATTGCACTCAACAACCCGATCAGAAGATCGTTGAGATTAAACTGGGGAAGAGCAAGAGCAGAAAGTTTATTTGTGAAAAGTGCGGCACAATCTTCACAAATATGAATTTCTGTTTTTTTTCCGTTTATTGTTCTATAAAGGATAATCGTGGCTTCTTTCTTTTTACAGATTTGACATAACATACTTCAAAATTCCCCTATCATTTTCCAATTTAGAAGAGTCTTACAATATTTTCTCTGTTAATTATAATTTATGTTGTAAATAATTGTCAATTTGAATCTTTATAAGGTGTATACTTTATTATAGTGGTTAGATAAAAAATTATACTGCTTTGTTAGTGTAAATTCTAATGGAGTAATTTAAGATAAAAAAAATGGTTTTTGTTTTTATTTTTCTATTTTTCTTTCCTTCCCTTACTCGATACTTAAATACTACATACTCAATACTGTTTTATTAATAGAGTAGTTAGATAAAAATAATATTTAATTGAAAGCGTGATATAATTATTATACAGACACCCGAATAATGATTTTAGCTAAAAAAGTAAACAAAATGGTCATTTATTTTAATCAAATTGGATTGAATGAATAAAAATGAAAATGAAGAATATCGCTAATCAGCAGGAAATAAAATTTCTTGTTGACAGTATGTTGGGTAGATTGGCTAAATGGTTGCGCATTTTTGGTTACGATACGACCTATGTTGCCTGTTCCAAAGATTCGTTTCTTATTCTTACTGCCAGAAAAGAGAACAGAATATTATTAACTAGAAATACTCATTTAATAAAAAAAAGAAATATTTAACCCTATGTTCCCCCCTATGTTTTTACAAATAATAGTGATTTTGTTTATTGTCCTTTCTGTAATAAATATTATTGGAAAGGAACTCATTGGAAAAAAATGAATCAAAAAATAAGGAAAATTATAGAAAAATCCTCTTCTTGATTATTGTTCTAATAAAACTTCTATCCCCGGTAATTTACTGCCACCTAAAAACTTAAGCGAAGCTCCTCCACCAGTTGAGAGGTAAGTTATTGAAGATGCTAAACCTGCTTTTTCCAATGCAGTGATGGAATCTCCTCCTCCCACGATTGTAACCGCTTTACCTTCCATATCCGCCAAACTACGTGCAATTTGATTTGTTCCTTTAGCAAATTTATCTATTTCAAATATTCCTACAGGACCATTCCAAAATATGGTTTTAGCTTTTCTTAATTCATTTTTGAATACTGAAATTGTTTCTTCCCCTATATCCACTCCTGTTGTATCCTCAGGAATATTCTCTATCTTTACAGTTTTACATTCTGCATCTGTTGAAACGTTTTTTACAACTATTAAATCAAGAGGTAAAAATATTCTGGTCCCTTTTTCTTCAGCTTTTTCCAACATTTTCCTTGCAATATCCAGGTCATATTCCTCCAATATTGATTTTCCCACATTGTAGCCTTTTGCTTTCAATAAAGTAAAACCCATCCCTCCGGAAATTAATATGCTATCGGCTATACTTATTAAATTTTGCATAACTTCAATTTTTCCTGATACTTTTGCACCTCCCAGGATGACTACAAACGGTTTTTCCGGATTTTTTAATAGCTTACTTAAAACTTCAATTTCTTTTTCCATTAAAAAACCTGCAAATGATGGTAATATTCGCGCAACACCGACCGTAGAAGCATGAGCTCTATGTGCTGTTCCAAAAGCATCATCAACATATATCTCGGCTAAACTTGCTAATTTCCTGGAAAAAACTGGATCATTTTTCTCTTCTTCACTATAAAATCTAAGATTTTCCAACAACACTACATCGCCATCCTGCATTTTAATGATTTCTTTTTCTACTTCCGATCCGATACAATCTCCCAATTTCTTAACCGTCTTTCCTAATAATTGACCAAGACGTTCTGCGACCGGCTCAAGGGTTAATTTCTTTATTTTCTGACCTTTTGGACGCCCTAAATGACTCATCAAAATAATTTTTGCTTTGCAATTTATTAAAAATTCAATGGTTGGCAGGGCTCTTTTTATTCTTACATCATTAGTAATTTCTAATTTTTCATTTAAAGGGACATTAAAATCAACTCTAACTATTATTTTCTTTCCTTTTAGAAATTCCCCGTTAAGACTTTTTAATGATTTTACTTTCAACGATACTTCCTCCTTGTCATAAATTGGATAAAAGAAAATATATTTTTTAAAACAACTGCGCTAATAGAAAAACAATAAGAAGAGAGGGTAAAAAATTTCCTACTTTAATCTTTTTTAACTCCAAAAGATTAAATCCTATTCCCAATACTAAAATACCGCCCACTCCAGTAATTTCATTAATTACTTCAAGAGTCAGAAAATCCCTAATTAAATGGGCTAATAAGGTAATTCCACCTTGATACAAAAACGTTGGAATAGCGGAGAACATCACGCCTAAACCCATGGCAGCAGAAAAAGCTATAGAGGTAATCCCGTCCAGCAGCGATTTTGTATAAAGTAACTCCGGATTACCGTTTAATCCTTCTTGGAGAGAACCAACAATTGCCATTGAACCAACGCAAAATAGAAGGCTTGTTGTAATAAAACCTTCCACAAACCTTTTGGATGAAACTTTTCCTGAAAATTTCGTTTTTAATTTTTTTCCTATCTTTTCCAATCCATCTTCCAATCCAATAAGCTCTCCGACAATCCCGCCGATCACAAGTGAGAATATTACCAATAATATATTAGCTGTTTTTAAAGCCATTTGCATCCCTATTAATAAAGAACATAGACCTAAAGCCTGCATGATGATATTGTTAACTTTTTCGGGAAATTTATTTTTTAAGATAAATCCTATTGAGCTCCCCGCAATAATTGCAATAACATTTACAATCGTACCTTTCATAAAACAATCTTCCCTTTTTATTTTTTTTACCATTTATTTACTTCAATTGAATGAATTAAATAATTTTCTATCAATTTTGTTTATCCATTATACTCTAAAATTAACCAATTCTCCAATTAACCAATTATCAATTGTCGAGTAGATGAGCTTCTTTAAACTTTAGGAACAAGTTTGTATTCCCTGTTTGCTTCCCGTTTCCTTATGGAAGTGTCACAATATCTGTTCCCTGGTAAATTGAAAACTCACC
>Ga0207996_1001827_pt1 | contig 13942 bp, 20 predicted proteins | sample AntAceMetag02UKG_FD_184773 | JGI IMG/M metagenome (GOLD analysis project Ga0207996, IMG submission 184773) | Saline lake microbial communities from Ace Lake, Antarctica - Antarctic Ace Lake Metagenome 02UKG (SPAdes) (version 2) | ecosystem: Environmental > Aquatic > Non-marine Saline and... | reverse complement strand
TCGAAATGAGCCCCGGCAAAAGGTTCCTTGTGGTTGGAAGGCACAAGGGGAAGAGAAAGGACAATAGGTTTTATTACAACACCGAAGACGAGTTCGACACTTACGAAGAGGCCAACACGTTCATAGGTATTGAAAGCATGCAGATGGAGGGCGACGGCATCGAGTTCGAAGTCGTGGAGGTTGTAGAATGACACCGGACATGGAGACGGCATCACTGGCCGTCAGGGAGCGAGAACAAGAGGCACTCATATTCTTGGGCAAAGTCATCACCTGCAACACGTGCCAAGCCTACTTGGACGGATTCGTCCGGGCATCGAAGACCGGCTTTTGCCCTGTCTGTGGTGTTCACATGCCAACCATGAAGAGAAGGCAGGAGCGAAAGGCCAGACTGATTAGGCACTACGAAGATGGCGAGGTGATTTGATATGCCCGCCAACGATAAGAGTGCCGACCAGCAGGAAGGCCTGAAATCCTTCATTACGGCCACAAACTCCACCGGAACGATAGTCAGCCCTGCCGGAAACAGTTCTTCGACCAGTGCGACAATAAACGGGTATTACAGGGCCATAGAAAGAGCCATCGAAAAGATGAAGTTCAGATGCTCCCATCTGTGTTTCATTCAGGGCCGGCCGGGAACAGGCAAGAGCTACCAAATACGGCGCTGTCTGAAAGATTTCGATATGCCCCACATAGAAATCAGCGGGGACGTCTCCGAAGCCTACCTGTACCGGGTGCTCTACGAGCACAACGGGAAGACCATCTGGTTCAAGGACGTGGTGAAGTTGCTGAAGGGTTTGCGGTCAATCGAGTTGCTGAAGGCCGCTTGCGAGACACAGGAGAAGCGTTTGGTCTGCAAGCTGAACTACAGCGATGACCAGAGGGACTTGCCGGACCATTTCTACTTCAAGGGAAACCTGATATTTGACTTCAACTCGCTGGTGGGTCTGGGCTTCAGGGAAGACTTCGAAGCGCTTGCTTCCCGCGGCGATTATATCGAAATCGTGCTGAGTTTCTCGGAGATTTGCGAAATCATGCGGGCAATCTGCGAGAACGACCGGGAGCTGGAAGTGACCGACTTCGTCATTTCGCATTTCAACTACTGCGGGTTCAATGGGTTAAACCTGAGAACCCAGCGCCTTGCACTGAAGACGGTGGAATATGCCCGTCAGAAAGACGTGGACTGGCAACAGGAAGTGAAGGAAGAACTCAGGAACCAGCGGTCGAGCGTCCAGAAGGTGCTGTACCCAATTCTGGGGGATGGGCCGGCACGAACAGTGGACGTGAAGAAGTATCTTATCCGCTCCGGCATTATCAGCACCCTTCGCACTGCCGAACGCCGAATCCACGATTGGCTGGAGTTGGGAGACATCTTTCGCGCCAGCGGGGAAGAAAGGAACTTCATGGTCTCCCTGGTGCCCGTGCCAATCAACTTTGATAATGGTCAATAAACGACATAGGCGACACACATTCTGCCTGCCAACGGTGTCGAGCGATGGCTTGTTGCCTCGCCGCGCAATGACATACCGCCCGCAGGCTTGGATTTTTTGGGTCTTTTTGAAATATTTATAAGCCACCAAATTTCAGCCGTCAGTTATCAGACAAGGGAACCCATGGATAATTCAGATTAATCCTGTCAAAATATTTCATCTCATGGCCGTGAAACAATATCGCATCGGTTGCCGTTATCCGCGTGGGTAACTGCCCTCATTCTCTCAATCGGGCTCGGTTTCGGGGATGCCGTGTTGCGTTGTTGACTTTGTGGTAGCAGCCGAACGATGTCCTGTAACTGGACCTTGCGGCCAGTCTCTAAAGACAGGAGGTAGACCGCCAAGAACAGAAACACAATAATCTGCAAAGTCATCCTAATCACTTTCATTGAAGCGCCTCCCTCAATGCTTCAAGGCCGGACTTTTTTTGTGAGTTCTTTGCATAATCAATACCGGCAGAGGCGACTTTTTTCATATCAAACAGCCTCTCCCCCTTCTCAAGCCGACGGCTCAAATCAGAAATAGCCTGCTGAATGTTTGCATATGCCTTCCCCAGAGACTGATCACGGCCATATTGCTTGCCGGTCTCCAGGTTGGTGGCGGTTTTCAAGCGTTCAGCTTTTATTCCGAGATGTTCAACTGCGTTGGCCAGCTTTTGCCGCTCAACTTCGGCATCAGACAGAACTTTTCGAGCATCATTAATTCCGACAGTAAGTTGAATAAGCGTTTGTCCCCGAGCCACCAACAGTTCTCTATCCTGCCGGAAACGTTCAGCTTTGATTTGCGCGTCGGTGTCCACTTCGGCATACGAGTACTTTATGCCGCCGATGTCATAGGAATCCTGCCTTTTCTCCAGCATTCTGGCAACTTTGCGTAGCAGGGCATCGTCCTCCTTGAGGCGCTTGCGCCGGTTCTTGATTTCCTTTTCCAGGCTCTCGCTTTGCATTTGCATGTCAACCATGGCTCCCCGGCGCTTTTCAATCACCCGGTCAAGCCGTTGCAGCATGTTTTTTAAGCGTGCAATTTCGATGTCTGTCGGTATCCTTTCTTTGACGACATCTTTTGTGTATTGCCGGGCTCCTGAAAGATACGACACTGTTTCTTTGCCAAACACAAATACAATGAGACCAATAACGACAGTTCCGACAATAATCCAGGTTTTCATGATGGCTCCTTTTTGTTAGAGTATTTCAATTGATACTGTACTATATCATTTGTTGACTTCCGATGCAACAAAAAAAATCAAGAAAAGTTTCAGGCCAGGAAATAGGCTCCAGAGTGAGGGAAATCCGGGAAAGCCGCGGTCTTAGCCGGAAAAAACTCGCAGAATCTATTAGTCTGACGATTCAGGCCATCACCCAGGTCGAAACAGGCAGGAGAAAGCCCTCATTTCAGACCCTGATTGCTCTTTCGCAAGGCTTGGGCATCAGCTTGGACTCCCTGGTCGGCCTCCCCACCTCGAAATATCCTCATGATATTCTGAAGGATAGCGGGGTGATGGCCCTGGCTGAAAAGGTCGGAAGGATGCCACCGGAGTTGAGGGAAGAAATTAAGGATTTTGTCGACTTTCTGTGGGTCAACAAAATCCGGGAAAAGAAAAGGAAGACGTGAGGCGCGACGCGCAGCCTTGTATCCCGACAGGGCGGCATGTCCGTTGCACCACTGATCATTAAGACAGACTCCATGATGCTGTGAAGTAGGACGGAAAAACACGTATGCGTTCTGGTAGTAGTTTAATGCAAGCTTCCAATTCGATTGCTTATCGCGTAGTTTTGGTTAAATTCGGGTGACGCTTTAAGCACACTAAACGATAAATGTGATCTTTGGACTCAAAACATCAGAGGAGAAGAAATGACATCATTAGCACAACTCAAAACAGAAAAGGTAAGGCTGGACAGGGAAATTCAGAGACGAACGAGAAAAGTCGGTCAGATTCAGTCAAGAATCAATCAGCATCAAAAAAAAATCGCCAGGCTGCAAGCTCAGTTTAAGATGGTGATTGGTGCTGAAACGGCCAAAGCACCGGTCAAGAAGACAAAAAAGGCGAGAAAGGCCGTAAAAAAGATGGCTGACAGAAAGCCGGCAGTACCGAAGATGCTGATAAGAAAGGCGCCAAAGGTTGCCAAGAAACAGTCGCTGACGCGGAAACAGCTTGTTATCCGGGCTCTCTCTGAGTCAGAAAAACCATTAAACATCAGCGAGATTATCAGCGTGCTGAAAGCAAAACATTATTCATTCAAGGCAAAGAATCCGAGGAATGGACTGACAGTGTTGCTTTATACAGACAAGACCTTCCAAAAAACAAAGCCAGGATATTTTACAGTCAAGAAGTGAGAGTAAAAAACCTCCAAGATTCTCAATCAACTTATTGAGGATGTTGGATTCCAGATGGCACATCAGCCAAATCCTCCTCCACAACATCACAAGAATCGTCTTTTCTGATGATTTCGATGCCGATTCTTTTGCCGTCAGGATTTGTAGCCACAACATCAATTATTCTATCACCTATGGTGACTTCTTTTTCAACCTGATACCCCTTCTCCTTGTATTGCTGAGCCATCCTTTCAACCCAGAACCTGTGGACTGCTCCGCCTTCCCGGGGATTATAGTCACCAGTATCTATTCCAATATCCCGTAATACTTTCCGGCCTTTTTTCGTTACTTCTATCAATACGACTTGTCCTTCCGGCACTCTACACGGCACTTTTTTGATTAACCCTCTCTGAATCAGTCCTTGCCGCAGTTTCTGACCCTGTCTTCGGCTTACGCCAATTCTCTTGAATTTTTGAACTGTTCCGTTCAGTGGATATTCCCATATTGACAATAACAATTCTTTTTCTTTTTCACTTAGTTCTTCTGCTCTTTCATCTAAGTCAGAGATCTCCTGGTATCCCTCTCCTGCTTGTTCTTCCGGACTATTTTGTCTGGTATCAGCGGTATACCCTTTCATATGCTCCCTGATTTCAGAATCAGACACAAATTGCTCTTTGCAAGGCTCAAGCGGGAATTTAAGGGTAAATGGAGATTGAAAACGGCTTTGTAGTTTTCCAATAGATTGTCCGACCTCTAATCGTGATACGTAATCCTTCCCATCGTCAGGCAATGCCAGCATCCTTACAGCCATGCTTGATGTCGGCTGGGAAAGGCAAAAAAGATTATGGATATTTGAAAGTACTGAAGGTGACAACAGGCTGATGGTTTGATCAACTACAACGATTCCGATCCCGCGACTCCGCGCTTGCCGCATTAACAATTCGACAACTGTTTCTTGTGCCGTAGCTACGCTCTTCCTTAAAATATTGTGAGCTTCTTCCAGCACCACCAAATTCTGCATACCTGCAGCATCTTGTTGCCGCCTGGCACAGTGAGCGTAGATGTTCCATAAGAGAGCCTGTACAATGAAAGATTTGTCAGCTGCCGACACTTCCATTTCAATAATTGTGTTATGCGCCAGGAGTTCATCCATTGGCAAAGGATCATTGGTGATGACAACCTTGCCCATTTCACCAAAGCACAAAGCTCCCAATGCCCTCACTGTTGAAACGAGCCAACCGGCTTCTCTCTGATTTCTCGGCTTGTAGTCGTTAAGCCAATGAGCGACATGAGCAAAAGTCGGGTACTGTTCCGGACACCCGTCATAAACTCGGAATTTCTTGTACAAGGCATCTATTGCTAACTGAAGGATATGTGCACATCCCTCCCCCAGGAAATACGCGTTCATGATCAAGTCTATTGTGTGCTTCAGGTGTGAGGAAGGAGATGTGTTTCTCGGCGGAATTAAAGGATTGAACCGAAGCGGTGAAATATCTGATCTGCCGACTGTGAAAACTCGTAGATCCTGGCCTATGGTTTCGTGCTTTACAAGACTTCTGTATTCGTTTTTCCAGTCGAGAACCAGGCTCTTTATCCCATTTTCTCGTGCGCTGGCGATCAACCGGAAAACAGCAGTTGTTTTGCCCGAGCCTGACCGGCCTGCAACCAGCGTATGTTGATTCAAGTCATTAAGTGTCAACTTCAGATCTCCAACAGTTTTTCTATTGGATGTGATATTGCCGACAAAGAATGTTCCGGCAGACGCAAGTTCTATTGGCGGAGGCGCCAGGTAAACAGAATCATATCCAGGGCCGATTCCGAGATCCCTGGCAGCCAGCATTTGAAGCAATGCCTCGATTTTCTGTCTTTCATCACGGTCTGCTGCAAGATATGCCATCCAGTATGCGTGCGTTTTCGCTTTCCCAAGGACCGGCGCAAGCCGTTCAAAAACTTCCTCAATAATTCTGACCACCCTGAGTTGTGTCTAAGAAAGCTTTAGAGCCTTGCGCAGCTGCATATTCCCCCAGGCATTCCATTAAGTCTGACTTCGCTTTGCAAATGTCTCTCCATGAATCTGTTCTGTTTTTCATTTTCTCCGATTCCAAATCCATGACCTTGGCTTCCAATGCAGTCTTTATCCTGTCCAAATCCTTTGAAATCCCAATTTGAAAAGGCGGCAACTGCATAATTTCAGAGTCTAAGTAACATATTTGATAATCCAAAGCGGTGAGATTTCTGTTCATCAGACCATAACGCAAACTCATATCTGCCAAAAGATCTTCAATCCTTGCTTTGCCGAGAAAGGTCTTTTGAGTGAATAGTCCGGCAACTGGATCCAGGTTCTTGTCCAGGTATGATTTGCTGAAGTCTATTCCAGAGACCATGCCGGCGCATAAAGGCGCCAGCAACGCATTGTAATCGCCGTAAGAAGGCTTTTCATCGGCAAGCAATGTTCCATATGCCCCTGGGTTAAGATACGCGTTTGTACGGCTGTATTTTGGGCCGTACCGGGCATAATGCACGTCATAGTATGGATCTCTTATACTGGTTCCGATTGATTGAATGGTTTGGAATTGCACTTTTTATCACCACGAATACTTTTGGCGTTTCTACTCAGGGGTAGTAGATGCCCCTTTATAAATCTTACGGATTTGTGGGCCATACTGGTGAAAGGATTAAAGAATTGCGGAATGTGGATTGCGGAGTGCCTGCCCTGAGTCAGTCGAATGGTTGCCGGAGGAATCCACCATTGCGGGATCGGCTTTACCATCGCCATCAAAATCGCCGGAAACCAATTTTATTTCCACAACTGCGTGCATCCATCGTTCAGAATACGACCGTGAGGGGGGCATATCCCATTGAGGAGAGCCGGAATGTCCAGGCGCTCGTGGCGGTCTCGTAAATCACCAGGTCAGCCAGCCCATCTCCGTCAAAGTCTCCCGGTACCGGCACATATCCAGACCCGCCGAATCCTTTCACCCTCACCAACGCATAACCGGCCGCAGACAACCTCATTATCCAAGTCCCCGTTGTCTCATGATACAACCTCAGGTCCTGCTTGCCGTCACCGTCATAATCGCCCGATATTTTCAGCGCATCCATCACCGTCTGGAGCATGCCGTCCGGCAATACCAGTTGCGGGAATACGGTTTGATAAAGGTTTTCGCCATGAACAGAATCGAGGTTGAGTAGTGCGGCCAGGACCCGCTCCACGTCGTCAAACCACCACGGGGTTGCCGATGGCGTGCCGACGGGCACAAAGCCGACATCATCAAGCGTGGTTGTGAATGGTTCCTCGAGATCGATTTTCTCGCGGTTTTTCTCGTTCAGCCAAAGCCGTACTCCGCCACCTTTCTGCCAGATTGTCCTTACCTGCCTGCTGCCGGCTGGTTGTGTGAAATCCGAATTGTCATAGACGCTTTGCTCCGTAATTACCCAAATGAGTTTCCCCGATTGGTCGAAATGCCAGTCAACGACTTCATTCGGAGCCCAAACGGTCCAGAAGACCCGGTCGCCGCTCGCTTCTTTTGCGGCGACACTGCGCCGGACCGGCTGGCCTCCCGCAGGACTAGACGTAATATATACTTTTGCTTTCCGTGTCGAGCAGCCTGTTGCTGCAAATAAAGGGAAAATGCCCAGAATACGTTGCGCATGAAGCCCAAGCACGAAGTCCCTACTCAGCTTGTCTCCCCTTCACGAAGACAAGCTTTGCGTCAGATGAAGCATGTCGAGGTGAAAAATATGGCAAATGAAGGAAATAAGCCTGCGAAAAAGTTCCAGGCCGGTGGCGTGACTGGTGCGCTGTGGAAGAACAAAACAACACTGAAGAGTGGAACAGAAATCGAAACATTGTCAGTGAGCATTGACAGAAGATACAAGGACAATAACGGAGACTGGCAGAGTTCCAGCTCATTCCGGCTGAACGATGTTCCGAAGCTGATGCTGGTTTTGAGCAAAGCATATGACTACATGGCTTCAAAAGCAGAAGACAATAACGGCGTTGTTGAGGAAGAAGTTATACAGTGAGGCAAGAACAAAGCTTAACCCAGCCCATTTTTTCAAGGGCTGGGTTTTTGCTTTTTAATAAGAGGTGATTGAGATGGTTAAGATAAATCTGTCTGTCAAATGCAAAGCATGTTCTGGGCAAATGCGGATTGATGCTGATATTGATGAACAAACAGGAAAGCTGATCAAAGCTGTATGCTCAGAGGATACGCATCCTTCAGTGGTTACTGATGCAGAGCATTCGGAAAACAGGCCGATACCAGACGAGTTTTTCAAAGAAGCTGTTATTGATGATATGTGTATTGACTGGCTGACCGATGAATGCACTGGCAAACGAGACAGACTGAAAAGAGAGCTGCAGCGGCTTAATGCTGGAGACGATGGGTGGTGAGGATCATGGAATTCAAATACCTTAAATTAGAGGAAAAGGTTCCAGACAATGACGCTCGCGTCCGTTATCGCCGTTTTAATTTTGAACTGTCAACTCGATTGAAGAGAGTGGCTGACAGACTTGAATATCTGGATGTCAATGGATTGATTGCTGCGGTTGACAAGCTGGAAAAAGAGCTGAAAGAGCACAGGGCATCCAGCAAAAAGCTTGAAGATGAGATCAAGTTGAAATGGTGAATCAAAATGAGATTTAAATACATAAGTCATTGTGATGGCGGATTCCGATTGCGGATAGTGACTGCCAGGGATGAAGAAGATGCCTGGGAGCTTGTGGAAGAATTAACAACTCCGCCTGAAAGCGGTTTTCTGATTCCGATCAAGGAATGGAAGAACTTGATGCAACGTGATAGAAAGCAAGGCAGGAGGAATGTTGCCCGCGAATGACTTGGAGCAGCAGAACGCAAAGAAAAAAGTTTCCGCCTGAGCGGATCAGCACAGGCTGAACCACGGATGGACACTGCCTGCCCGAGCGTTGGCCAGGGATAAACACGGATAGTAGTGCGGATTGACGCGGAATAAGCATAAGAGAACAAGAAACCCAGTCCCATCATTCTGAGGAACTGGGTTTTCCCTTTCTAATAATGAGGTGATAAATAATGGACAAAGAACTCAATGAATTTATCGGGGAAAAGGTCAGAGATGATGCCTGCTGGGAAGCGTATTGCGCTGATGTAAGCCGGCAAACCAAGTGCGACAAGTGCAAGACGCAGTTCCAGACGGCAGAGCAACTTCTGGAACACGTGGACGATCGGACTCTCTGTCCGTGCTGCTGTTCGGAACAGATTGTTTTGCGGTCTGATGGCGACAATATTAGGCCATTCTGCCGGAACTGCAGAAGATGGCTGTCGGAGACAGATGTTGATCTCAATGAGCTGGCGGTGGTGGTTGAGACTATTGAGGAGTTTGAGAGGTGAAGATATGCCAAAGATTCAAATATATGATAACCACACAGAAAAATGGCTGATTGCAGATGAGATAGACAATTTGCTATTCGGACTACTGCACAAAGGCACCTTGGAGTTGGAAGTAAGCGAGTGAGGTGAGAAGAATGTCTCAAACATTATGTCAAACAAGATTTGTTGAAGGCGGGCAGTGTAATCCAGTATGGCAGTGTCCGTATTGTGACCATTCTCTGAGCTACAAGATTGTGCATGAGGACGCGGCAAAACTGGCAATGGTCAGTCATTTGGCGAGATGCCACAAAATGAGCTTCTGGCAGGTGCGCTCTGTAGTGCCTAATGCGAAGAAACAGGCTGAGGAGTTTTTTGGGGATGATGTGTGGTGAAGCGCTGTTTTAATGCTGGGACGGTCTATTAAGATTCATGCAGATGCTGTCAATAAAATTACAAAATGTGCTTGCCAAGCTTAGTCTGCTCCTGACTTCCTTTTTGTAATATTCCAGCTTACCCTCATCAAATGAAGCTCCAATGTAGATTTTGCCTTGGGCTTTTGATATAATATTTTGTAGAAAATGGAATGAGGGGCGAGTGCTGTGATGCCTGCAGGGACGCCCAGTAGTCTTTAAAAGCATTTAACACCCAGGGAAAGATCATTATGCAATCGAACAACGAAATCAGGCTACGGGCATTTATGCGGTTCTTCGGGCTGACATTCTCGCAGGTTGCCAAGGCTTGTCATGTGAGCGTTCCATACATTTCTCGTGTGCTTCCCCAAAACGGCAGCCATATATCAGGTAGCAGTGGATTTTGGTTAAATGCTGAAAGGTCTCTTCCGCAATTGGTCCAGGAGCGTAAGACCCAGATATTTTCTGTTGCACCAGTGAATGTTTCACGGGCCGAAGAATTGCGAAAATCTGCGTAGCCTGTGAAGCTCGCTCAATCAAATTTCGTTCCATTTAAACCGCTGGAATGTTTTATTTCGCTGGCATTTTTCTTTTCCCTTCTCATCAGCATAAATAATCCTATACTTTGCATTCATCTGGATGTCGAAGGGGTCTCCGCTTTTTATCGCATGTTCTATTTGTTTACCCCTTGGAACCCTAATTATTCTCATTTGATGCCTCCTGCCCTTTTCCCCTTGCTCTGGCTCCACGAGAACTTCCACTTCTTTCCTGATATACAATTCGTCGTTAAAATACTCCAAGTCGCCCCACTTAATTTTGAATATGTTCGTAAATATTTCTTCCTGAATAATTGTTCATACATCACGGAGATAATTCCTTCTTGGTTCCATTTTAAAATATGATGGACAAATTCTGCTTATTCACTTAAGTTTTAATTAATTCAAAAACAGCAACCAAAGAGGTTAGGAACAGGTCTTAGGGTTCATTTGAATTATAAGATTATTTTATGCCAACGGAATGAACGTTCAAAAAACAAAGGAGTAGGGTATGTCAAATCTGATGATCGTTATGAAAGATGAAATGCGCCGCATTGCCCGTAAGGAAATCAAGGTGTCGATCAGCGGGTTAAAGAAGGACCGGGCTGCGCAAAGAAAGGCCATAGCCGCATTAAAAAGACAAGCAAAGCAGGACCGTAAGACCATAGACGCGCTAACCGAAGCGGCTGCCAGGCAAGTTAAACAGAGTATGCCGGGGCTCCAGAAAGATGCCCGTATTACGGCCAGGGGTGTAAAAGCACTACGCAGGAAATTAAAGTTGTCACAGGCTGATTTTGGCCGGCTGGTTGGTGTCACTGGTATTACCATTATGAAGATGGAAAAGCATCAGGGCCCATTGAATATTCGAAAGAAGACGCGACAGGCTTACCTGCCGATCATGAATATCGGAGTTAAGGAAGCGAGACTTAGGCTGGAGCAATTAAAGCCGAAGTTAGTCAAGGTTGCCAAGCGCCGGAAACATAAAAGCCGGTAAATTAATCCGTAAATATGCCTTAAAATTGCGATCTGCAGTTTCCGTGGGCAAATCCTAGAGGTAATATTAAATAACGACGTAATTGTTTCAAAACTGGCAGGGTTCGATAAACAAAGCGATATTGTCATTACAAGGGGGACAGGATGGCTAAAATATGACTAAAGCAGCAAAATTGAGGCGCAAAGCAGCCGACCAGGGAGATGCTGATGCGCAATATAATCTTGGTCTATCTTATCTGAAAGGCGAAGGTATGCGCCAGGATGTAGCCAAGGCGGCGAAGTGGTGGCGTAAAGCAGCCGACCAGGGAGTTGCAGTGGCGCAATTAAATCTTGGTATATGTTATGCCAAAGGCGAAGGTGTACGCAATAATGTAGCCAAGGCAGTGAAGTGGTGGCGCAAAGCAGCCGACCAGGGTGATGCTGATGCTCAATCTATTCTTGGCTATTGTTATAACAATGGGAATGGCGTGGCTAAAAATTCAGCAATGGCAGTGAAGTGGTGGCGAAAAGCAGCCGACCAGGGAGTTGCGGATGCTCAATTTGATCTTGGTGTATGTTATTCCAAAGGGAAAGGGGTGGCTAAAAATATAGCCAAGGCAGTGAAGTGGTGGCGAAAAGCAGCCGACCAGGGAGATGCAAATGCTCTACTTCGGATTGCTTCATGTTATGAGATTGGCTGCGGTGTACGCAAGAATATAGACAAGGCAGTGGAGTGGAATCAGAAGGTAGTGGAGGCGAGGTTTAAGAAAAATGAAGAGGTAAAAAAAAGTTCTTAACAGATTGAAAAGATAAATAAATTAATGATCGGCTCATTTTTGAAGTTTGATTGTTTCAAACTGGTCATTGTTAGAAAAGGAAGTTTTCGTCCCTCTCCCCTGGACACACTTTCCCCTGCCACCCGCCTAAAAAATGTCACTGATAGTAATCTCACTGATTTTGCCAGATATTAGGCGAATAATCTTGAAGCCAGCATCATTCTATGTTATCATAACTCTCTTCTGATAAAGGGAAACCTTATCCAACAGGCATAACGCAATGCATCTGTCCAAGACCAGCTTCCTTCAATATATTCAGTGCAACAAGCTGTTCTGGGTAATCGCCCATGCCCCTGCCCAGATCCCTTGGCTACCCCGACAATTGGACAAATTACGCCAACAAGAAGGCAGGAAAGTAGAACAGTATGCCCAGCGGATATTCCTGGATGGGGCAAGGATAGACCGAAATATTCCCTTTGAGGAAATCATAGCCCAAAGTCAGGTCGCCGTTTCTAGCCCCATTTTCAATAAGCCAATATTCAACCCCATCATCCAATCCAAGGACCTGATAGCAGAAATTGATATCCTATTTCCCCAGGACGACGGAACCTTTGACCTGTTTGAAGTAAAAAGTTCCACTGACATTAAAGACCATTATTTGCCCCAGGTTGCCTTTCAACGCCATGTTTGCACCCAAGCTGGTCTGAAAATTCAACACGCCTACCTGCTCACCATCAATAACAGCTATATCCGCCAAGGCAAAATTAACCCCCATAAATTATTCAACAAAAATGACATCACTGAAGGGGTTGATAAAATTGCCCAAGAAATAATGCATCAAATCTCAATGGCAAAAGAAATTATTGCACAAGATAAATGCCCTGAAATTGAGATTGGTGCCCATTGCGATTGTCCTTATGAGTGCCCTATGAAAGAGGTTTGCTGGAAGAAGGTGAACGATTGCCCAAATAATATTTGCACATTGACCAGACTGATACAAAAAGATGCTTGGGCACTTTATAATCAGGGCATAATTGAGAGCAAAGATATTCCTGCCAATTATAAATTGATGCCAAGACAGAGGCTCCAAATTGAGTGCGAAAAGACGGGAAAAATGAGGGTGAACAAGAAAGGGGTGAGGGAATTCTTGGATGGGCTGGTTTATCCGTTGTATTTTCTGGACTTTGAGACGATTAATCCTACTGTTCCTTGGTTGGAGGGAATGACGCCTTATCAGCAGCTGCCTTTCCAGTTTAGTTTGCACCGGATGGATTCCTCGAAGGCAGAACCATGGCATGATGAATGGATTTGGAGTGGGGGCGGTGACGACAACGGGTTGGACATGCTGATGAGGCTGGAGGGGTTTATGGGAAAAAAAGGAAGCATTGTGGCCTATAATGCTGCCTTTGAGAAAAACGTGTTGAAGGCGGCGGTAAAAATGCATCTGGAATATGGGGTGTGGCTGGAAGGGATTTTGCCTAGGTTCGTAGATTTATGGGTGCCATTCCGTAATTATGTCGTGTATCATCCGGGGCAGCATGGGTCGGCGTCCCTGAAAGCAGTGCTGCCGTCCTTGACCGGGGAGAGCTACGCGAACTTGGAGATCCAGTGCGGTGAAATGGCTGGGTGGATGTTCCGGCGGCTGATGGAAAGCAAGGATGAGGAGGAAATTGAGGGGATTAAGGACGAATTGAAGAAATATTGTGGGCTTGATACCTGGGGGATGGTGCTGATTTTGCGACGGCTGGTAGCATTGAGCCAGTGATTTGTGCATTCGTTGTTTGTCAAATAGTCGGCATTAAACTCACATTGATGATGGGCATGGTGCGTCATTTTCCTTGAGCAAATCCGTGGAGATAAAAATGGAAAGAAACTTATATTTCAAGTGCGCTTGTGGAAAACACATTGCCATTGATGAAGCTGGCGTTGGTAGAACAGTTAAATGCACCGATTGCGGTCAACCCATCCAAGTCCCCCGTCCTGAGATGGAATGGGACTGTTCATGTGGTTTGCCGATTATTCTACCAGCAAACATGGCAGGGGAGACCATTCGATGTGTCGGGTGTAAGAAGTCGTATAAAGTGCCAGAACTAGAGCAGC
>Ga0207996_1001826_pt1 | contig 13946 bp, 6 predicted proteins | sample AntAceMetag02UKG_FD_184773 | JGI IMG/M metagenome (GOLD analysis project Ga0207996, IMG submission 184773) | Saline lake microbial communities from Ace Lake, Antarctica - Antarctic Ace Lake Metagenome 02UKG (SPAdes) (version 2) | ecosystem: Environmental > Aquatic > Non-marine Saline and Alkaline... | reverse complement strand
GCAAAAAAGCTGCTGCAATTCCGATGCCTGAGATATTTTTCCTATAATATATTCCCAGAGAATATTCATCAAAATAATTTACATTGGAAGCATAAACAGCATCATAAATATAACCATCGAAAAAGTTATACATTGGCAGGCTTCTATTATCATTATCTTTTAAGATTCCAAAGGATGTTTGCACTCCCAGCTTTTGAGGCAAAAAACCAAGATTTGCCGGATTTATGGAAATATCAAAAAGCCGCAAACCACCTGCAATTGCAGCTCCTCCCATGGCGGCTGAACGAGCATCGATATTCTCTACATAATTTCCAGCTTCTCGCTCCAATAAAGAATATGAAAATAATTGAGTTATCAATATTAAACTAAACAATATTACTATGAACTTCTTCATCTATCCTCCACTTCTAATTAATTTATTTGTGCACCGAAACAGAGTTTCGGTGCAAGCTGATTCTTTTTGAACAACTTTGCCAGTTGTCATACTTAAAATTTCCAATCTAATTGCAACCTGATTGACTGCTCTGTTTTTTTAACTGTTTGGAAATAATATTCACCTTCATCAGGCGGTTCATTCCACCAAGCACGCCATTCATTTTCTTTTGTTTTATAATCTTTGATTTTATATTTCAAAGTAAGAAACAAGTTATTAGCAATTTTGTCGTGAATTGCAAACCAGAATTTCATTCCACCTTCACCCATAAAATCAATCTCCATATCTTCCCAATCCCAATGACTGATACCGTTTCCATCCCAGAAAACAAATGAACCCTGAACTTTTAAATTTTTATTGAAATTATGAGTATAATCCACACAAACATAATCTGCGTGCGATAAAGAACTGCCTTGAATAATAGTATTTCCAAAACCAGGATCGTTCGTAAGATATGGATACGGCGGTCCCCATACATTTAAATAACGATACTCCAGAGAAATCCGATCAAAATTGGAAAGATTCGCTATAATCCTGCCTGTTGTTTCATTTGTTTTGGATACTGCTCTATCTGCATCATCATCATATCTGTTTTGCTGATGTTTATATTTCAACCTCAAACTCAATTTGTAAATTGGTCGGAAATCCAACTCGCCTTGAAAACGTACACTTTTCCTGGAATCTGCTTTTCGCTCCCAGATATCCAGGTAAGTTCTGTTCAAAGTAAAATATGTACTGAAACGGTAACGCGTTTCAAAATAAACTCCTTTTTCAGCTTGAGCTTGAGCAGAATTATTGCATAAATCTGCAATCAATGGATTAGACAACGTATAAACATAACTGTCCAGAACAGTCCCATCAAATTTTTCATGCTCAGAAAATCCTCGTGCATAAGGATTATCAAAATCCAGGTCATAATCTCGATAGAGAGAAAGAATATAAAAATTCTCAAACTGGCTGAATGCACTCACAATGAGAGCTTTGGGATCATCACCGATTTTCAGTTCTTTTCCATCAACAGAAAGTTCAGCATATTCTCCCTGGATAGAAGTATTATTCAGAACAGTTCTCCAATCAAATCCCAGCACACGTCGATAATCTCTATTATAATTTCCTGTCTTGGTTGAATAAAGAGCTGCAATCTCACTATTTATAATTTTCCATTTCTCATCAGCATTTTCAGAAGTTCGTATCAACAAATATTTTAAACTGTCCGAACTGTTATCGATCACAAAATCACGATCGAAAGTTGCTTCATAACCTGTAATTCCCAGATGAGTTCCAATCATAGGAGAAAATTCAAAATGTCCACCGATAATTTGTTCGTCGAAAGCATCTTTTCTGGGAGCCATATTTATCAAAAAATCATTATTTGGATGATTATTATAATAATCCTCAGCTTGTTCAAGTTCGTTATTTGTAAAATTGCGAGTCATGGTGATATATGAAAAGAGGTCATCATTTTCATCCAGAATTCCATCCTGATTACTATCAAAAACAACAGCATCTTTTTTATCTTTGGAAAAGAAAAAGGCAGCATTGAATTTGGAAGTTGTATATTCTAAAGCTGAGCCTTTGAGAGCATATTCCTGAGTTCTGGAAAGGTCTCCGATTATTCCTGTGATTCTTTTACTGAACCCGAAACCGGTTTTTCGAGCACTGTAAAAATCGGAATTTTCCATTACCAATCCTTCACCAAAAGTTGCTCGATAATTGCCAAGATAGACTTTCAAAAAGTCGTTTTTAATTACGCTATTTTCGTAACCCACAAACATTTTCGCATCAAGACTCAGGTTATCATCACTTGAATTTGTTAATGGTAAAAATTTATTTATGGCATTATTAATATTATCTTCGAAATTATTTTTTTCTCCTTTCTGCGAATTGAAAAGTAATCCTGCTTTCCACTGATTATCGTATCTAATTCTTATTTTATTCATGATAGAAGGAGAATACTGATCCATCCTGAAATATCCCCAATAAGATTGAGTTTTTTCTCTCGGAGCTTCGGTATTCCCACTCACAAGATCATTTATCATTGATTCTTTGAACATCTCCTGAGCATCTTCATCATAAGGACTATCGTCATATTTAAATTGATAATCAAAATAGAATTTGTTCTTTTTTTCTTTTTCCTGATAATACACATAATGGCGAATATTGGAAGCTCCGTAATAAGAAATTCCGGGGGAATATCTCAAATCACGGTAATTTGCCAGAGTATCTCCGTTGGCTCTTCTTTTGAGAATCGCTGCTACATCGATTGGAGAAGTATTGGGCAAACTCAAAATCTCGGAAAAGAAAAGATGATTAATGTTTCTAGGTGTTATTAGATAATCTTCCCACACATCAGAAATTCCTTCCTGCAAACCTTCGTTACTTCCTAATCTACCGATAAGATAATAAATCTGCTCACGTCTTTGAGCAACTTCATCTTTATCATCATAATGAGAAACAGAAACCAGCGGTTTAAGTCTATTCAAAGTTTCCTGATCGATGGATGGAATTTCCCGCAGTTCATAAATGCTCTTAAAAAAATTAATAAAATATCGGTATTCATAAATATCCGATGCTTGTTTTTCTGTGATTGGAAGCGTTTTCAACTCATTTATACCAGCAATATTCAAATCGATTTTTTCTGCAAAATTAACACTGAATATTCCGATAAAAATCAGGATTAATAGATATTTTTTCATTCTAACTTACCTTTAATATAACCTGGAAACATTAAATTTCTCATACAGTTTTCTATTTCTACAATAGAGCAAACAAAAAATCAATCCTCTTATTGTAAAGTTTTTTAATAAGTTGTTTAGACGTTATGTACAGGAGATGAAAAACTATTTGACAATACTTCATTAATTCAGATTCTTTGCCGCAAGAAAAATGGAGGGAAAAAATGGCTGAAAATACCTCATTGGAAAAAAAAGGTAAATTTTCTTTAATAGAACTTTTAATGATAATTATGTTGGTGGGAATCATTTTTACATTGATTGTTCCATTAAGAACTGATAAAATCAATCACGGAAAAATTAAGGAAGCTATTAAGAATATCCAGATTATAGCAAGGGCAGATGTTGCTTTCAAAGAAAATCCTGAAAATGGATATTATGCATTCGACGTAAGTATGCTGAACATAAAGGATAAACTGGAAAAAACCAACGATGAATTTCTCTTTGATTATTCTTTAACAGATAGCACAGTAGTGGGAACAACAAACATGAACTTTGGCAAAGTAGGAGCAATTATTTATTATTATCTTCCCAATGGACCATGGAACGTAGGAGATGATAAAATTTCCAAAAGTGTCCTGGATTCGAACTGGTTACCATAAATTTATGATTTGATAAATATGCTTTTTGAAATCAACCTTCAATCAGACAGTTTTCTGATTGAAGGTTTTTTATTTATGAATCCATTATGAAAAATATAATACCCACGAAATACACTAAAGAACGCGAAAAAATAAAATTTGAAAATTTGTTTTTTCGTAATTTTCTTGTGTTAAGCGGGAGATAAAAATGAGCGATAGCGACAAGAATACTTGGATATTGGATATTCAGATTTTAAGTATATCGACCCACTTAAAAATAAATGGAACCTAATATATTCTCTCTTTCTACTTTTTTGGGTTTTATTCCATTGTTTTTTTCCTATGCAGAAATCCATTATCATTTCAGATTTCTTTTTCCCAGGTATTACCGTAAACTACCGGAAATTATTTCAGACGTTCCAATCAGAGTAATAAAATCGCATTCTTCAAAACTTCCTGTTTTAATCATCATAAAAGACAGCCATCTTTTTCCAATTGATTTAAAAAAAATCAGAATTATTGTTTTTGGAAAAGAGAAAAAAATATCAAAAGACTTTTCATTTGATACTCATCTCAATCAAAAATATTTTTCCAAGATTTTAACGATTGATATTAACGATTTCAAACCAAATCAAAATTTGGATGTTGCAGTTGATTTTACTTTTTTTAGAAACTCCAAAGAAATATATTTCCGAAATGATAATTATGCAGGTCTCAACACAAAAAATTATCGATGCTATTACTCTGAAGAACCTCTGCCTTATCCTGAAAACTGGTATGCTGGAGAGCCTCATTATCACAGTATATATACATCAGACCAGGTTGAGTTCGGAGCAGATATTGAATCCACAAAAATCATGGCAAAATCTATAGGATTATCCTGGCTTTTTATTACTGATCATTCTTATGATCTTGATGACTGTGAAAATTCATTTTTGAAAAACAACCCTTTGCTTCCCAAATGGAAAAAAATGCTCCAAGATGTACAAAAATATAACAGCAAAGAATTCAGGATTTTACCTGGAGAAGAAGTATCAATTGGGAATTCAAAAAAAGAAAATGTTCACCTTTTAGCTATAAACCTGAAGGAATTTATTGAAGGAAAAGGTGATAGTGCAGAAGTTTGGTTCAAAAATAAACCACAAAAATTTCTTAAGGATATTGTAAAATGGGATAAGGAAAAAGTAGAAAACAATTTTCATGCACACCGCACCTCGCACCCCGCAATCCGAACCACGCAACCCGCACCTCACAACCCGCAACCTGACTCCCTTTTCATTGCAGCTCATCCCAATGAGAAAATATCTTTCTTACAGAAGCTAACCCTTCGGAGAGGAAACTGGCATATTAAGGACTTCCTGCAAATAGGGATAAAACTCCTGCAAATAATTAATAATTCAAACATGCAATCAATCGAAGATTCGATTCATTATTGGAAAACACTTTTATTAGATGGACACAAATTTTTCATAATTGCTGGAAATGATGCTCACGGAAATTTCAATGTAATGCGGCAGATCAAAATTCCTTTCATAAAACTTTTTTCATCTGTAGAACAAGTGTTTGGCAAATTTCATACTGTTTTTAATTACAAAAGGAATGATCCCATCAAAGGAATAAAATCCGGTAAAATAATTGTCAGTAATGGTCCATTCCTGGATTTCTGGTTAGAAGCAAATGGAAAAAAATATCCGATTGGCTCAACGATTTCCACAAACTCAGCCAGATTATATTTTGATACAAAATCAACTCCTGAATTCGGAGAGATAAAAAAAATAAAACTTTTTATTGGAGATTATTCAAAAAAGGAAGAGAAACAAATTTTGAATTTTCAAAATGGCTTTGAACTAGAAATTCCTGAAAATGGTTATGTCCGGATGAGTTTGTCAACTTCTAAGATGGGAAGAGTTTACACAAATCCAATCTGGATTGAATAGATTAATTTGTGTGAAATTGACACAAGTCTGAAAGATCTTGTGTTAAGTTGATACTTGCCCTTTTTCAACTTAAGTCAAAATTATACAGCAGCTTCCGGACACAAACCAGAGGTTTGTGTTACATTACTTCAACAATATACACTTTCTGATATACGACTTGGATGGTGTCTGCAGTTTATAGAAATAAATTCCGCTTCCAACAGGAAAATTATTATCATCTTTCCCATCCCAGATAAGCTCAAAATCTCCGGGTGAAGTATAGCAATCCATCAGTGTTTTTACCTTTTGTCCCTTGATATTGTAGATAATTAATTTTACTTCTCCTGATTCTAACAGGTTGAATTTGATCGTTGTTGTAGGATTAAAAGGATTAGGGTAATTAAATAGATTTATTTCATTCAATGGAATTACTTCTTCATTTGAACCTACAGATGGAGCACCAAACTCATAACAGCCCAAATCAATGATAGCACTTCCATTCCCGTCTCCATCCCAGACGCGAAAGTTATGCAGAAGATCCCAGGGTGGTAAATATAGACCTGTTGTATCCTGTGTACCGGTATCTATACAGGGAGAAAGTTCCGTTAATTGGTAATAAAGCGGGTCATATTCATCTCCACCCAGAAATTGTGGAATATCATCTATGATTCCTTCTCCCCAGATGAATTCAACACCATAAGGTTCTGGACCTGCAAAATGTAATATCGAAGGATTTGTTCCACCCTGGATAAGACTGTGCGAAATATTTACATAAGTAGGTTCATCTCCTCGACTTGTTAGAAATAAATATGGAGAACTATTACCGGATATTATGCTATTTTCAATATTTATTGTTCCGCCTTGTCCAAGAGAGATTGCTCCACCATTACTGGAATTATTATAAACAATATTATTGAAAAAATCCAAAGTATCATTTTCAAGTAGGTATATATTACACACAGGCCAGGTATTATCATAAGCATGGTTTTTAGCAAATAAACAATTGGTTATATTTACATTTTTCATACGGTGAATATTAAGGGTGCCACCACCACATGATGGTTCATATTGATCGTTTCCTATGAATATTACGTTATTTATATTAGCTATGTTCTCTGTATAAGTAGTAGAAATTCCAATTGAAGACATACCCCTGTTATTCAATATTTGTATATCATTTAAATTTATATCATTATAATTACTTGCTATGGCAGAACGACTGTTACTTTCACAATTCTCTATTTTTATATCTGATAAATCAACACTAGAGCAATATGCTAAAGAAAGAGGAGCATTTAGAAGATTTTCACCAGTTCTATTTCTGAATGTACATGATGATAAAGAAAAGTTATAATCATATAATGCTTTAATAAAAAAAGCTTTTCCAACCGGTTCTTCTAGGATTGTCGCATCCATTCCTGCTCCGATTAGATTTACATAAGCTCTTATATTTAAAGCAAACTTCTCATCATTAGATTCAGGAGAGTATATTCCTTCTGCCAGGTAAATATTTCGTGGATTCAAACTGTCTGCTTTTATCTTTGTTAAAGCCCATTGAATGGTTCTCATAGGTTCATCTGCAGAAATACCACTATTGTTGTCATCTCCATCCGGGCTTACATAAAGATCGTGTTCTACTTGCTGCAACCATCCATTCTCAATATCCAGATTTATATTTGGAAACTGGGAAACATAATTCCAATCCGGTTCCATTATAGTTAAGGTATCAACAATAATATTAATTACCGGGGTATGATTTTCTGCAATATAAATTTCCGAACAATTACCTGCAGAATTATTATAAACATTACATTTGTTTATTTCACTGAAAGTAATGTTTGAATATAATGGATCAGGAGCTAATCGTAAAATTTCAATACCTCCTGCGTGATAAAATGCATGATTTTCTTTTATTGTGACTGCTTCAAGATATGCATCTGTTGAAGAAAGTAAAATACCTCCACCCTTCCTAGCTTTATTATGTTTTATTATTAAATATTTTAATGAAGGTGATGAAAAATTTATAAAGATACCACCGCCATAGTTTGTATATATTGTCGTAGAAGTTCCCGAACCATTCTGTATAGTAAAACCCATTAGTACTGCCTCGTTTGTTTCATCATTTTCAAAGGTCACCACGCTTCCTTGCTGGTTGCCATCTATGATAGTGCTATTTATGTAATTTTCATTTCCGGTAGTAAGAAGAAGGCTGGCAACCGTAATATCTTTTCCAATAAAATCAATATTTTCATAGTATGTTCCGGGATAAACTAGAACAGTGTCAGAATTTGAGGATGCATCGATTCCTTCCTGGATGAAGGTGAAGTTGCCACCTCCGGATTGGTCGATTATCCAGGTTGTACTGTTTAACCACTGATAGACACTGATAAGCACGAATAATAGGATAATAATTTTTACTTTCATTAAAACCCCCTTTTATTCCCCCTTATAAAGGGGGATTGAGATTTTTTTGTCATCCCCGAGTAATCGGGGATCTAATGCTTGTTATTATTTCATAGATTCCCACTTGCGTGGGAATGACAATTTTATTAACCTTGAAAACCGTTGAAAAGGTTCAGCAGGAAGATAGTGCTTATAAACCTTTTCAAGGTTTCTCCACTATTTTTTAACCGTTGCGAAGGCTGACTAAAGCCAGCCATTCGCAAGGTTGTTTTGCCACAAACCAGAGGTTTGTGATACATTATTTCAAAAGCAGCATCTTCTTAACAGCGGTCTTTCCTGATGACCTAAGTTTATAGAAATATACACCACTCGATACTGATCTACCATTTTCATCTTTTCCATTCCAGGTTACATTGTAAACACCTGCTGGTTGTGTTCCTTTAACAAGTGTCTTAACTTTTTGACCCCTGATGTTATAAACAATAAGTTCAACATTGCCATCTGTTGGAATCGAATAACTGATAGTAGTACTTGGATTGAACGGATTGGGATAATTTCCCGAAAGTGTAAACATTGCAGTAGCTGGAGGATTGCCAAAGCAGATCGTGGTGAATTCATAGGGACGAAGTTTTAGTTTTGAATTAACATATTGACCTGTTTCTTTATTCAGAACTTTGTAATCTTGTGTTGGTTTGTAACTTCTTCCTCCATAATAGAAATCGAATGTTATATCTCCGGAACCGCCACTACCTTCAGGTGCGAATGCTAATATTTGAAGAGGAAACTCTTCCACCTGGGTTGCTCCGATACATTCTCCATCCATGAAAACACCAACTTCCACAACAGTCGAATCACCCAGGCTTTCGATATTTATGGGTGAATATGTGGGAGCTTCCACATAGTAGAATCCTTCTGTCATTCCTCGTTCTTCGGGAGGAACAGGTGTTCCATCTCCATAAACGAAACTACAGGCTTCATCTACTTTAACAATATACATCTTACCATAAATTAGAACACAGCGTTCAATTGGTATTCCTGGGCTTGCCCATGCCCAATCTTCGCCGGATACGGATAAAATGTGATCCCAGATATCCTGGAATGCATCTTGAATGCCCATAGATTCTTTCACGAAATAGCCAACCCAGTTATATCCTGCAACAAGATCTACTTGTGTATTCTCAGGCAATGTTCGTCCTGATGTTGGAATCTCTACATCACTGGTTGTTTTAATTTTATAGCCCTTAACTGAATCTATAGTTTCTAGATCTCCATCTGGATCCCAAATTTCTCCATCCCATACTTTTTCATTATTCCATTGATCGAAAATTCTGAAATACTCAGTTTGTTCTTCTACAGGTGCACAGATATATGTAGTCTCAAATCCCTGCAACATATAATCTCTATCTATTACAGGGAAAGAGCGGTAGCGATAACGGTCATGTTGTGCTGTTGTCAGTTTAAAGTCATGATCTACTGCTCTAAATGCACCCATATCTGAAGGTGTTTCATCAGGGTCGATAATTGTCGGATCGCCCGAGTCAATACATGGGCTGATATGTTGCTCGTTCCATTGAAGTGAATATAATCCATTCCCTGGATCATCGTATAATGGATCAGTATCGATGTTGCCAATACCTGTATAACCACCTTGAATATCAGAATAAGAAACAGTTGTATAGAGATCGTTATATGGTATTTGTTGACCAGAATTTCCCCAAATTATACAATCATTTACATTTAAATCAATGCGATAAGCATTATTACTATTTATATTTATTCCGCCATATACATAACCTGAATTATCAGAAATAGTTGTATTAGTTATTTCAATATATTCATTTGGCATAGTAGAACCAGCGTTCCCACCCCAGCTAATTGCACCAGTTCCAATATCACTTGTTCCAGTATTATTAAAAAATAGACAATGATCTATTACCACGTTTGCATGACCATGATATGAGATACCGCGAACACCACCACAATATCTTCCTTGGTTGTTTGAGATTACTGAATCATATATAATCAAATCTTCTTGAAAACCACTTACTGTAGATCGGAAATCAATAAATCCATAAACATCCGATGAATTATTTTCCGCTATTGAATTTGAGATAGTAAGAGAACTATTAAAGCAATAAATTCCACCACTGAGACAATCAAGATATCCATTACAATCACGAATTATACAATTATTTATTTCGTTTCCCCAAGAATGAATATATGTTATCCCGGCTGCTTTAGCCTCTTCGTTAGTATATCCGTTCTGTATGCATATATTTTCTAATGTAAATCCAATAACATCACTAATATGTATTATACTAACTACATTACCACCATCAATTATACAATATTCAGGATTTATATAATTACTTTTTAGTGTCAAATCGTCAGTGGGTATAGTTAGAGTTTCTGATATGTTATAGTATGACCCTAATAAAATAATTATATCCCCCGGATCTGCACTATTTATAGCATTCTGTATAGATTCACCCTGACCAACATAAATTATATCCGCTATCAGAATACTTGCACAGAAAACAAGTACAAGTAACAATAAAAAAATCTTTTTCATCTTTCCCCCATTATAAATTTGTTTTTGTACTTCCCATTAGCTAAAGTATAAAATACTGCAAGTTATTTTTCTAATGAGAATGGTTTATGATTTTCAGCCAGAAAAAAAATGACTGTATTGATTTTCGAAATTGAATTCTTATTTATAAAACAATAAGAATAATACATCATAACGCTTTTTATAAAAAAGGAGATTTGTATTTTCTAGTTATTAAATTAAAATCTAAAATAACTACACGAACTTGTTCTTACAGATAATGAACAACATATCTTCCTCCTTTAAAATAGATTGAATGAAGAGAGCGTCAAACTACTAAAGAGAAATACAATGCTATAAGGAAAAAAAATAAACTTGTTGTCAAATATTTTTTTTACAAACAGAGAATAATTTTTGAACCCTTGAAACATGCGAAAAAAATTTCTTGTTACATTTCCAAAGAGGGCTTTGGGAACGAGTAGTTTTAAAGTCTTTTCCCAATTCAACTATTTCAACTATTTCAACTATTTCAACCAGTTCAACCAGTTCAACCAGTTCAACCAGTTCAACCAATTCAACCAGTTTAACTTTACCAAAATCTGAATGACCTTTCCAGCATAATTTCATAGGAATTTTGCTCTTCAAAAGGTAAAATATGATATCTCAAAGCCAACTTGAATTTGTAGGGCAAGTCGTATCTTAAAGATAAATTGTGATAAACTCCCATTTCAGACGAAACTGCTAAACCTTCCGGTCTTTGGAAATGAGCAATGTAATCCAAAAAGAGATTACCGGAAATATATTTACCCATTCCGATTGTCAGATTATTCAAAAACATATCATATCCGGATTCTGAAATTTTCTCTTGTCCTTCTGTCAAAATCAAATCATCAGTAAGATTTTTGTCATTGTAATATCTGGCAAATATATTTTGAATAATATCAGTCTGAAGAAAGAAATAATCCAATCTGAATAATTGCCGAATTTTGTTTTCAATGGGAGAAATTATGGGATCGATAAAAATATTACTTATACTCAATCCTGCAAGTTCGATAAAAGGATCTTGCAATAATGTTCTTTTTTGCGAATCTGAAATTTCATCTATTCCCCTTCCATATCTTAATCTTGACAGAATACTTACAACGCTTTTATCTTCAATATTATCACTTCTCAAATCATATTGTAAAGCACCCAGAGAACCTATCTGTTCATCTCTCACATTAATAATTTCTAAAGTAATCAATGAACCGTCAGAAGCTTTTTTGAAAAAACTTCCGGAAATTTGAACTGCTTTTTGATATTTGCTTCTTCGAACCTGCACAAACTCTACTTCAAAATTAGTACCAAACAAATCTGCCGAACCTTCTTCAGAAGTAAAAAAAGCTTCCGGAATTCTGAACTTTCCATCATAATATTGCAAATGCAGATAACTCTCCGGATCAACCAATAAATTTACAGGATATGTAACATAATGACAATTATCCTCATAATAGAGCATTAAATCGAGGTAGAACGGTAAATTCCTTTTTTCTTCAGGTTGTTCCTCTACTTGTTCAGGTTTGGTGAGATTTCCCCATCTTTCTTTAGCATTGAAATCAGTAACTTTCGTAAATAGTTTTAAAAGATTTTCCGTATTTGATGGATATATTGCTGCTCCATTAGAAAAATGAATATCACCAATAATTTTTATATCATCAAAAGGACCTGTAACTAAAAGTTCAACTGCATCACGTCCTTTGATAATTGCATTCACCACAGAATTATAAGGCACATATTTGGGGATATTGATAAGAATTCCATTTTGGGAAGTTCTGAGAAGAAATTTTCCTAAATCAAGATTCCCTAAAAGGAAATTTCTGTCATCATTCTCAATTATATTTCTTATATATATTTTTCCTTCACCCATCCTCATTTTGCATTTTTTTAGATTCAACTGATTATCAGAAATATCGAATTCGATTTTTATTTTATCGATTTTTTCCAATTGATTCTTTACCTGTAAACTTGCTTTGGAAATACTAAAGGATCCTTCCCTAATTGAGAGTCCATTTTCTTTCATACTAAGCTCGAATGTAAAATCGCATTCAGAATCACCACTTTCAACAAACTTTATCTGATTTGAAAGTAGTTTAAATAAATCACCATTAAAATCTAATTTTACAAAATTTGAATCAGGATAATTTATATTATTCCAAAAAATATACCCAATCGCTCCATTACCTTGAAGATTAAATTCATTTTCTCGTTTAACAGACAACTTTGAAATTGTTAACAAACTGTCTTCTTGTATGATAGACAATTCTATAGAATCGACTTGCAAATCGTTAAACACGATATTTTTTCCGAGAAGATCAATCTCTAATTTATTTTTTCCATTTTTGTGATTAAATGAAATATCAGCATTAAGATTTCCAAAAATATTTGAACTTTTAAAAATCTTATTGAAATCCAAATCTTTGATTTTTCCAGATGTTTGCACTTCAATTTCCGGAAAAAGAGAAATATTTCCTTTCAAATCAATAATCTTCGAACTGTTAGAATTCAGAGTACAATTTAAAATTTCTAGTTTTGATATATTTCCCAAAAACTTGAGCTTGGCATCAATATCATTAAAATCCGAATATTTCAGATTTAATTGTTCAACATTAATTTCTCCGGAAATATTTCCGTCCAGATTAGAATCATAATTAATTGCAACATCAGTAAAACCATCCACGTTTTTTGCAAAATATGAATTAGTAAAATATTTCAGATAGTTTTTTATTTCTATTTTTTCAGCATTCAAACTGATTCCATAACGGAATTCTGGTTTTACAGTTAACCAGGTTGTTAGATTCAAGTCCTCGTTAATTGTGAACTGTTTCGTGTGAATACTATCTGATGTTCCTTCAGCGAGAATATTGATATCCAATGATTCGTAATTGTATTTTGCATTAAAAGTTTTAAGAAGAAATTGAGATATATTTTTCTTTAAATCGAGTGTGAATTCAGTTCTAAAACTACCATCAAACTTTCCAAAATCACGGTCAAAGACTCGAATGTTGGAAATAGCTCTTAAACTATCCCAATTCCCGGAAACGTCCATATTGCCTGAAACTAATGGTAGAGTAGCCTTTCCTGTAAAATCCGATAAATCAAATCTGGAAAGTTTAAGATTTGTTTTATGCGTTTTAGTTTCCAAATTCCCAGTACTCTCGAGAGAAAGTTCATCGTTTTTATCTTTAATTTCTATGGAAAAATCATTATCATCCAAACTCGCAAATAAATTCAAATCTTTGAGAGAGTAATTTTCATTCTGAATATCGAGATTCATCAAATTCAGATTGAATGTTT
>Ga0207996_1001824_pt1 | contig 13949 bp, 4 predicted proteins | sample AntAceMetag02UKG_FD_184773 | JGI IMG/M metagenome (GOLD analysis project Ga0207996, IMG submission 184773) | Saline lake microbial communities from Ace Lake, Antarctica - Antarctic Ace Lake Metagenome 02UKG (SPAdes) (version 2) | ecosystem: Environmental > Aquatic > Non-marine Saline and Alkaline... | reverse complement strand
ACCGGCTTCCCCCACATATCCAATCCAACCCATTATCCCCCCATTATCTTGTGAAAACTTTATATAAGCATTATCTCCTTCGCCAGAATCATCCGTATCAGCTTCTAATACTATTCGCGCATCACCCGTCCCTCCAAACACATGAAGCTCCCCCTCAGGCGCCACCGTCCCAATGCCAACATTGCCCGTGTTACTATTAACGAACAAATCAGAAGTTCCAACAGAAAGGTTGTGATTTCCTAAATCTAAACTAGAAGATGCGCCGATATAAGGTACAAAAGTCCCAGAACCACCTACTAACTCCCCATTTACATAAAAATTTCCTGTTACATTTCCATCACCGACTACGTTTAATTTGTTTTGTGGTGTAATTGTTCCCACTCCCACATTCCCCGTATCACTATTTACAAATAAGTCAGAACTATCAACACTAAAATTCCCACCAACAACAGCATTTCCAGCCAAATACAAATCTTTCCATTTTAAAGACGAACTTCCTAAATCAAACTGATTACTAAATCCTGCATAAGGTATAAGCGAACCATTTATTTCCAAATTTGTAATACTCAGAGAAGAAATATTATAGAACCATCCTGTCTGCGCATATATATCTCCACCAATAATACTAAGTCCCCCACTTCCCCATCCTCCATTAAAATCAATATCATCATAAATAGAACTATTCAAAGGCATAAAATAAGCTGAATCATATCCATCTAAAGTATCAGAACTTCCTGCCACCGTACTTAAACAGTCCCCACCAGAAATACATATATCGTTTCCGGCTGTTACATTAATATCTCCAACCACATGCAAAGTCGCGTTTGGACTTGCCGTCCCAATGCCCACCTTCCCCGTATTACTATTAACGAATAAATCTGAAGTCCCAACAGAGAGATTATAATCGCCTAAATCTAAATTAGATGAAGCTCCTGTGTAAGGAACGAACGTCCCCGATCCCCCAACCAGTTCCCCATTTACATATAAATTTCCGGTAATATTCCCAATACCAACAACATTAAATTTATTCTGCGGCGTCACAGTTCCAATCCCAACATCCCCAGAGCTAGTATTAATATACAAATCACTCGTATTAATCGCTACAATGATCCCATCATCACTAATCTTACTATCACCAAGAGAATCGGAATCGGTCCATTTCACTATCGTATTATTTGTCCCCGAACCTGCTAAACCAGAACCAGCAGCAGCTTCCAACTGCGACTTCGTAACCGCATCCTGAGCCACAACACCATCTGCCAAGTCATGTATATATTTAGAATTCATACTCAGATTCCCCCCAATCTCAACAGCTCCTGTCACGTTCAACCCTCCAGTTATCTTTACCCAACCGTCAACAATATTATCAATTATCTCTCCAAGAGCAAAAGTTATTTTCTGCCCTAAAGTTAAATTAGCAATTTCATAATTATTAGTCGATACAAGATAATCTGAAACATTCGCTCTAAACGCATAACCCGAACTTGTTAAATTTATTCTGGGTATCATCTCCTCATCAGTTTCAACAGCAATTCCAAGATAATATTGTTCCGAAAAAGGCAAATCAATATCTTCTAAAATTACATTATAAACCCCCTCACTATCAGTTGTAACACTATAAAGTCCCGTCCACAACGCACTCCCATCAACATAAACATTATACAAACTAAAATTCATATCATAAGTCCCAATCGCCGCCACATTCGAATCACTTAGTTTTCCATGAATATTAAACGTCTGTGGTATTGCAGAAATAAGACTAACAGAAAACAATAACGTCAATAACAAAATTACACTCCTAGTAAATATTTTTTGGGGGAAATTTTCAAAGTACGCCTGTGATGTTTTATTTTTCATTTATTTTTCCTCCTTTCGTTTTCTAAAAACTTTCCTACTTCAATATCAAAATCAGATTTATAATCTTTTAATCTTTTTCGGTTAAAAACATTATACTCTTCATCTGCTTTCTGATTTGCTAATTCCCTTGATATTTTACCATTATCTTCTAAAATATCTTTTTCATTTAACCTTAAAAAATCATCTAATTTTTTTACCCAGTCCAATGTTTTCATATATCTTCGATTTTTAGCCTGAAGCTCTGCAAAAGAAAGATACATATCAACAATTATATTTAATTCCCTTAGTTCTTCTTCATTCAAATAATTTTTGGCAACAAAAACATCCTTTTTTCTTATTTTATCAGAAGATATGCATAAAATACCTAAATTGTCTTTCTTGGAATTAACTCTTTCATAAATTATTTCTGCCGCAGTTTTTCCGTGAATACCAAAATGCATTTTATTTTGAACAATCGAAAAAAAATCAATTGTTTCAGGAGCATCTTTATCATAATCAATACTTGTCGCATAAATATCAGTTATTTTTTGATAAAAATTTCGCTCACTTGTCCTAATATCTCGAATTCTTTCGACTAGCTCATCAAAATAATTCTTATCAAAATATTCTCCATTTTTCAATTTTTCATCATTCAGAACAAATCCTTTCAAAATATATTCTTTTAACTTATTAGTAGCCCAAATTCTAAATTTCGTTGCCTTTTGAGAATTCACACGATATCCAATAGAAATTATAACATCAAGACTATAATATTTGGTTAAATAAACTTTTTTGTCATCAGCAGTATGTGCAAATTTTGCACATACTAAATTTTCATCTAACTCCCCACTTAAAAAAATATTTTTCAGATGCTTAGTAATTACACTTCTTTCGACATTAAACAAATTCCCCATCAGTTTTTGACTCAGCCAAATATTTTCATTCTCAAAAAAAACTTCAACACTCACATTCTCATCATCTATCCTATATAAAAGAAACTCTCCTTTTTGCATTTTATCCCTTTTCTCCATTATTATATTTCAACTCCTTTAATCAAATTCAACCTCGGTTTCATCTCATAAGTCCCTGTCAAAGCTCCAATATCATTACTCAACTTTCCACCTATCCATAGGTTCTCGTGCTCTGAAGGGATATGAATATTAAACGTCTGTGGTATTGCAGAAATAAGACTAACAGAAAACAATAACGTCAATAACAAAATTACACTCCTAGTAAATATTTTTTGGGGAAAATTTTCAAAGTACGCCTGTGATGTTTTATTTTTCATTCCTCTTATCCTCTCTCTTTATTAGCATTTCGTCTTTAAAAACTTTCTCAAACTTTCTAATATTAATTCTAAAATCTCCTTAATCTTAAAAAACCAAATTAGATAAATATTTAAAGCGCAATTTTTTGTTTGAACTATGAAAGCTGGAAGAAAAACAAGCGGGGGCAAATACAAAAAAGTTAAAAAAAGAAAATTGGCTGGGAGACAGAGTCAATCCAGAATTGTAAAAATTGGGGAGCATAAAACTAAGCCAATTGGAACAAGGGGTGGGAATACAAAGTTGGTTTCTTTTTTGGGAAATATCGCGAACGTAATAACAAATAAAAAAGCAAAAAAATCCGCAATAAAAAATGTTTTAGAAACTCCATCAAATATTTTTCTTGCAAGACAAAATATTTTAATTAAAGGTGCAATTATTGAAACAGAATTAGGAAAGGCAAAAATCACAAATAGACCTTCTCAGGAAGGAAATATTCAGGCCAAATTAATAGAATAATTTCTTAAAAGTTCAAAATACCCTCGATAAGATTAGCAACCCAAAGCTTTAAAAATAAAACCTATTTATAAACTTTACGATGGCAGAAACAAAAAAATGTCCAGAATGTAAAAGTTCTAATTTAATATATAATGAAACAAGAGGTGAAGTAATTTGCGGTACATGTGGACTATTAGTGGAAGAAAACATGGTAGATACTTCTCACGAATTAAGAAATTTTGACAAATCAGAAAAAAAATCCAGAGGTGGAGCTCCAATCTCTTTACAAAAATTTGATAAAGGACTTACCACAAATGTTGGCGAAATATCAGATATTTACAAATTAGATTCTACTCAGCAAACAAGAAAATACCTCCGATTAAAAAAATGGCAAGAAAGAGTATCTACTTCAATTGAAAGAAATCTTAGGCTTGCAATGTCTGAATTAAGAAGAGTCGCCTCCTTCTTAGATCTTCCCTCAGTAGTCCGAGACGAATCTGCAAGAATTTATAATTTTGTTTTGCAAAGAGGATTGGTCCGGGGACGCTCAATGGAATCCGTAATCGCAGCTTGTATTTATGCGGCCTGCCGTTCCTATAATATCCCACGAACACTCGACGAAATTTCAAACGCATCCGAAGTTGAAAGAAAAGAAATTGGCCGAACCTATCGTTTCATTATCAGAAAAATTGGATTAAAAGTAACTCCATCCTCTCCAAAAGATTATATTTCAAGATTCTCTTCGACGCTACACCTTTCTCCACAATCACAAAACGAAGCACTTAAAATTTTACGAAAAGCCGAAGTCTCAGAATTAACATCAGGACGAGGGCCCGCAGGAATTGCCGCCGCCTCTCTTTATGTTGCCGCTTTAATTAATGATGAGAAAAAAACACAAAGAGAAGTTGCTGATGTCGCCGGAATCACCGAAGTAACAATTCGAAATCGGTATAAAGAATTGCTAGAAAGATTAGATATGGAAGACAAAATGAAAATCAAAGAAAACGAAAAGAAAAAAAAGGCAGGACAAGCTTAAAACAACCAATATTTTCTCTCCGATAATCTTTTATATAGTATTTTTCTGGCTTTTACAATGAGGGAATGCCGGAGTGGTCAAACGGGCTACGTTTAGGCCGTAGTGGTTTTTGCCTACGGGGGTTCGAATCCTCCTTCCCTCATTTATGGTTTCAAAAAAACCATTTCTGTGGAGAATTCTAATACTCATGATACGGGGGCGAAAACTTTACTAAAATTTTTCAACGAAATAATAAAGAACCTTTTACACCTAACAGCTCAAATAAACAGAACTACAATACAAATCATATCTTGTTTTAGCATAATCAGAGTAATAAACAGCATCTGTCTCTCTGCCCCATTGACAGCCCTCTGTAGAAACCTCAGGGATTATGGCATATTCAGGCTTTACGCCTTTTTCTTCTTCATAGACTTCTTTTATTAGGATATATTCCTTTGCTTCTTCAAGATTTTCTGTTTTAGAATTCTCCGCTAAAAGATCTCTATCAATCTTCTTATCACCATACTTATTTATAAAACCTTCAAACACAATAAGAGTTAAAGGCCCTAAATCCCCATCTGAAACAAGATTAGAACCCATAATTTCATTTAATTGTTTTTGGATAGCTGCATTCCGAGATGAATAAGGTCCTGCATGGTAATCAGCAAATGCAAATTTAAGAATATCTTCTGAATACTTTTGATTTAAATCATCAAAATAAATCTCGAGTATTTCTTTTGAATAAAGTGTTCCATATAAAATTCCCCCCTCGAGAGTATTGAGAATATCCCTCATTTCCTCTTCAGAATAATCTTCATTATAATGTTCCTTTGCTAATGTTTTCGCCCTATCTATATTTAATTGCATTGAGCCAATAGTTTGTGGAAGATAATTTTTTGAGATACGCTTTTCAATGAAATTTAAACCATTAATAAAATCTTCTAAATCTTTTTCTGTTTGAATTGATTTTATCCTTGTTTCATATTTTTCATAAAATGTTCTAAAAGCCCATGTTTTCGAACCCAAAAGATTATGTATAAAACTCTCTTTCTCTAATTCTTCAATTTTTCTTTCGAAAATAGCATCAAAATTTTTAACAGGAGACACTCTAAAATTAGATTCCCCCTCAATTGCTCTTACAATAAAAGCAATATTATTTTTTGTCAAAGGAAGATCTACTTTAATCATTGCATTAATAATTACACCAGACCATTGTTCCGGAGAAATACCCTCTGTAGTTAATCTGTTCTCTGTAGTTCCCCCATCAGAATATTGGTATTCTAATACCTTTTCTAATAATTTCTTTTTTTCTGAGACATCATTATTTGATTTCTCTTCTTCGGATAAAACTTTTATCTTATATGTAAGTAATCTCTCGGAATCTGGCCTAATCACTTTTTGGATAGATGGATTTTCAAAAGGAAGAGTCTCGATGAGGGGAATCTCCCAATTTAAAAATTCTTCTAACGGATGAGCATATATCTTTTCCCCTATCTTATGAGTAACATAATGATTCCCATCTCTCTTCCCCAAATAAACTCCCACATGAGAAAATTCCTCACCAACTTTTTCTGCAGAACTTATAAAGAAACTACCAGGATATTTAAATCCAAAAACATCTCCTTGTTTTAATGAATCATAATCCGTAAAAGGTTTTCCCGCCACTGTTTTATCATAAATTATTTCTCCTTCAGAACCTTTTACATTTGCAGGAAAACTCCATGCGTCACCAAAAAATCCTGTTGGGTATCTTTTTCCTGTTCCATAAATATATTCAATAATATAACTAACGTATTGGGCACAAAAAAATCCCTCATCGCTAGTACTAGGTATTGAATTAATATATCTCTGGAAAGAATCATCATTCTCAATTATACTATTTATTTTTCCATCAACCTCTTCCTGACTAATATATTTCAATTCAAAAGTACCCTCTATCAGAGTTTCTTCTGGAATTTCTGTTTCTGGAGTAACCCCCTCTACAGTAACTTCTCCAGAATCACTAATAGGCTCTTGCTCTATTATTCTTTCGACTTCAATACCTTCTTCTACTAAAACCTCAACACTTTCTTCTCCACTAATATCCACAGAAATTTTGACATTCTCACTATCTTTTTCATCTACTGTCCTATCTTCCTTATCCAAACAAAGAACAGTTGCAAAATAGTTTTCGCCTTCTTTAAACTTACTTTTTTCAGAATTATCTATCACAATTTCTCCTGAATTTTCTACTATCGTTGGGCCAATTATTTTATCATTCATCCAAAGCCAACCATCCTCATAAATACTATATTTAATATCCTCACAATTATGATCTACCTTTAACTCTCCATCAACGCTCAATACAACACTTCTAATTTCCATATCTTCAGAAACCTGATTAGCCACCTGATCCTCTCCATTATATGTAGCAGCATTACTCTCAGGTTCTACAGCAGGCGGCGTACTTGCAGAAACATCCCCTTCAGGAACACCTTCTTCAGTCTCCACAATATTATCTAAAACAATTTCTTCTGTCTTCACCACAACAAGCTTGTTATTATTATCATAACAAAAAATCTTCGCATAATAGGTTTCACCATTTTTAAAAAAATTAGGATTTTTAGCTAAATCATATTTCCTTATTATATCTCCATTGTTAAGAGCAGAAGAACCAATAATCTTTTTATCTGCAGAACCAGCATCTCCATCCTTTTCAAAAAGACTATATCTAGCCAAACTACAATCATTATTAAATTTAATTGAAAGATAACCATCTTTAACTTCAAAGTTATTCAAAGTTACTCCCTTTGAATTTTCTTGACCCGCTATGCTATCTACATTTTCTTGATCATTTTCAATATCATCTGACGCATCATCCACAACCTTTTCAACACTTTCTTCTCCACTAATATCCACAGAAATTTTGACATTCTCACTATCTTTTTCATCTACTGTCCTATCTTCCTTATCCAAACAAAGAACAGTTGCAAAATAGTTTTCGCCTTCTTTAAACTTACTTTTTTCAGAATTATCTATCACAATTTCTCCTGAATTTTCTACTATCGTTGGGCCAATTATTTTATCATTCATCCAAAGCCAACCATCCTCATAAATACTATATTTAATATCCTCACAATTATGATCTACCTTTAACTCTCCATCAACGCTCAATACAACACTTCTAATTTCCATATCTTCAGAAACCTGATTAGCCACCTGATCCTCTCCATTATCTTCTTCTTTTTCAACCAACCCCGTCAATTCCTTATACCTCTCCAAAATCTTCTTAACATACTCATGATCTGCATTAATATTTGAACTAGCACAGCCCCAGCCATTATAACCCCTAAGCCCATATTCAATTGTTCCTTTTTTATAAGTATAATCCACGGCAGGCTCTATTCTATTCTCAGAAAATTCATATGAATCACATTTATATTCCATAGAATCACTAAACATTGTTATTTTCTTTTTTAATATAAGAGCTCCGCATTCAATATTTTTATTTATTTTTCCTTCTCCCTTAATATCCTCGATGTCATCAATCCCAATCTCATTACATTCGCCGAAGGAAGAAATTTGCATTAAGCCATAAGAGCTCCCTGATTCCGCATTAACATCACATTTACTCTCTTGATGCATAATAGAGAACAACATTAATGCGTCAAATTCATCATAATTATTAGCTATTTCTTCGACTAAATTAATATAATCCTTACATCTAGAATCAAGTAAATTTTTATTAATAGCATCCTTAATTATTTCTCTCAAATCATAATTATCCAAATTTTCAAGAGGAACTATATCTTCAGTTATTTCTAATTTTTTTTGTGCCTCTTTTAATTTCGTGACATCATTCTTTGTTACGTCCCCATCTCTTAGCTCAGCTTCTGCCTCTTTTAATTTCGTGACATCATTCTTTGTTACGTCCCCATCTCTTAGCTCAGCTTCTGCCTCTTTTAATTTCGTGACATCATTCTTTGTTACGTCCCCATCTCCACCTGCATCGATCCCTCCAGCAACTTTTAACTGAGGACTATTTTCAAGCAATATCTGAACAACTTTCATATAAACACTTGTCTTTAGCGCTAATGCCTCTGCCTTATCTGCATTAGTTCCTTGTCCCGCATATTCGTCTTCAACTCCTGCAACTTCATTTAAGTTCTTAATAATATCATTAATTACAGGATTAATTGTATCCTTACTTTTCAAATCTCCTGACTTAATTACTAACTTAGTTATTTCACTTCTTTGCGTATTCAAATTCTCTCTAGCACTCTTATATCCCTCTTTTGTTTCCTCTAATTTTTTTGAATCCCTAACAAGCTCGTCAACGCTCGTTATATTCTCCATCGCCATATAAGTCTTCAAATTATCCTTCACACTTGTTTTATCAAGCCAACATCTCATCGAAGGAATATCGCAATATCCGACATCAATCCACCTGCCCGCACTCATCTGGCTTTTGTCACCATCTATACTTTTGCAAATTCCAGAACTAGTTTTGACAGTTTCTTCTCCTCCTTCTATCTCCATAAGCACACAAATATTTCCAACTCCACATTTTGGATTAGATATTGGGTCTTCTCCTTCTTTAGGTAAATTTTCATTAACCTCACAATAAACATCATTCTCTCGAACAACTCCTGCTGTCGGATTATCACTTGCACAAATTCTAATAATTCCACTCGTGGCAATATCTGCACCACCTATGGATTTTTCAGCACCTGCTTGAAGATTCGGATTTGCCATCCCCCACATGCTCGAGGAAGTCGTCACGCAATCATCAGTCTTAGTAATTTGCCTATCATCCGCCTGGTCTTTAATATAGGCCTGCGAAGCATAATTAAGAGCAAAACTACTAGACACACTACTAAACCCGCATTTATCTTGCCCATTAATATTAACACATAATTCTTTGTACCCCGTCGGAGCCGTAAAGTCAATCGCCTCACTAGCAGTAGCTCCTTTGGCTATATATCCACTATCAACCCTCAAGGTTGGTCTGCTGGCATAATAACTCGACGCTGGGGGATTTTTCAAATAAACTTGATATTGCGCCCCTGCATCATTCCCTGCATAAATATTATAGTAAACCTTATAATGACTTGTTGAAGGAACCGTCGCCTCGGTAAATACAGTACTGCTAAAGTAAGCATGAAACTGGGTTGGACTTTCCGGCTCAAGCAAACTATCGACTAAACTTGCGGAAGTCGGTACACTTGTTCCTATAAATCCTTTACAAATCATACTTCCAACTTCTTTTACATTCCTTAAAGCAAAAGCTCTGAATGCTCCTTGCGCATAAGTTGAAACAAAATAATTAATTGAATTATCCAAGTTTTCAAAGGACTTCTGAATCGTCAAATATTCTGCTCCCCCTCTAACCTGAAAGCCACCATGCAATGCTTCAACAAACCTAACTAATATAGTATCAAGAAGTGGCGCGAATTGTCCCCAGAAAAATTCACACAAATAAATCGATGTTATCTCGTCGCAAATACCTACATATTCTCCTGTCTCAATATTTTTTTCAAGACAATCCCTATAACTCCTCAAAATTGAAACATAGGTATCTAGTCCAGCATGAACTCCTGATAGACAAATCGGAATCAAAACTTTCCCTTCGCTAGGATCCCCAAAATTAGGTAAACACAAAACGAGTGACCCGATAATTCCTGATTGTATAACATCATTAACTGGAAATTTCCCTCCCATATCACATCTACTCGCCGGACAAATTACCGGGTCACAAACATTAAACATTAAACTACAATCATCAAGACTCATAAAGTCTGTACAATCCATCCCTGTTGCAGCATCTGCATATGGAGTTACCTTATTTACAAATTTTCCATCAACCATAATGCCTTCCCCATTTCTATTTGCATCATTAATTGCTGCCTCCGCTTTATTATACAATTTCTTAACATCACTACCTGGACAGAAAAAAACACTATTAGTAGGGATCCCAGAACTTGTCTGGAAATATTGACATTTATCTTCTCCGCTAGCAGGTCCATCGTCAATCGTCTTATCGGTTCCTACATTACAAATATAAAAAGCCTTAGCAACTCCTGCATCAGTATAATCTTTTTCCTCAACAAAAGCATACCATCCCGCCGCCAAATCAAAAGGAACAACCGCTACAAAACCTTGCTTATTGAGTTTCTCGTGATACTTCACATAAGCACCAGTTATTGTATTTGAACAGGAAGAATCTTTACCAAGAGGAAGTTGAAAATTGTATTTTGTCTTCAATACTTTAAACTCTTCATTATTTACCAGTTCTCCCTTGTTGTTGATAATTTTGTAAATTTTATCTGCCTCAGGTGCTCCTTTTCCTTTCTTTAAGACATATAAATAACTACTTCCTTCTCTCCGAATAACTTTATAATAAGTGTCCTTATCTAATTTTTCCCCTAACACTTCCCTGCCTTCCTTTTCTGTAATCACAGAAGCAACAACTGTACCCACGTCTTTAGTGGCATCAACATACATCTCTTCTGTAGAAATCCCTAGCTCATCTGTTATTTTCTTCCCTTTTACCACTTCGGCATTATTGTACAACTGCTTTTGCATTGACTCATTCGCAACATTACAAGCAGCACGATCATTAGTATCACACGCTTTTATCATTAAGAGAACCGCTTGGATATCTCCTGCATCTTTCAAGTTAGTTTCATTAATTTCCTGTCCATTAACCTTAACTTTCCACTTATCAGGCAAAGACTCAACGCAATTCCTTAATTCTTTTGTGTATGCAACCGGGTCAGCAACATTACCTCCTCCTAAAAACTCACTACTAACCCCTGCCTTCCTAGCACATTCAACCTCTTTATTCACTGCAACAATAGACTTGCCATAATTATCAATTGTATCTTCAATTTGTTTTTTATATTTTGTATTATAACATTCTTGTAATTGCATACCAGGATATTTCTTTTTACATTCCTTCTCATAATAATCCATCACATCCTGTCTTGCCATTGCCTCGGCATTCAAAAAACCAGCGAACATACTCTTGAACATTAAAACCGTGCTAACAGCAAGGCACGCTCCCTTGAGCCCCTTAACCAACTTCCCCAGCTGCTCTACTCTATCTTCCCATTCGGCAATACTTTTATTCAAAGCTTTAACTTTTTGTTTAGCCTTCTCGGGATTCAGTTCAATTGCCCTTTTCTCAACCCCAATATTAAAAGTAAAATTCGCTTCTGTCTTCGTATTCCGAATCTCAGGAATTAAACCGACATAAGCAACTTCCCTGACATTTGTATCAACAACATTAATTGTTTTTCCTCCAACACTAACATATTCCCCAACCTCAACCCTAAAAGTCTTGTCATTTTTTTTATCGTTGTCTTTCCATTCATAAGTAAATTGTGCCCCTTTCCCGTTAATATCTATCACCGTCAAACGAGGATATGTGTTCTTCTGTTTTTCTTTGTCTGTAATTTCCTTATCAGTTCCACCTTCATAGATTTTACCTTTGCTAAGCTTATCGATTTCTTGTCCTCCAAGCCGAACATTCACGCTGGCGCTATCTCCTCCTCCACTCACAAAACCATCAACACGAATATTATAATTATTATTATTCACAAGTAAATTTATAGACGACCCCTCATAATTATATTTCCCTAATTTCACCTTCAAATCTCTAATATGTTCTGTGCTCTTACTGCTCGGATATTTTTCTAAAAATAATTCAATCAATTCTAATTGCATTTTCTCATTCTCAACTTTTCCAGCCAATGCAATCTGTTTATACAAAGCATCCTCTCCCCAATACTCTCCATTTTCCTTTTTCTCAGCAGGAAAATTCTCAGTTAAATTCGTAATTGTTTTTTCGGCTTCCTCCATATAATCAGAAATAAGTGAATTGTTATATTTCCCGTCAGAAAGTCCCGCACTTGCTGAAACAAAAGTAATACCCCATTTACTATCTTCACCAAGAAGCACAACCTTATACTCCTTGCCCTTTTTGTTAAATAATTTTTCGTCATTAAGGGCAGTTTCTAATTCATCTTCATTCTTAAAATCTTTATTATAAAAAAATCCTGTAATCCTACTTACTTCATCCTGAACCACCGGCTTATCAATCAAAACAACGAATTCTCTATCCTTATCATAACTTAACACTTTATTTTTCCCATAATATCCTAAATAATATTGCTTACTTGCTTTCTCTATTGAACCTCCAATCATAACATCAACATTATTTTTTGGGTCATCTACTCCAGTTCCATTATTCAAAAGAACGCCTCTGTCGGTCAACATTAATTTAAACGCGCTGCTTCCAGAGCAACTAATTCCGATATCTCCGCCATCATTTGGGAAAACATTGAGATTTTTGACACTGCACTTCCCATCGAGAAATTTACTCCCTTCTCTTACCCAATAATTATCACCATCAATATCAAGTCTAGCCATATCTTCGCTATTGTCAATCTTATTCAACTTCAACTTCAAAGCCGCAGTGCAAAATTGTCCCGGATAATAAATAGAATCACTAGTCTCGCCCTCTTTTAATGTTACTGTCCTATAAACACTATCTTTATCCGTCAAAACTTCAATTGTCGCCTCATTCGAATCGACATTTGTCGCTCGCAAATATCCCTTCCCTCCCCAAAAAGAAGATTCGTCAGCTTTTCCTGTCCACTTCTCTTCACTCGTCGGCTCTAAATAATATTCTCCCGACCCAGTTCCAAAGGCACCTTGTGCATCATATTTTATCGTCGCTGTCAACATTCCGCTAATATATTCTGTTAAATTTCTTTCATCCGGTTGCCTTTTCAAAACAATTACAACATAACCAATATTCTCTTCAATAGGAGACCCCAACAAAGTATTATAGCTTTTAACCGCAGCACGTGCAGGATGAAAACTAATACCCGCAACTTCTGGCGGATAATCACCCTTAAAAGAAATACTTTTAATTGTTGAAACATCGATTAGAGGATTAACCCTAATCGCCGACAACTGACAAAACACCGGAACATTTTGTTCGGCAAGCAAATCGCTTCGAACAACCTGTGGCGAACATCCTAATGGAGGAATCGCAATTACAAAATCACTAGCTACTGCATCGCACTTATCTTTTTCTAAATTTGTCAAAATAGGCCAATAAGTACTCATTGACCCTCTATAGAAACTATCAAAATTAGGCTGACTAGATTGATACGTATTAGTAGTAGAGGCATAATTGTTCGCTGCAAATCCTTGACTAGTTATAGCCGTAGCAAAAGGCGCGAAGCTACCAAAGACAAGTAATATCATCATAAAATAACTAAGTGATTTTAAACTTTTCATTGCTCTTCTCCAGAGAGTATGCCCTTGGGCTCGAATTCTAACAA